>JACCEC010993556.1_pt1 | contig 37423 bp, 33 predicted proteins | sample 7450121 | NCBI WGS metagenome assembly JACCEC01 (sample SAMN15323455, study PRJNA562643) | freshwater metagenome | isolation source: river surface water | place: USA:Blue River Watershed | collected 2017-08-18 | reverse complement strand
TGAGTTCTTACAAGGAACTTCTTAAGCTTTGGAGAAGCGGAAAATTAGCAGAAAAACCCCGTCCTCCTAAATATAGAAAGCCGGGATGTTTTACGGTTTCCTATCCCGTCAGATGGTTAAAGTTAACTCCTAATGGAATTAGGATTCCACTAGGGGAACAAGTAAAAGCATGGTTTGGGATAGGAGAAATTTATCTACCCATGCCATCCAATCTGGAATGGAAGGATATCAAAGAAGTTCGGATTTTACCTTGGAATCGTTGCTTTTATGTTGAATTTGTTTACGCTGTCAAAACAGAAAAAATTCCAGTTAATCTTGACCATGTTTTAGGAATAGATCATGGGATAGATAATTGGTTAACTTGTGTAAGCAACATAGGAACCAGTTTTATTGTTGATGGTAAGCATCTTAAGTCTTTAAATCAGTGGTACAACAAACAAGTTGCCAATCAAAAACAAGGTAAACCCCAAGGTTTCTGGAGTAAATCTTTGGCAATCATAACCGAAAAACGTAATCTTCAAGTTAGAGATGCGGTTAATAAGGCAGCAAGATTAGTGATTAATCACTGCTTTGAACATAACATTGGTCGCATTGTTTTTGGTTGGAATCAAGGACAAAAAGACGCTGCTACTCTTGGAAAGAAAGGGAATCAGAATTTTATCCAGATCCCTACGGCTCGTCTAAAATCTCGTATTCAAGAACTTTGCTCCCGTTCTGGAATTGAGTTTATTGAAACAGAGGAATCTTATACCTCAAAAGCTAGTTTTCTTGATCAAGATTATCTCCCTGAGTTCGGTGCAAAACCCGACAATTGGGAACCATCAGGAAAGCGAGTTAAACGAGGTTTATATCGGACTGCATTGAATCAGTATATCAATGCCGATTGCAACGCATCGGCAAATATTATTCGCAAAGTATCGGCAACATTGGGATTAAATCTCAATGGAGTCAGTAGAAGCGCATTGACTACGCCTTTAAGAATCCCTTTGTGGAACTCTTAAGAATCCTCGTCGCTTTAGCGCGAGGAGTGTCAAAACCTTAATTCTATTAACCTCTGGATTTTAATTAGGAACAGTGATGTTTTTAGGGTTTAATTATGATTAATATCAATATCAACCGTGATAAATATCACTCGTTGTCTCTAGTACAACGGTAGAAAAACAGATTTTTACAGCAATAGCTGTGATTAATGTAACAAACCTTAGCCCGTGCTTGTTTTTCAGTTCAGTTATTCCCGGTTTAAGATTTTGGTGAAGCAACGACTCGATACGTTATTAGTTGATCGCAATTTATGTGAGTCCCGCCAACAGGCTCAACGATTAATCCGGGCGGGAGAGGTTTTAGTAAATCGACAGGTGATTGATAAACCGGGCACTGAAGTGAATCTGGAAGCGGAAATTCAGGTAAAACAGCGATCGCAGTTTGTGTCCAGAGGCGGTGAAAAACTCGCTAAAGCGTTGAGCGAATTTAACATTGATGTGAGCGATCGCATTTGTTTAGATGGGGGAATTTCAACCGGAGGATTTACAGATTGTTTATTACAAGCGGGGGCCAAACAGGTTTATGGCGTTGATGTTGGCTATGGACAATGCGACTGGGGAATTAGAAACGATCCGCGCGTGATTTTGAAAGAACGCACTAACCTCCGCTATTTAACTCCGGGTCAATTATACGGGGAGTTAAATGTTACATCGGATACCTCTACAGAAGAATATGCGGATTTTGCCGTTGTCGATGTATCTTTTATTTCTTTAACTAAAATTTTACCGACGTTGTGGCTGCTGTTAAAGCCGAATCGAGAAGTGGTACTGTTAGTAAAACCTCAATTTGAAGTTGGGAAAGAACGGGTGGGCAAAAAGGGCGTTGTCCGAGATGCTCAGGATCAAGCTGATGCTATTTTTCAAGTCGGTTGTGTCGCTCTGTCATTAGGATGGCAATATCGAGGTTTAACCTGGTCGCCCATCCAAGGGCCAGCCGGAAATATTGAGTATCTGTTATGGTTACACACTGAAGGTCAATCTTTACCTTCAGAAATGGAAATCGCCCAAATTACCCGACTTGCCCAGTCAACTTTAACGTCTCCCCCTGCTCAACCTTAACCCCCTAAATCCGTTCAATGAATTTCTTCAAACCACTGAAGGCGATTACAGTTTATATTGTATGTGCTTTCCTGTTTGTCTTTTGTGTGGTTGTTCTAACAGGAGTGGCGATCGCGATTAAAGTTCTAGCTCTCAAACTCGCCCATCAATTTATTTACCCCATTTTTATGTTTGGCGATTTACTTCGGGGGTTAGAAATTATTGATTTACTCAATATTTTAGTTTTTGCAATTGTGGGGATGGGATTAGGATTAGCAACGGGTTTGTTGCCCACTGCCAATGCTCAAAAAATTACTACTTTTTTTCTGATTCTGTTAATTCCAATTATTTTAGCGGCTCCTCAGATTGTGAAATACAATCTTTGGGTGGGAGATATTGCTCAGGATGATAATATTTCATTTCCTGAAGCCAAAATCATTGCAGATAACTTTTTAAAACGTCGTATTGATCAGGATGGGGTCTTTGGTTTTTATGTCTATACTGGGCAATTTCCAATGATTCCTACACGACAAGTTCAGATGCAGGAATTGGAACGCCTAGAAAAACAAGTAAACTCTAAATTTGTTCGGGTGAGTGGGATTCCTCCGACTTTAATTACCGTGATTATGGCAATTTGTTTTTGGGGAATTCGGATTTTTTATTTTGCGGTTGCTGTTATTAGTGCGATCGCCCATTATCGAGAAGGGGTGAGAATGGTTGGAAAATAATCAACTCTTGAGGGTGCAAAGTTCCTCTATAATACCAAAATGATAATGATTATCATTTTAAAACAATGCCATCCTTCAAATCTTCAAGGCTTGACTCTCCTGAGACGCAGACAGCGATCATCCCATTGGCTAAATCTTGGCTTGATCGCTTCTCAATCTTTTTGGTCTCAACAATGGCGATCGCCTCCAGCAGTTGCGCGCCTAATTTCCCAACTCCCAATTCAGAAACCCTTCAAGGACAATCGGCTGGGACAGCAACCCCGACGACTAAGGCTGAATTACAAGTTGTGACCACATTTTTACCCATGACTCAATTTACAAAAGCTGTCGTCGGTAGCCGCGCAGAAGTGGTTCAACTGCTCCCCCCCAGCGTTGGCCCTCACGATTATCAAGCCAAACCTGGAGACGCTCAAATCATTGCCCAAGCGGATCTTTTGGTGAAAAACGGCTTAGAGATGGAACAATTTCTCGAAAATCTGATTAAAAATGCTGAAAATCCAGACCTAAAAATTATTGATACCAGTCAGGGGATTAAATTATTGTCTAATGATCTTGGAAAAGAACATAATCATGATCACGGAGGGGATCATCATCATGATCATGGAGAACATAACCCGCATATCTGGCTTGATCCCAAACGGGCTATTCGTCAAGTTGAAAACATCCGAGATGGTTTAATCGCAACTGATCCCTCTGGAAAAGAAATTTATACCACTAATGCGGCTGCTTATATTCAACAGTTACAAAAACTGGATGCAGAAACTACTCAAATGTTGCGACCTTATGCGGGTCAAACCTTTGTCGCCTTTCATGACTTTGCCCCCTACTTTGCGGACAGTTACAACTTGAAAGCAGAGTTTTTGGTGGATATCCCTGAAGGAAAACCGTCACCAGAGGATGTTAAGCGGGTGATGGATACAGTGCAAAATACCAATCTCAAAACCTTGCTGACCGAACCCCAAGGTGGAGCCGTGTTTAGCGCATTGGCTCAAGATTTGAATATTGAAGTCAGTAGTTTTGATCCGTTGGAAACCGGAGGCGTTGAAGCGTTAGAACCCGATTACTACATTACAACGATGCGTCAGAATGCTAAAAATCTGGCTCTTGCTTTTACGGAAAAACAAAATCAATCGTTATTGCCACTGAGAATTGCTGCTCCTGTGGGTTGGCGGTTTTAGGAGGTGGAGTTGAACAATATTGTTTTAACTGTTAATCGATTAACTGTTTATCGAGAAACGTATCTAGCCGTTGAAGATGTTTCTTTCTGCTTAGAAGCGGGAACTGATACGGCGATTATCGGCCCCAATGGTGGGGGAAAAAGTACCTTGGTGCAAGCGATCTTAGGAATTTTACCCCGACAAGTGGGTGAAATTTTTATCCTTGATTACCCCCTGAGTTCTACAGGTTTTCTCCCTGCAATGATCCGTCAACAAATTGCTTATTTGCCCCAAAATTTTCTATTTGATCGACGGATTCCCATGACGGTTGAAGAATTGGTGGGTTTGGGGTGGGATCAATTGGGTTTTCAGTTACCTTGGACTAATGGGAAAAAACGCCATGATGCTGTTCAAGCGGCTTTGCAGAGAGTTGATGCAACTTATTTGAGAAAGCAACTGATTAGTGGGCTGTCGGGGGGTGAACTGAAGCGGGTTTTGTTGGCTTATTGTTTGGTTCGCCCTCGACGATTGTTGATTCTGGATGAAGCTCCGGCGGGATTGGATGTGCGGGGGGAATCGGAGTTTTATCACCTGCTGGCGCAATTAAAACGAGAGGAAGGTTGGACGATTTTGCAGATTTCCCATGATTTAGAGCGGGTGCGGCGTCATTGCGATCGCGTTCTTTGTTTAAATCGGACGTTGCTATGTCAAGGTACGCCGGAGTTGGCTTTGTCTGCTGATTCTCTTTCTCGGATTTATCAATGGGAATTAACGCGGTTTCAACGCTATTACTAAGAATTAAGGGACTTAGAATTAAGAATTAAGAATTAAGCGGGAAGTTGGATTGACGGCTGAACTGGGAATAGAAAATTATGAATATTGAAGCGGAAGCTGCGCGAATTATTAGCTTGTTTCAACTGCCTTTTATGCAGCGTGCTGTAATCAGTGGGGTGATGACGGGTTTAATGGGGGGAATGTTAGGTAGTTTTACGATTTTGCGGCAGTTATCTTTTTTTAGTGATGCGTTAGGACATTCAGCATTGTTGGGGGTCAGTATTGGCTTATTGTTGGGGCTAAATCCATCCGTCGTGTTACTTCCTTTTGCGGTTTTCTTTGCATTAGGAGTGACCTATTTATTGGAAAAAACCCGATTATGGACAGATGCGTTATTAAATATTGTTTATTCGTCTTCTTTAGCGATCGCCATTATTATTTTAAGCTTTGTCGGACAATATAAAGGCGGAATTAATCAATTATTATTTGGGGATATTTTAGCAGTCCGACCAATGGATTTAATTTTTAGCGGTATTTTATTAATAATTTGTTGTGGATTTATTGGGGGAACATGGCGGACACAAATGTTGATTACATTACATGAACCCTTGGCTAAAGTCCGGGGTGTTTCAGTGTCTTTTCATCGCTGTACTTTTATTATTTTATTATCTTTAGTCGTGGGAATCTCAATTAAATCTATTGGCGTGTTATTAGTTAGTGCTTTTGTGGTGATTCCGGCTTGTGCAGCCCGTTTATTAAGTCGGACTTTTAGTAGCTATATTATCCTATCGGCTGGACTAGGGGGATTCAGTGCGATGGTCGGAATGGTGATTTCTGCCGTCTTTAACCTGCCTTCTGGGCCGAGTATTGTCACCACTCAATTGGGAATTTTTCTAATTGCAGTCACAATTCCCCGTCTACACGCTTTAAATCATTAAGCCTGAAGCTGCTCTTGGGTTAGTTATTCTAACTTATTTTAATTAATTTGATCAATGGGCTATACGAGTTTAATGATTTGCAAGGAGTTTCCAGGAATTGTTAAGGGCTTGTAATACTTCGTTACATTATGTTATATTTCTTAACAAGATCATTCCAAGAGGAAACAACGATGAATCGTGGACAAGTTATCGAAGAAGGCGGACGGGCGAATATCTATGCCGTTGAACCTCGGATGTATGTGGATGACAGCGCTCGCTTTGGTTTTAATGAACATTCAGAAAAACTTAATGGTCGGTTAGCGATGATTAGTTTTGTCTCAGCTTTAGTGCTGGAAGCCTTAACCGGACATGGTGTGATCAGTTGGTTAATGAGTCTGTGAACGGTTTAGATTGTCCCAAATTCTCCATAACCGTGAAGATTTGGGACTCTACCCCTTGTTAATCTTCAGTTGATCTCAATCAGTTGGTTCCTACATGGGTTAACTTTGATCTTATAATGAGAATGATTATTATTCTCTTTGATTAGGACAGATTCTTTTATGGTGAAGGACTCAGACTGGCCAACGCTTCCGAAGCGAGGAATGCCAGTCACAATTGTGACGGGTTTTTTAGGAAGTGGGAAAACCACCGTTTTAAATCATATTCTCAGCCATGCTAATGATTTAAAGATAGCGGTTTTAGTCAATGAATTTGGCGACATTAATATTGATAGTCAATTGTTAATACAAGGCTCTGAAGATGGGATTGTAGAATTAAGTAATGGTTGTATTTGCTGCACCATTAATGAGAACTTAGTTGATGCAGTTTATCGTGTTTTAGAACGGGATGATCGCGTTGATTATATGGTGATTGAAACCACAGGAGTTGCCGATCCTTTACCGATTATTCTTTCTTTTTTAGGAACGGAACTACGGGATTTAACTCAAGTGGATTCGATCTTAACTGTTGTGGATGCGGAAGCCTTTACACCAGAGCATTTTGAGAGTGAAGCTGCCCTGAAACAAATTATTTACGGCGATATGATTTTACTGAATAAAACTGATCTGGTTCCCCAAGACAAACTCGGAGAATTAGAGAAGTATATTAAGGAGGTAAAACCGGTGGCGAGAATTCTTCATACTCAGTACGGACAGGTTGCATTACCTCTAATTCTTGATGCTCGTCTGCATCAGATTGACGCTTGGGAGGATGAGTATCACGATCATGATCATGATCACCATTCCCATCACGATCATGATCACCATAAGCATTCCCATCACCTAGAGAATGATGGTTTTGTATCCGTTTCTTTTGAAAGCGATCGCCCGTTTGATATTAGAAAATTTGAAGCGTTTCTAAGTGATGAATTGCCATCGGAGGTGTTTCGGGCTAAAGGAATTCTTTGGTTTAGTGAGAGCGAATTGCGTCACATCTTTCAACTGAGTGGCCCTCGCTATAACATTAATGCAGAAGAATGGCAAACCTCACCAAAAAACCAAATTGTCTTGATTGGGCGAAAGCTGAATGCTGATACTGTGTGCCAAAAATTAAGCGATTGTCTCGTTTAATAGGGACGGTCGGATGCGGTGGAGAATTGCCCCCGTTTGTGTTGTTGATTTTGTTGTTAAAAATTATCAAGTTTTACTGAAGCCATGACTTTATCTTTTTCCCCAGACGATCTTCGCGATCAAGGAATTATCACTGAACATAAACCTCCGGTTTCCGAAGAAGAAATGCGTCAAGCGGTGCGGACATTACTGTTAGGATTGGGAGAAGATCCGGATCGGGAAGGACTGCGAGACACGCCGAAACGAGTGGTTAAAGCGTTGAAATTTCTGACTTCGGGTTATTATCAATCTTTGGATGAACTGCTGAATGGGGCAGTTTTTCACGAAGAAACTAACGAAATGGTGTTAGTTCGAGATATTGATTTATTTAGTTCTTGTGAACATCATATTCTGCCGATTATTGGAAAAGCTCATGTTGCTTATATTCCGAATGGAAAAGTAATTGGGTTGTCTAAAATTGCGCGAATTTGTGAAATGTATGCTCGTCGTCTCCAAGTTCAAGAACGTTTAACGGATCAAATTGCAGAAGCGTTAAACGGTTTATTAAAACCTCAAGGTGTTGCTGTTGTTGTGGAAGCGACTCATATGTGTATGGTGATGCGTGGGGTACAAAAAGCCGGGTCTTGGACTGTGACGAGTTCTATGCGGGGTATTTTTGTTGATGATCCTCGGACTCGTCAAGAATTTATGAGTTTGATCCGCCACAATCCATCTTTTCAATAGCAATTAAGAATTAAGAATTAGGGAACAGGGAACAGGGAAGAAACACTGATTACTGATTACTGATTTAAGGGCAGGATTTGATTTTGGGATATTGAATAAAAAGTCATGTATATACTCAGCCTGAGCAAAAAAATGCATTACCTCTTAAAACGGCGGTGGTGTCAAGACTTTTGTCTCTTAACTCCGATGCACGAGATTTTCGTTTATGATAATCGTTATCATTTTATAAAATAAGTTGTGTAGGGTTATGATGGAAACTGAAACGATGGTTCCTGTTACGGTTCTTACTGGTTACTTAGGAGCCGGAAAAACGACACTGCTGAATCGGATTCTGACCTATGAGCATGGCAAAAAAGTAGCCGTGATCATCAATGAATTTGGGGAAGTGGGAATTGATAACCAACTGATAATCGATGCAGATGAAGAAATTTTTGAAATGAATAATGGCTGTATTTGTTGTACGGTGCGGGGGGATTTGATTCGGATTATTGGAAACTTAATGAAACGACGGGATAAATTTGATCATCTGGTGATTGAAACCACAGGGTTAGCTGATCCGGCCCCCGTAATTCAAACCTTTTTTATGGATGAAGATATGCGGGAGCAAACCCAATTAGATGCGGTGGTAACGGTGGTTGATACGAAACATATCTGGCAACATTGGGACGCGGAGGAAGTGCAAGAACAAATTGCGTTTGCGGATGTAATTTTGTTGAATAAAGTTGATCTGGTGGAAGCTGCTAATCTTGATGAACTAGAACAACGGATTCGGGGAATGAATCGGATGGCTAAAATTTACCGCACCCGTAATTCTGAAGTTGAGATGGATACGATCTTAGGCGTGAATGCCTTTGATCTGAATCAAGCCCTAGAAATTGATCCCGAATTTCTAAATGAAACGGCTCATGAACATGACGAAACGGTGAGTTCGATTGCGTTGGTGGAGTCTCAGCCATTGGATGGAGAAAAACTAAATACCTGGATGGGTGAGTTGTTAAGAACTCATGGGCCAAATATTTTTCGGATGAAAGGAATTCTGAATATTGCGGGAGAGGAACACCGGATGGTGTTTCAAGGGGTGCATATGTTGTTTGACGGGAAAGCGGATCGGCTTTGGAAACCTGGAGAAACCCGTAAAAGTGAATTAGTGTTTATCGGTCGCCATTTGGAAGATATGAGTTTAGCGGAAAGTTTCCGAGCTTGTGTGGTGAACTGAGATGCCCAAAATGCAAGATCTGTTAGAACTACAGTGGAGTTCCTCACTGTCGGAATATGTGACGGCGCTTGCTTGGTCTAACCAAGGTCAAACCTTGGCAGCGAGTACGGCATCTGGAGAAATTGTCATTTATCACGGGGACAGTGGGGAAGGGATTCAATTACAGACGGGTTGCGGACAATCGATTGATTGCTTAAGCTTCTCGGCGGATGGGCAGTTTTTGGCAACAGCCGGACAGGAGGGGATTGTTCGGATCTGGCAGATGGATACGAATCCGCCCCAGTTGTGGAGTGAATTAGAATATCAGCGAGTTTGGATTGATCGCTTGCAATGGCATCCTCAGCATCCTGAACTGGCGTTTAGTTTGGGTCGTTATGCACAGGTGTGGAATGTTCAAACCAAAGAGATTCTGACAACGTTGAATTTTGAGTTGTCATCGGTGCTGGATTTAACTTGGCATCCAGAAGGCGAGGATCTGGCGCTGAGTGGGAATCAAGGGATTAAGATCTGGAAGCGAGAGGATTGGGATGACGATCCGCAGGTTTGGCACACGGGGACGGTGAATCAAGCAATCGCTTGGTCGAGTGATGGTGATTATTTGGCATCGGGAAATCGGGATCGGACGTTGTTGGTTTGGCAATGGGGGAATCCTTATCCTTGGCAAATGCAGGGGTTCCCGGGTAAAGTGGGTCAACTGGCTTGGTCAAAACCGACAGATCAACTCAAAACTCCTCTGCTGGCGACGATGAGTTCAACGGCGGTTGTTGTTTGGCAGAAAAGTGTTGATGAGGCGGTAGGCTGGGAGGCAACGGTGTTAGACTGGCATACTCAGAAGGTGAATGCGATCGCGTTTAAACCGGGGTCACTATTGTTGACATCGGCGTCAGAAGATGGTCGAGTTTATTTATCGCAAAATGCGAGTCGGGTTGGTCAAATGTTAAAGGGCGCGCCTCAAGGGTTTTCTTGTCTAAACTGGCATCCTCAAGGTCGATACTTAGCTGCTGGGGGGCAACATGGAGAGGTGTTAGTTTGGATAACAAGCCGTCGGGGTCAAGAATTCGGCTAGGTAGATCAGGGAAAGGAAGTTATCTCCAATAGGGTCTTCCTTTCCAGAATAAACCGATTAAAATGCCCATGATGGTGATTTGAGAGGTACTTAATAAGATGATGGGAGTTAAAATAGATTTATAGAGGAATAACGCGATTAATAAACACAGGAATAATACCCATAAACAGGTTGTATTGAGATAAACAGGAGAACAACGAATTTCGATTAAATAAATGGATAATGCCCCTACACCAACGCCGACGGCTAATAATACTAATAATCCGAATGGAGGCGCGTATAGAATTGCCATCATTCTTTGGATGGGTCGGGAGTGGGTAACGCCCCAAATAAGTATAATTTCTGCGATCGCGGCGATTAAATAAGTGAGAGCGACACTTTGTAGCAACGATGACCAAGGTAAGTTTTTGAAACGTTGGATAAACTTATTCATAGGGAAGATTTATTCTTTCAACCTAAAGATAGCTTAATCTAATGATTAATCAGCTTGGAGAGGAGAACACGATGGAAGCATCATCTATTAACTGTGCAGAAGCCTGCGTCAATGGCTGTATTTTAGGGGATGAATGTCCCAATCGAGAATATATTCCAGCTACTGAAAACTTTATTAGTAACACATCCTTAGATCAAATGTTAGAAATAGCAGAGGAGGCGATTCGCAAAAAAAGAATGCAGCCACCTACCTGGGTTTTACCCGATTTATCGGATTAAGTAAACAGTCTCTGGTTTGAGCTTCTGGGTTTTAGGTGTAGGTGATGTTTGTTTCCTACACCCAACCTTTAAACTGGGCTTAAAGGCTTCTAACTTCTTGCTCTAAAGCAACAGTTTCATCAGGATTAAAAGATTGTGTTAAATAGAAAGGATAAGTGATAGAAGACTTAAGTTGAAGATGATTGATAATAACCCCAATACAAGGCATCCGGTAGGTATCAAGTTGCTCTAATATTGTTCTAAAAACCGTTTTATGGGTTTTATGAACAGCCGCAACGACAATCAGACCATCTAAAGATTCAGACAAGAAAATAGCATCATTATATTGATGCAATTCCGCCGTATCATAAATCACTAAATCATAACTTTGCTGCAAGGACTCAACAATATTTTTCATTTGCTCTGATGCCAATAACTTAAATGTATTTGCGTAGGGAACTCCGGCGGTTAAAATAAAGAGATTTTGAGATAAGGTTGTTCGTTGAATTACCGAATTGACTGTGGCTTTTTCCGTTAATAAATCACTGAGACCTTTTTGATTAGAGAGGCCTAAAACGGCGTGAAGTTGGGGATAACGTAAATTGGCATCGACTAATAATACACGCTGTCCCATATTTGCTATTGTTTGTGCTAAGTGTAAGGCAATGGTTGATTTGCCGTCTTTTGATTGTGCCGAACAAATCCCAATAGAGCGAATTAAAGAATCGGCATACAGAAATCGAAGATTCGCATAAACATTATCAAAAGCCTGTAAAAATTCCGTCATTTTTTCTAACGAGCGACGTTTAAGTCTTGTTAATTCTAGATCCGACAATTTCTTATCAACTTTAAATTTAGAAGGAGTCGAAAAAGTATCATACCGAGGAATTTCCCCTAAAAGAGGAACTTGAACCCAATCTGTGAGATCATCTTTTGTATAAAAAATATTGCGAATCCGTTCTAAAAGAATTGATAATCCGATTCCCAATCCCAGTCCAGCACCCAAGAGGATTATAACTGATTTCTTTCGGCTTTTAGCGACTGAAACAATTGGAATGCCGTCAGCATCCAAAACGAGATTAGGTTGAGAAATAGCTTCCCAAGGGATATTATTTTGGGCGGCTTCAATTCTTAATTTTTCACGTTCATCCAAAAATAAATTCAGTCGTTTATTGGTTAATTCAAGCTGTAGCTGAATGTCATTATATTCACGAATAAGACCTGGAAAACGTTGAGCTTTTTGAGTTAAAGTATTTAGTGCCTGATTTAAGCCTTGCAACCGCACTTCTAACGATTTAATTTGAAGATCGGTATCTACAAGTTGTGCAATTAATTTTTGTCGAATAGAAGTTTGGAAAGACATGATGGAAGAATTATCTTGTAGTTGTGTTAAATTCCTTCCTAAAATTTTTTCATTTTCTTGTTGCAATAAATTTAATAAGTTAGCTTGTTGTTCTTTTAACTGCATCAGTTCTGGACTATTAGAATTGTAGGTAGCAGACTGAATTGCAATTTGTGTTTCAACAGTTTGTAAATTATTCAAGATTTGTTGACGAAATGGGCTTTCACTTAACGCTGAAGCTGCTACAGCTTCTTCAGGAGTAAATGCTAATTGCGTTTGCAGATATTGATATAAAGCTTTAAATTCTTGAAGTTGTCTATTCGTGTCTTTGCTTTGATTGTCCAGATTACGAACTTGCTCATATAATACTTGTCCTCCTGCTATTGGGTCAAGTAACTCATACTGTTGTTGAATTTTTTGGAGCTTTTCTCGGTCTTCATTCGCCCGTTTTTGTAAATCGGGTAACTGCTCATCAATAAATTTTACACCTTGACTAATCCGATTTTTACGTTCATCTAAACTATATTTTAAATATTTTTCTGTTGCTTTTTGTAATACAAATAAAATTTCATTTGGATCTTCTCCTTGATAAGAAACTTCTAAAATTTTGGTTTGGTCGTTACGATTTGTACTATCACCAACCCGTGTTATTTTTAAATTTTCAACTAAACTAGATACTTGAAATTGAGGATAACGAGTTTTAATTTGTTCGGCAATACTATTTAAAATTTTAGGGCTGGTCAAAATTCGGATTTGTGTGGCGTAATCCAGAGTAAAGTATTTATCGTTGGGTTGTCCCTCGGTACGGGTGAAGGTTAAAGGATCAGCTAATTGATCTTCAGTCGTTACAGGTTCAACTAACAATTGGAAATTACCTTGATAAATGCGTGGAGAAGCTTCACCGACAAAAGGTAAACCAGCAATCGTTGTGATTCCAGTTATTCCAATAATAAGAACAACATTTCGTTTTAACGTCCTCAAAATCGGGCGAATACCCCCACTGCCTTTTTTGACAATTCCTTCTTGTAGGCTATCAGAACTTTCAATGTCTTGTTGCATAGCGATTCTATACCCCAGCTAATGTTTAAACTACTGTTTCTTGTGTTCTGCTCACGGGTTCATTTCTTAACCTCCCCTGGACGAATGCTAGTTGTTACTATCACTGTTGCTATTACTCTTAGGAATGAAGCGATCAAAGAAATTATACAATCCAAAGAAATTAGAAATTGGTGATAGTAATTCTGTCGTTTGATCAGTAACTTTAGTAACCCAAGATCGATAAACAACAATCACGTCATTATGATGTAAGACCGGATTATTTTTATCGGCATTTCCCAGGGCAAAATTAACTCGAATTTTTCTGCGAGTTACAGAACCATTAGGATTGAGACGAATAATTTCCACGAATCGTTGATTAGCGCGGCGAAGATTGAAACTCCCGGCGGCTAATAATGCTTGATTGAGGGGGGTATTGGGAGGAATTTGGATTAAACCTGGTCTAGCAATTTCCCCGACGATATTAACGGCAATACTAGCTCGTGAAAAGCTGGCATTACTCAACTGTTCAAACTCAGTTGGATCAGGAGTTGTAGCTTTAGGAATAATAATCGTATCTCCCTGTTGTAAATAAAGATCTTGGTTAATATCTCCCGATTGCAACAGTGTCCAAAGATCCACTTTTGTCGTTTGTATTCCAGTTTTGGTAAGACGTTGGACTTCAATATTGCGAACATCCGCCATATAAGTAATTCCTCCAGCCGTTTGAATCGCGCGAGTCACGGTCGGTAATTCAGTTTTGACAATTCTGAGTCCGATTCCTCCACTCCCGGTATCAATCCCTCCGTCTTGATTTAAAGAATAAGCACCCGGACGAGCTACTTCTCCCACCACGACTACTTGAATCGATTGACTTGGAGGAGTCGATAGACTCGAAGACACGATCTGACGGACTTGAGCGGGATCAAAGGTAGTGAGAGTTGGAATAAAAATACTGTCTCCATCTCGGAGAATCGGATCTTGGTTTAAATTTCCTTGATCCAACAATTCTCCTAAATTAATCGTAACAACGGGTTGACGAGGATCGGCACGTCGCAGTTGTACGTTGGTAAGATTGGCTGATTGAGTAATACCTCCGGCGGTTTGAATGGCTTGGCTGAGTCGAGCAAATTGTTGACCACTCGATAAATTATAGGAACCGGGACGACTGACTTCACCCGCAATGGCAATTTGTACAGGACGAGGTGCGATTAAATTGACTGTAACAATCGGTTGTCGGAGTATACTCGAATATCGTTGAGCAATGATTTGTTGAGTTTGGGGAATAGTTAAACCCACAACAGAGAGTGACCCAATTCCTTGCAAATTAATGGTTCCATCCGTCAGTACCAATTGTTCACCACTGTATTGTTGTACACCAAACACATTCACTTGAATGCGATCGCCCACTCCTAATAGATAAGGGAAATCCTGAAGGGGATTTTCTAAGATCTGTTGAGGTTGTAGAGGAGTGGAAGTCATGGGGGGAAGGGTCTGTGCTTTAACAGTGGGGGTGGAGATCATGGGAACTCCTAAACCTAAAATTAAGTGAATCAGGGAACAACCAATATATCGAGAAAACATATAATGATTAAATGTTAATTAAAACCTAGAGCGATCAATAGAGTTCTCTGGCGGATTCCAAATTTTGACTTCAGTATTTTTTGATTTCTAATCATAGCTTACCTCTAGCTTAAGTTAACTGTTCCCTGACAAGGGTGTAAATCATTGGATATGACCCTGTGGATAAAGGCTAAATCAAAGCTAGGACTGAGAATTGTGCTGCGTTGTTATTGTTTTAAAACTTGTAAACTTTTGGACATCTAAGTAGCAGAATAACGCCGATTAATCCCAAAAATGTAAAAAAATGTAAAACTTCTGTAAAGCTTTTCTGACCCAGTCAGGTTAATGACTTTAAGGTTAGGGTAAGAAAAGATATGATAATCATTGAATCCCTTTCAAATTGATTCCGACTGATGAGCCTAGCCATTATCCTCATGATTGGATTAACACTGATGACTCTGCTTTTAGCCATTCCTATTTCAGTGTTTTTTATTGAATGTATTGCTGCATGGGTTCAGAAACATGAACAGCCACAAGTTCAGAACACGGCTGTTCCTGAAATTGCGATTTTGATTCCCGCACATAATGAAGAGTTCGGGATTGAAGCCACATTAAATACGATTCTACCCCAAATTGATTCTCAAGATAAAGTCATCGTGATTGCGGATAACTGCACCGATGCAACAGCCTCCATCGCCCGTCAATTGGGAACAACGGTGTTAGAACGTCAGGATTTAAACCATCGAGGCAAAGGCTATGCTTTAGATTATGGTTTAAGCTTTTTAGCCCAAGACCCACCGGATGTAGTCGTGATGATCGATGCAGATTGCCAAATGGAATCCGGTTCCATTGCTAAAATTGCTCAACAGGCGATGGTCAAACAGCGACCTGTGCAATCAATCTATTTAATGGAAGCACCCCAAAATCCGACTCCTAAAGATTCTATTTCCGCCTTTGCATTTTTAGTGAAAAATTGGGTTCGTCCTAAAGGATTAACTCGGTTAGGAAGCCCTTGTTTTGTAACGGGAACTGGAATGGCTCTGCCTTGGTCATTGATCCGCCAAGTGTCCCTAGCTAGTTCTAATATTGTGGAAGATATGCAGCTTGGGATTGATTTAGCGTTATTAGGAGCACCCCCTCTGTTTTGTGAAGACGCTAAAATCCTGGGAATTTTCCCTTCCCAAGAAACCGCAGCAATAACCCAAAGAACCCGTTGGGAACAGGGTCACTTAAACACGATATTCACTCAGGTTCCTCGCTTGATTGTCGCTTCTTTTCGTCAACAACGTCTTGATTTATTGGCGATGGGGTTAGACCTTTGTGTGCCTCCCTTAGCTTTATTAGTTCTGTTGTGGACTGCTGCTTTAATGGCGAGTGTCTTGATGGCAGTCTTCAATGTCTCTGTTTTCCCGTTATACTGTTTAGTCCTTGAAGGAACACTGTTATTCGTTGCCATCCTTCTAACTTGGTTTAAGTTTGGTCGTTCTATTCTATCGTTAAAAACACTGCTGAGTATTCCATTTTATATTCTGTGGAAATTACCCCTGTATTTTAATTTCTTGAAAAAACCCCAACAAGAATGGGTCAGAACTCAGCGAGATACAATTCCGTCTTCAAAACCCTAAATCCTAACTGTTAATCGACAACCCTGCATCGCATTAAACCGCATGAAAGTTGCTTATCTTATTAATCAATATCCTACAGTTAGTCATAGTTTTATTCGTCGTGAAATATTAGCCGTTGAAGCTCAAGGAATTGAGGTCAGTCGGTTTTCTATTCGTTCTTGGAAATCAGAATTAATTGATAGCGCAGATCAACAAGAATATGAAAAAACTCGGTTTATTCTGAAAGTCGGAATTAGGGGTTTACTGCGTCATTTATTACAGGTTGGATTCACTCATCCTCAACGTTTGTGGCAAGCAGGATGGTTAGCTTTAAAAATCGGTTGGGGTTCAGAACGAGGTGTTTTCCTACACGGTATTTATCTGGCTGAAGCTTGTGTTTTATTCAATTGGTTATCTCAAGATAAAATTGACCATCTTCATGTTCATTTTGGAACTAATTCAGCCACTGTTGCCTTATTATGTCACGCTTTAGGAGGCCCGCCTTATAGTATGACTATACATGGGCCGGAGGAATTTGATAAAGTAGGAGCGATCGCATTACCGGAAAAAATCAAACAAGCTAAATTTGTAGTTGCTATTAGTTCCTTTGGGAAAAGTCAATGTCAACGCTGGTGTAATTATCAAGATTGGTCAAAAATTCAGATTGTCCATTGTGGTGTTGATCCGATGTTTTTGGAATATCCTTTTGTTCCCTTACCTTCAGAACGTCGCTTCGTTTGTATAGGTCGTTTAAGTGAGCAAAAAGGTCATTTATTGTTAGTAGAAGCGGTGAATCAACTGGTCAAGGCTGGATTTAAGTTTAAATTAATTTTTGTGGGAGATGGCCCCTTGCGTCCAGAAATTGAACAATTAATTAATCGTTTAGGGTTAGAAAATTATATTGAAATTACGGGTTGGGCAACCAATACTCAAGTGCAACAACAGATTTTAGCTTCGCAGGTGTTTGTATTACCCAGTTTTGCGGAAGGCTTACCCGTTGTTTTGATGGAAGCCTTAGCTTTATCTCGTCCCGTGATTAGTACCTATATTGCTGGAATTCCCGAAGTAGTTGAACAGGGAAAAAATGGTTGGTTAGTTCCTGCTGGGTCTTTAGAGGATTTAACCCTAGCTCTCAAAACAGCGTTAACAACTCCTCTGGAAGAATTAACAACAATGGGAAAATTCGGAGCCCTGAAAGTAGCTGAACATCACAATATCCACATTGAAGCTCAAAAACTGATTCGCTTATTTCAAGGAGACTCAATTCTAAATCCCAAACTTCCACCGTAAGGGGTTGCCAATCCAGAAAAGGTGTGTTATATTAACAAGTTGTGCGGGCGATTAGCACAGTGGTAGCGCACTTCCTTCACACGGAAGGGGTCACAGGTTCGAATCCTGTATCGCCCATTTAGACGATAACTCTGTAACTATAAATAACTCAGTAGAGACGTTGAATTCAACGCCTCTACTAACAGATTAAAATCCCATAACTTTTGCAACTGCTTCCATTTCGGGTTCAATTCCGGCTTTGAATGTATTGTTGCTGTGGGTAATAGCAGTATCAGGATCTTTTAATCCATTTCCGGTTAACACACAAACAATTTTAATTCCTTCTGGAACCTGAGCTTTTACTTTTAATAATCCCGCCACGGACGCGGCACTGGCAGGTTCACAGAAAATCCCTTCTCCAGACGCTAATAACCGATAAGCTTCCAAAATTTCAGCATCGGTAACGGCGTTAAAACTTCCCTGACTGGCATCTTTGGCAGCAACGGCAAGATTCCAACTGGCGGGATTGCCAATGCGGATGGCTGTTGCTAAGGTTTCCGGGTGTTCAACGGGTTGACCCGATACTAACGGTGCGGCACCTGCGGCTTGAAATCCCATCATTTGCGGTAAACGAGAACACTTGCCAACGGAATGATATTGACAAAATCCCATCCAATAGGCGGTAATATTTCCCGCATTTCCCACAGGAATACATAACCAGTCAGGGGCGTCTCCTAACGCATCTACCACTTCAAAGGCTGCGGTTTTCTGACCTTCTAAACGATAGGGGTTAACCGAATTGACTAACGTAATCGGGTAATGGTCGGCCATTTCCCGCACAATATTGAGGGCGCGATCAAAATTACCCTTAATGGCTAAAACTTCTGACCCATATAATAAAGCTTGGGCTAATTTCCCTAACGCCACATAGCCATCGGGAATCAAGACAAAGGCTTTCATTCCGGCGCGACGGGCATAGGCTGCTGCTGCTGCTGATGTATTTCCGGTACTGGCACAGATAACGGCTTTGCTTCCTTCCTCTTTGGCTTTAGAAATTGCCATGGTCATGCCTCGGTCTTTGAAGCTGCCTGTAGGGTTGAGTCCGTCATATTTCACATAGACCTGCACCTGTTTGCCAATTCGTTCTGCAATAGTTGGGACAGGAATTAAAGGCGTATTGCCTTCTTGTAGGGTGACAACGGGTGTTGATTCAGAAACAGGTAAATAGTTGCGGTAGGCTTCAATCAGACCGGGCCAGCACGTTAATGAGGACTGGGTTGTAGGCAAAGTCAACGTCATCTCGGTAGTAGTTAATGAAGGAAAAATAATCCGTTAAAGGATTGACAAACTAACAATCTTATGATAAAGAATAACCGCTTAACGGTTGAAATCTATAAACTGTATCAGTTGACAGGATTGGCCGTTAGGTGTATTCCTTATTTAGTTTACCTTCTCGTTTACATTCCGTGAAAAAACAAACTAATTTTGATGTTTTTTTTAACGGGGGTAAACCTTGGGGGTAAAATATAGTTAAGATTTGTTGAGCTAAAGATTTTTTTAGATGTCAAATCAACTGCTGATGTCCAATCCTTCATCTACTGCATCTTGTCCTCCTAGCTTAGATGGTTCTAAATCAAGCCGGACTTCCGCTTGTGTGATCTCTAAGCCCCTGGCAATTGATGCGATGAAAAATCTGTACAGCGCTGATCAGCAAGTGAAGTTTCTGCATTTGCACGCTGAAGTTGAAACCTTGCTCTTGGAATTACAAACGATCAAACAACAGCGCCAAGAAGCAATATCAGCCCCACAGACTCGTTGAGTCGTTGCCCGAGTTCAATTTCCCCTCCTCATTATTAATCACTGGGTTTGGCAAAAACTGTTAAACGCCTAAGTTTTTCACGAATTCTGTCGAGCCTAAACAGGATTTTAATCATTCGTCTCTCGGAATGAAGATTTCCTGCTGTTTTAGTGCAGGTTTGATTTTTTATGAGTAATTGAGGGATTTCTGACTCGGCTAACCAGAAGTTTTGGACAAAAAATTCAGCCATTTCTTAGGATTACCCTAGCCCTTCGTGCTGAAGGATTTAAAAGTTTACAAGATTCTATGACCTTATCACCTGTTCAACCTGAAACCTTAGCATCTTCTGCTAATTCCACATCAAATCTACGTTTAACAGACATTATCAAGACTCTACCTCGTGATGTCTTTGTCAAAGATCCCAAAAAAGCTTGGTTGACCGTTTTTATTAATGTTCTTTTAGTTGTTGCTGGCTATTTTGCCATTGCTTATTCTCCCTGGTTTCTTTTACCCCTCGCTTGGATTTTCACCGGGACAGCTTTAACCGGATTTTTCGTGATTGGTCATGACTGCGGACATCGCTCGTTTTCGGATCGAATTTGGATTAATGATTTAGTCGGTCATTTAGCTTTTCTTCCTTTAATTTATCCGTTCCACAGTTGGCGTTTAGGACATAATCATCATCATAAACATACCAATAAATTAACGGAAGATAATGCTTGGGAACCCTGGACAATTGAAAATTATGAAGCGTCTCCTCAAATTGTCAAAGTGGCTTATAAATTAACACGGGGACGACTGTGGTGGTTAGCCTCGATTTTGCATTGGGCAATTTTACATTTTGATTGGCGTAAATTTGAAGGGAAAGGACGGGAACAAGTTAAATTTTCTTCTTTATTTGTGATAGGATGTGCAGCGATCGCATTTCCGACATTAATTATGACAATCGGAGTTTGGGGTTTTGTCAAATTCTGGTTAATGCCTTGGTTAGTGTATCATTTTTGGATGAGTACCTTCACCCTTGTTCACCACACCGCACCGGATATTCAATTTAAAGAACCCCAAGACTGGAATGAAGCATTAGCTCAATTATCGGGAACCGTTCATTGCAATTATCCCGCTTGGGTTGAGTTTTTCTGTCACGATATTAATGTTCACGTTCCTCATCATATTTCCACTGGTATTCCTTCCTATAATTTACGGAAGGCTTATCAAAGTATTAAAGACAATTGGGGTGAATATCTCTATCCTGAATCTAATTTTTCTTGGTCTTTAATGATTGAAATTGTCGATCAATGTCATTTATATGATCCTGATAATGCTTATCTTTCTTTTAAAGAATATAAGCGTTAATTTCAATTCAATTTTAATTAATACCTCAGACCTTTAGCCACATGGCTGAGGGTTTTTTCGTTAGACCTCTTCAAAAAACGTTGTAGAGACGTTTCATAAGTTGTAGAGACGTTTCATGAAACGTCTGTACAAGGGTTTTAGGCGACGCACCTTTAATTTCTGGAGATGTCTATTGGAGTTCTAAAGGACTCACTACGGGTTATTCGGATTGATTCGGTGTAAATATCATGACCCCAGATTCTTGATCGGTTTTATAGGTAATTTGCAATTGACCTTCAGAATTAACTGTAAATGTTTTTGAAGATTGTAAAGCCGAGAGAAATTGATCTTCTTGCTTCATAATTTCTTCAGGACAAGCCATTTGAGTTCTGCCAGCGACACCAAATTTTAATCGTTCATCCTCCAGGGTGTAGGATGCGAAATAACGGTTGCAACTGGATGAACCACTAATTTGATCTTCTTGAAATTGTAAGGTGATTTCCGTTTCTTTTAACGGGGTTTGGGGGGATTTTTCGGTGCCCCAGGAAACTAATTTCCAATCGGTTCCGATGAGGGGATTAGAAGCCATAGCGGGAAGAGCAGATAAAGCAGATAAAAAGGATAAACTAGCAATGGTCAGAGAAAGAAGTTGTTTTTTCATAGTTAGGAGTTAGTGTTTTTAATTGTCCAGAAAGGAACTTGTTGAGTGAGTTGTAACTTGATGTTTTCAATACCATTTTTAGCAAAAACAAAGGTTTTATCTTGCCAAAGGGGAACATAAGGTACATCTTCCGCCAAGAGTTTTTGAATTTCCTCAAAAATGGCTTTGCGAGTTTGGGGATTTTGTTCTTGACGTTCTTGGGCGATTAATTGATTCATGCGATCGCTATAATAAAAAGAACCCTGATATTGGCTAGAGCCTTTTTCACATCCCGTTTCTGCTGAACCTTTACTACACTCTAAAAACGGTTGAATATAGTTATCCGCATCGAGAAAATCTGCATACCAATCTAAAACGAAAGTTGGGTAAATTCCCTCTTCTAAATATTTAAAGGCTGTGGTAGATTCAACACTATTGAGTTGTAAATCAAGTAACCCGCCTAAATCGCGTTCTGCTAAGGCTTTTAAGGTTAATCCTAAAAAACCTTTATTTGATGAATTAGAAGCATACCAAAGCTCAACAATTGCTGGATTTTTTGGGGTATATCCGGCTTGAGTTAAGAGTTGTTTGGCTTTTTCAAGATTACCATCGCCATATTTTACATTAAAAGTGGGTTGATAATCCGTAAAGGTTGTGGGGATTAAACTATAAAGGTTTTCTCCTTGATTTTGTAACACCCGTTCATTAATAACAGAACGATTAATTAAAGCAGCAATTGCTTGTCTAACTTCTTTCTGGTTTAACGGTTCCGATTTAACGTTAAGCATGAGATAACTAATATTATTGCCATTAGCTGCGATTAATTGCCAATTACCTTTTTCTGCTCCTTGTTTTAAATTAGCAATTTGGTCTGGATTTAAGGATAAATAAGCGATATCAATTGCACTACTGCGGAAGGCATTAAATAAATTAGAAGAGCTAGAAAAGCGTTGAATATCAATTCCGGTATTCGCTGGTTTTTCTCCCCAATAGTTTTCAAAAGCATCTAAACGGATAACATCAATTCCTAAAGATTGTAATTTATAGGGCCCAGTTCCCACAAATTCATTAGGTTTAAATTTGCCTTCTCCGATTTCATAAAATTGGGGAGAAACTGCCGCTAGTCCAGAAAAGGCTAACAGAGAGGGAAAGGCAGAAAAGGGTTGTTTTAATTTGATGGTTAATTTATAGTCTCCTGTTGCTTGAACTGTATCAACGGTATCTGCTAATAAGGAGGAAGGAGAACCTGCATTTTGAATAAATCGTTTAATAGAAAATTCCATAGCTGCGGCGTTAAAGGGAGTGCCATCATGAAAGGTAACGCCTTCTCGTAGGGGGATGGTATAGGTTAATCCATCGGAACTAATGGTGGGTAAAGCAGTCGCTAATTTAGGAATTAATTGATTGGTTCCGAGTTCATAATCATAGAGGCGATCACCTAAATTATACAGCATATTCCCTGACATTAATTCATAGGCATCTGCGGGGTCAAGGGTGCGAAGTTTTAACGTTGTTCCCATGGTAATCCGGCCGTTATTGGAGGAAGAAGCAGGAGAAAGATTACGAGTTTGATGGGGAGTACAACTAATAATAATTAAACAACAGAAACAAAATAAACTGATCCATTGGATTAATTTTTTTTGGGACAAGGGATGCAGATTTTCAAATGGATTCCACTGGGGGATATTTGGTTCTAACATTGCTAAAAACATTGAGAATTAATGTTAAAATAAAATTATAGCATTGAAAGAGTATTAAATCAAATTTATCAGAGGATAATATTATTTTTTGCTAGAAAATCGATTGATTTAGGGCTGAAATGTCAATGTTCTTGTTTTCGATTTCTAGTTTTTCTCTTCCGAGCTAAGGAATCAAGCCTTCAGTTATAATTTTCAAGGATAGGTGATTGAAGGAGGTAGAACATTTTATACCCCTGAGCAACTCCGGGGAATGGTTTAGTAAGAAAACAAAAGGAAAAATCAGAGAAAATTACTAGGGCTCAAGATTTTATAAAAATACTTCAAGGGTATGGAGAGAAACTTCTAATTTCTTTAAGCTTGTTTAGGAAATCGTTAAATTTTGGAAAAGTTAACTGTTATCTATGACAATAGAATTATTAGTAGATCTCAAATGGGATCATGCTGGAAAAGTGGATTCTATGCCTGTAGAGACTTGAAACCGCACTCTAGCACTTGTTGGCTTTAAGTAAATGATAATCTCATCTGGAGGATTTATATTTTATGTCTTCCCAAGCTGACCTCCAAACCTTTATTGAGGTGGTTCCTGTTTGTCGCCATGATGCTCCTTTAGAAGCATTGCGATTTATTTTTTCTCAGGGTAACTGTGAACAAGTTGTGATTGTCAATTCTGAACATCATCCTCTAGGAATAATTGCTCTACATCGGTTTCTTCCCTATCTGCTGAATACCTCTCAAACACCCTCCCTTATCAATGAATCTTTATCGGTGATTATCGAACCCATAATTAAAGTTCCATCCCATTTATGCTTCGATGACTTTTGGCGGTATTTACAATATCAAAGTTCCCATCTAATATTAGAAAGTTTGTCTTTTCAATCCGTATCCCTAGCTTTAATCAATGAAACGGGAGAATTTATCGGATTAATTAATAGTTTGCAAGTGTTACAATATTTAGCCGAATATCCTCAAAAGTTTACCCAAGTTCAACAACCTAGACCTTCCCCTAATTCAGAGTTAAATCCAGAATCTCATCGACAGTTTAATCGATTAACAGAAGAAAACTTAACAGTCTCTAATCGTTTAATTCATTTTTTGGATGAACTACCCATCCCCTTAATGATTCAAAATGATCAGGGTACAATCATTAGTCAAAATTTAGCATGGCGATCACTAATTGGTCGAGGAGCAAACATTGTACAAGAAGTTGCTGAATCTGTAACCCGTTGGTCAGACACCATAGGAAAGTTTTCTTCAATAGAAAAGTATTCTATGTCCTCCTTAGAATCCTCGAAGGATTCTGAATTTTTAACCCAGAATTTAACACATCTTTCTCCCTCTTTAACCTCCAATACACCTGTATTACAAATGCCGAGTTGGTGTCAACTGGGAAGCCAACCAAATACTTATATTTGTATTTGTCCAATTTCCCACAATCAAGAACGAGTTTGGCAATTTACTCGCCAACATTTAAACTCTGAATGGGAGATGACATTATGTTTAGGACAGGGAACTCAGGATTTGTGGTTAGTTTTAGCTCAAGACATTACAGAACAGCATCGAGTTGCTCAAGAACTAACAGCAAAAAATACTGATTTAATTCAACTCAACCGCCTCAAAGATGAGTTTATGGCTTGTATTAGTCATGAGCTTAAAACTCCCCTAACTGCGGTTTTAGGTTTATCCAGTTTATTAAAAGATCAAGCGTTAGGAGAACTTAACGAAAAACAATCTCGTTATGCTCAACTGATTCATAAAAGTGGGCGACATTTGATGTTAGTCGTCAACGATATTTTAGATTTAACCCGTATAGAAACCGGACAACTAGAGTTGGTTCCAGAAACGTTAAAAATTCGGTCAGTTTGTGAACAAGCTTTTGAAATGACTTTGCAACAGTACCAAAGTCAAGATAAATCTGATATTAAACAGCAGGCGGAAGTTTTAGAAAAACTTAAACGTCGATTTACCTTAGAAATTAAACCCGGTTTAGAAACGTTAATTGCCGATGAATTACGATTGCGACAAATGTTAGTCAATTTGTTATGTAATGCCTTAAAATTTACCCCAGATAGTAGTGATTTTGGTCTTCAGGTTAGTCGTTGGGAAAATTGGATTGCTTTCACCGTTTGGGATAAAGGAATTGGAATTCCCGATGAAAAACAACATCTGATTTTTCAAAAATTTCAACAACTCGAAAGCCCCCTAACTCGTAAAGTTGAAGGAACCGGATTAGGATTAGTTTTAACCCAACGGTTAGCGAGACTTCATGGAGGAGATGTGAGCTTTATTTCTAAACCCAATAAAGGCAGTCAATTTACTTTGTTATTACCGCCCAGTCCACCCCAATTTAATTGGAAATTAGGAAAGTATTTTTCTCAAGCCCAGACTGACTTTTATTCTTCTTTTTGGAATCAAACACCTCAACAATCTCGTTTAGTGTTAGTCGTTGAAACCGTTCCTCATTTTATTCAAACCCTCAATGATCAACTTACCCATTTAGGGTATCGAGTTGTGATTGCTCGTTCTGGAACTGAAGCTGTTGAAAAAGCCCGTTATCTACAACCGAGAATTATTTTCCTTAATCCATTAATTCCTTTATTATCAGGTTGGGATGTTTTAACCCTATTAAAAACCGATGCACAAACCCATAACATTCCCATCATTGTTACAGCAACTTTAGGGGATAAACAACGGGCAACCGTCAATCATTGCGATGGGTTTTTAAGTCTTCCAGTTCAAAGATATGAATTAGAAAAGTTACTCGGAGAATTTCCACCAGAAACTCTATGTTCTGTTCCTCAACCCTTAATCATTCTCTGGTTAAATTTATCAGAAAATAAACATAACTTAGCCCTAAAAGAAACCCTAGACCAGCACAACTCAATTTATCATTCAAGTTTATTTTTATCTCAGTTTTCCCATTGTCGAATTTTAGAAGCGGATGATGTTTATCAAGCAGATCTTATTGCTCGAATTTGGCATCCTAATGTCACCGTGTTAGAGCGAGATCCTTCTGTTCAAAATCCCTTATATTTGCTTACCGAAATTAGCAAACAAGAAAGTTTAGCCCATTTACCAATTGTGACTTTAGATTCAGTGACGACCCAAGTGGCAAATCAAGTTAAAAATTTATCCATTTTTCCTTGTTTAGCTCATCCTTCTGGTGATGGGATGAATCTTAAAACCTTTTCACTTGCCATGAGTTCAGCTTTATTAGAAGTCATTCAAATTGCCACCCGCTTGAGTTGGAAACCGAGCATTTTAGTCGTCGATTCTTCGGTTTTACCAAAACAGAAATTTGATCCTTCTTTAGAAGGTAATAATCCTTCTGTACCCACCTCATTAAACTCGACTTTAACTTCCTTATCGGACAATCTTAAATCTTCCCCTTCTATTAAACGTTCTAAGAGCGATACTGACTCTCGTGATCCTATTAATAGTGCTAATCTCAAAATTGAACAAGCCTTAGTTCAATATATTGAACTCGCAGGATTTCGCAGCATTATGGGAAAAGATTGGGAAGAAATTCTTCAAAAAATTCAATGTAAAAGTTTGGATTTAATGTTGATTTGTTTTCATGAACAATCCGTTAATAATCTTCTTAAATCTTTAGAAATATTAGAACAAATGGATGCTAAGATTCCGATTTTAGTTTTAGCAAAAAATCGAGTTAAAATCCAGAGTAAAAACTTGAGAAAAAACACAAAATCTAAAGCTTCTTACTCCGTTGAATTCAATGATAATGTTTTAGATAAAATAGCAGTTGATTTACAACGCTTTTCATCAAGTCTGTCTATCAAAGTATTGCCTTTTAATCTATCGGTTGATTCTCTTTTGGAAGAAATTAAAACTTTACTAACTCAATCGAAATCTTAACTATCAATTCGGTTCAAAATTATGATCATATAAAAAGGGACAAAAGATCATGAAATGGTTTTCCTCCTTGGTTTTAACAACTGTCTCTATTCTCTTGACAACTATTCCGACCCTGGCCGCAGAATTTATTATTGTTCCCTTGGGTAAAACAACAATTTCTATATCCCTAGATTCTTTAGAAACCTATGCTAAACAAGGTGAACTTGACCCTCAAGAACCCTTAGCAACCTATCTGGAATTATTAAGTTATGAACAACGGCAAACTTTAATAAATCTCTTACAAAAACGTTACAATTTTCCAGATATCTCAATTAAACAATTAGTTAATTCTCCCTTAATAATGACCTTTTTAAATTATGTTGGAACCCTGATTCAAACTCAATCGGAAGAAAATGGAGCCGATGCGATTCGTAGCAGTTTAATTCAGGTAGGTAATGAACCAAATGGCTTTACTATATTAGAGATTATGCGTCAGTTTCCGAGTCCAGAAATTCGTTTAAATTTTGAACGAATTCTCGCAATCTTAACGAAGGTTTTTGCCTTTATTGGACAAACTCAAGCCGTGACACAATCTTTAGAAGCGTTATCAAAAGTAGAAGCTCAAAAAGCACCTATTACTAATTATAGTAAACTCCCCGATTTACGTCAACCAGGAAAATTTAATCTGGGAATAAAACAAACAATAACCGTTAATTATTCTCAGAATAATCGTCAATTTAAAGCCGATATTTATCGTCCCAAAATCAATTCTTTAGATCAGCAAAATTCGAGTCAATTACCCTATTCTGTGATCGTCATTTCTCATGGATTAGCCTCTGACCGTTCACGGTTTGAACCCTTGGCTCAACATCTCACTTCCTACGGTTTTGTTGTTGTTGTTCCTCAACATCCAGGGAGTGACTACCAGCAGTTTCAATCTTTACTAAAGGGAGAAGCAAAAGATTTATTTGAACCTCAACAATTTTTGGATCGACCGAGGGATATTACTGAATTACTCAATCATTTGGAAACACTAAATAAAACGGAATTTAATCAGCAGTTAAATTTACAAAATGTGGGTGTTATTGGTCATTCATTAGGAGGATATACCGCCTTAACTTTAGCAGGAGCACCCCTGAATTTTACTCAACTTAAAACCGACTGTCAGCAATTGGATATTCCCTTAAATCCTTCTCTACTGCTTCAGTGTCAAGCCTTAGAAATTCCCCAGGCGAATTATTCACTACAAGATCCTAGAGTTAAAGCTATTTTTATCTTAAATCCGTTTAATAGTAGTATTTTAGGTCAATCCGGTTTAAGCCGAATTAAAATTCCTGTTTTCATTGCCGCCAGTACAGATGATTTTTTAGCTCCTGCATTGTTAGAACAGTTAAATGCTTTTACTTGGTTAACCACCCCTGATAAATATTTGGTTTTACAAAATCATGCCACACATTTTTATGATATTACCCCAGAAAACGTATCAGAAATATTAGGTGATTCTGATCTTATTATCCCAACATCAGAAATAACTCGAAGCTATATTAAAGCCTTAAGTACAGCTTTTTTTAAAACTTATCTTGTCCAAGATTATCAATATAAACCTTATCTGAATGCCGCTTATACTCAAACCATTAGTGATCCAGTTTATCCGATTAGTTTAATTCAATCATTGACTCCTAATCAATTAAAAAATGCTATTAATAAACAAAATTAACATTCATTAAGGTCTTTACAAAAATTCAGAATTAATGGTAATATCGAAAAATAATCATCTATTCGTATTTTATGTTAGAAAATATTAAAAAAAGAATAAACTTTTGTTATAAAAATCAATTAAGTATGAGATCTATATTGACTAAATTGCTTCAATTTTGCTTGGGAATAGGATCGGGATTAATTACCACAACTCATCCTGCCATCGCCGCCCAAACCATCGTAATTCGATATAATATTAGTACAGCGTTTATTTCAGTTAAAGACCTAGAAACCTTTGCAAAAACAGGAGATGTTTCCCCGATTTTATCAGTTTATGGAAAAGTTTTAAGGGTTGAAGATGCAGAAAAACTCCGTCAACTTTTACTAACTCCTATGACCGCCAGCCCTTGGAGTATTCAACAATTTAATAACACTCCAATGGGTACGAGGATTTTAACTCGCTTTGGAAATTTTATTCAAACCGATAACGGTGAAAATGGTGCAACTGCTCTGAAAACTGCTATTAATCAAGCCTCTAAACTTCCGGGGGGTTTAACTTTACTGAGTGTTTTACAAAAATTTCCGGGTGAAACTCTACAAATTGATGTTAATTTTGCTGTCGATGTAATTCGAGATTTATCCCAAGTCATTTATGAAGATAAATCTGTTATTAATTGGATTAATCAACAAGCGAAAACAAAAACCGATAATCCTGCTATTAATAACCAACCGACTCAGTTCAAAGAAGCAGGTACAATTCAATGGAAAAAAGAAACCTTTACCTATCAACATCCTCAACTCAATACCACTTTCCCCGTTGATGTTTATATCCCCCAAATCTCTACTCCCACCCCCGTTATTGTCATTTCTCATGGTTTAGGTTCTGACCGAACAACCTTTACCTATTTAGCAGAACATTTAGCCTCTCACGGCTATTTTGTAGCGGTTCCTGAACATTTAGAAACCAGCGCTAATGGGTTAGCTAATTTCTTAGCTGGGAATGCTCCTCCTCCTGGCCCAGAAGTTTTTATTAATCGTCCCTTAGAGATTACTTCTGTCCTTAATCTTTTAGAAGAAAAGCAAAAAAATTCAGAATTTCCCGCACCTTTACTATTAAATAATGTTGGAGTTTTAGGTCAATCTTATGGCGGTTATACAGCTTTAGCAGTCGGGGGTGCGGGATTTAATACCAGTAAAATTAATCAAGAGTGTGAAGAATCGGATAACCGAAAACTCACATTAAATATTTCAATATTACTGCAATGTCAAGCCAGTTCTATTGCCAATAAAGGTTATAATCTTAGAGATGAACGAGTCAAAGCGATTATTGCTATTAATCCCATTACCAGTATTGTTTTTGGTCAAGAAGGAATGAGTCAAGTCAAAATTCCGACTTTAATGATTGGCGGTAGTGATGATTATATTGCTCCCGCAGTTCCTGAACAAATTTATCCTTTTTCTTGGTTAACTAATCCTAATAAATACTTAATGTTATTAGAGCAAGGAACCCATTTTTCCTTTTTAGAACCTGGAGAAAAATCTGTACTTCCAGTTCCCCCTCAACTTATTGGCCCTAACCCGGAATTAGCTTTTCCTATTTTGAAAGCGATTAGTTTGGTCTTTTTTAATGCTTATATTCGCAACCAAACCGAATATTTACCTTATTTGAATGCAGGTTATATTCAAGGTCAGGAGGCCTCTCCTTTTAGTTTAAGTATTGTTAATTCTTTGACCCAAGATGAGATTGAATCTGCTATTAGTCAACATCGCTAATTGATTAGTGCTTGGTAAACAAAATTACCGAGTTGAGAAAGGGAAAAGGGAACAGTCAGTTGTGGAAAAGCTTTAGGTTTTAAGTGTCCAAACTTTAAGGCGTAGCACTATACAAAACAAATTAGACAAATTTAATTTGAATTGTCCGCCCAAGGCCCTATAATTGATTCACCCTGTTTTTCCTTTTCCGCTATAGCAAATCTAAATAGGTTGTAATAACCTCTCTGACTAAAACCCTTACCGTAGGGGCAATTCATGAATTGCCCCTACCACCAATTAAATAGGATTGCTATAGTTCTAAATTTAAAGCTAATAAACGTTTTTTGATACTCTAGGCACTGTAAAATAATAGGATAAATTAGCGATCACTTTTCTCATAGCAAGTCTTTTTTATCCAAATTCCCACCAATTAACTTTAGTCATCTCTCTGCGGTTTTTATCCCGTTCTGGTTTAATATTTGTTTTAATATATTCAACAGTTTTTTCTCCTTACGAGACTTCATCTCAATTAATACAAAACCCAAGCGGTCACGCCACCACCATAAATCAGCAAAATCCATATTTCCTTTTTGGCTAATTTTCGGAATAGGGAGTTCAAATCAAATAATTTCATTATTATTAAGCTTCTTAACCTTTATTTTTGTTTCTATTTTATCCTCCTCGCTATAAAATTTCTAATATTACCCAAAACGAGACGATTAAAATATGAGCAAGAAAACTGCACCTTATGGGTCTTGGAAATCTCCTATTACCGCAGATTTAATCGTAGAAGGAACCGTTGGACTCGGTGGATTAAATTGGGATGGCGATAATATTTATTGGGTGGAAGGACGGCCATCAGAAGGGGGACGCAGCGTTATTGTTCGTTTAACTCCTGATGCACAATTAAATGATGTTACACCTCAACCTTTTAATGTCAGAACTCGCGTTCATGAATATGGCGGCGGTTCCTATCTTGTTCATCAAGGAACTGTTTATTTCTCAAATTTTGTTGATCAACGAATTTATCAACAAAAAATTCAAGGAAAAAATACACCCTATGAAATTACACCCGAACCCTTAACTCCTGAAGAAAAATATCGTTATGCAGATGGGGTAATTGATACTCAAAATCAACGGTTAATTTGTGTTCGAGAAGATCATACCCAAGGGGGAGAACCTGTTAATACTATTGTCAGTATTAATCTTAATAACGGTGAAGATATTCAAGTATTAACTGAAGGAAATGATTTTTATGCTTTTCCTCGTTTAAGTCCCGATGGTACAAAATTAGCTTGGATTTCTTGGAACCATCCAAATATGCCTTGGGATGGTACAGAATTATGGCTTGCTGATGTTAATTCCGATGGTTCTTTAGGGGAAAAACTATTCATTGCTGGGGGAACAGAAGAATCAATTTTTCAACCCCAATGGTCACCGGATGGGGTATTATATTTTGTTAGCGATCGCTCGAATTGGTGGAACTTATATCGCTATACCGGAAAAGTAGAACCCTTATATCAAATTGCAGCGGAATTTGGTTTACCCCTGTGGGTCTTTGGAATGTCAACCTATGGGTTTAGTTCTGCCGAAAAGATTATTTTTACCTACAACAAAAATGGGAATTCCTATCTAGCAAGTTTAGATACAAAAACTCTAAAATTAGAGGATATTGACACCCCCTACACTGCCATTGACTCCTTAAAAGTATCAGGAAATCAAGTATTATTTCTCGGTAGTTCTCCCACTGAAAGCAACGCCATTGTGCAGCTAAATTTAGACACTGGAGAACGGAAAGTCTTACGGAATTCTAGCCAAATTGTACTAGATAAAGGTTATTTATCCGTTTCTCAACCGATAGAATTCCCCACAGAAAATGGGAAAACCGCTTATGGATTTTACTATCCACCGCAGAACAAAGATTATCAAGCTCCTGAAGGGGAAAAACCACCTTTAATTGTTAAAAGTCATGGAGGGCCAACGGCTGCAACCTCTAACAGTTTAAGCTTAAAAAATCAATATTGGACAAGTCGAGGTTTTGCGGTTTTAGATGTCAATTATGGCGGAAGTACAGGTTATGGACGAGAGTATCGTCAACGGTTAAATCAAAATTGGGGAATTGTGGATGTTGATGATTGTTGTAATGGAGCAAAATACCTCGCTGAACAAGGTTTAGTTGATGGAAATCGGATGGCAATTACCGGAGGAAGTGCGGGGGGTTATACGACGTTATGCGCTTTAACTTTTAAGGATATTTTCAAAGCGGGTGCTAGTTATTATGGTGTGAGTGATTTAGAAGCATTAGCAACGGATACCCATAAATTTGAATCCTGTTATTTAGATGGATTAATTGGCGCTTATCCTGAAGAAAAAGAACTTTATCAACAGCGTTCTCCCATTCATCATGTTGAACAATTATCCTGTCCGGTGATTTTCTTTCAAGGATCAGAAGATAAAATTGTTCCTCCCAACCAAGCAGAAATGATGGTTGCTGCTTTAAAAGCAAAAGGTGTTACGGTAGATTATGTTTTGTTTGAAGGAGAGCAACACGGCTTCAGGAAAGCTGAAAATATTAAACGTGCTATTGAGGAGGAATTTAATTTTTATGCCAAAGTTTTCGATTTTTAAAGGGAACAGGGAACAGGGAACAGTTAGAAGAAAGGGTTTGCTGGATTCACTCATTATCCTAACCGTAATGCGTAGCACTATATAATATTCCATCCTTAAATCCGTGCTACAGATGCTCCATAAACCTCACGTAGAGACGTTGCATGCAACGTCTCTACACAATACTCCTAACTTTCATAAAAAAACCTGATTTCTAGTTCAGAAATCAGGTTAAAAACCAACTAAAAAAACTAAAATTAAGCGACGTTAAAATTATTTAACGGTAACTTTATTAGCACCAGCTTCTTCCAATTTTTTCTTCGTGGCTTCAGCGTCATCTTTGTTGGTACCTTCTTTAACAGCTTTGGGAACAGCTTCCACTAAATCTTTAGCTTCTTTCAGACCTAAACCTGTCAGTTCACGCACGACTTTCAGAATTGCAATTTTCTTATCAGCCGGGAATTCTTCGAGAATTACATCAAATTCAGTTTTCTCTTCAACTTCTTCTGCTGCGGCTGCACCACCAGCACCAGGAGCCGCCATCATAAAGCCACCTACGGGAGCCGCCGCGCTGACACCGAAGGCTTCTTCAATTTGTTTGACTAATTCAGAAGCTTCTAACAGGGTTAAAGTTTTTAACTGTTCCAGAATTTGATCAGTAGTTGCAGACATTCGTTAAACTCCTAGACAATGTAACGGTTTGTAGTCAAGACTTGTTGCTAAAGCACCATAGAAACAACTATGCAGCTTCGTCGGTAGAGTCATCTTTTTCGGCATAAGCTTTGAGCGCGCGCGCCAAAGACCCTGGAACTTCGTTGATGCCAACGGCCAGTTTGGTCGCAACACCATTGATAGCTCCGGCAATTTGAGCCATGAGTTGCTCTTTGGAGGGTAAATCTCCTAATGCTTTAACGTCACTTTCACTCAGCAGTCTGCCTTCCATGACGCCACCGCGAACTTCTGTTTTCTTAGAAGCTTTTTGGAAGGCTTGGTAGGCTTTAATGGCACTGCCAATATCTTCTTTGACTAATAAAAAGGCATTAGAACCCTTCAGCAACTCATTCAATGGCTGCCAATTGCTTTGACCCTCAATCGCAATTCGCATTAAGGTGTTTTTAGTCACCTTGCAAACACTACCGGAGGGGCGAAGCTGTTGCCGCAAATTCGTGATTTCTGCAACGGACAAGCCGCTGTAGTCAATCACAATTGCTAGTTGCGAATCTTTGAGCGTTTCCTTCAGTTCGGCAACAATTTCTTGTTTATTTTCTAGGGTTCTTCCCATTCTTGTGGAACCTCCGTGTAACATTGCAGTTGATTTTCACCCGTTGAAGGCGAGAATTTCACCTGCAATGGTTGACTTCTTCCCAGTGATCAGCAGAGCGCGATTTTGCCATATAAAAACCTCGGTTTTTTCACCGAGGTCAAGACTTAAAACTTAAACATTCAGGATAAACACAAACAGATCTGAATCAGTCTGTTAACTTTCTCTGTAATTGTTTAGCTTTAAACTCGTTTAACCTCGGCAGGAAATTAAGCTTCTTGCCCCTGCTGTCTACGGTGAGTGAGCCGTTTATTATTTTAAATACGCAGTCTTCTATCGTTGCATATTTTTTTTAATTTGTCAAGAGTCGGGGGAAAAATAACCCGCTTTTAACGGGTTACACCCCTCCTAATTAAGCCGCATCCGTAATTTTCAGTTCCCGCAGAGCGGTAATATCAACTTCAATGGATGGCCCCATAGTGGCGGCAATAAACACACTGCGCCAGTAACGGCCTTTTGCTCCAGAAGGACGGTTACGGTCAATACATTCTTGCAGCGCCGATAAGTTCACCAATAAATCTTGGGCGGAAAATTCCGCTTTTCCAAACATCACGTGCACGATCCCGGTACGATCGGCCCGGAATTCTAATTTTCCGGCTTTGAATTCTGCGATCGCTTGGGCAACATCCATCGTGACTGTGCCCCCTTTCGGAGATGGCATTAAGCCTTTAGGCCCTAATAACCGCCCCAGTTTTGCCACTTGAGGCATCATATCCGGTGTGGCAATTAAGCAATCAAAATCCAGCATTCCTTTCTGGATATCATTAATTAAATCTTCTGAGCCAACAATATCAGCCCCAGCACTTTGAGCTTCGGTGACTTTTTCCCCTTTGGCTAAGACCGCCACCCGCACCACTTGACCCGTCCCTTTGGGTAAGCTCACGGTTGTCCGTAATTGTTGATCCGTATATTTGGGGTCAATCCCTAAGCGAATATGGGCTTCGGCTGCTTCAGGAAACTTAGCTGTAGCGGTTTCCTTTAACAGATTAATCGCTTCTAATGGCTCATAAGGTCGTTCTTCAACCTTCTTTCTGAGTTCTTGTAATCGACGAGATACTTTTTTTGTCATTCTATACTCTTGGGGTCGTTAACGAAGTCCAACTTCTCCCCCATTCAAGGGTTAACTTAAATTGGCTCAACGGTTTCCAGGGTTGCCTTGAAACCTAACTAGAAATTACCTTAATCAACAATGGTGACACCCATATTCCGGGCTGTTCCAGCTACAATTTTCATTGCAGCATCCACATCATAGGCATTGAGATCAGGCATTTTAGTTTCGGCAATTTCTCGTAATTGAGCTTGAGTAATTTTGCCAACTTTCTTGCGATTCGGTTCTCCTGAACCCCGTTCAATGCCTGCGGCTTTGCGAATTAACACTGAAGCCGGAGGGGTTTTCAGAATAAAGGTAAAACTCCGGTCTTCAAAAACCGAAATTTCCACGGGAACCACAAGACCTGCTTTATCTGCGGTTCTGGCGTTATATTCTTTGCAGAACGCCATAATATTCACCCCGTGTTGACCCAACGCAGGGCCGATAGGGGGTGCAGGGTTGGCTTTGCCCGCAGTAATTGCCAACTTAATAACTGCTACAACTTTTTTTGCCATTCCTTAGCCTTAGCCTTGTTTTTCAACCTGAGTAAACTCTAATTCTACCGGGGTATCTCGTCCGAAAATCGACAGTAAGGCTTTGAGCTTACTGCGTTCTGGACTGACTTCTATCACATCCCCTTCAAAGTCTTTAAACGGCCCTGAAAGGACAATGATATGATCCCCAATTGCCATTGCTGCCTTGACAATGGGCTCTTGTTGTTGCGCTTGTCTGAAGATGCGATCCACTTCGGCATGGCTCAATGGGAGAGGTTTAACGTGACCTCGACCCCGCCCAGAATGCCGTTTTTGTTCCGCCCCAACGAAGTTAATCACGTGCGGTGTGTTCTTGACAACCTGCCAAGCTTCATCGTCAATTTCCCAGCGATTGAGTTCGTTATTCCATTTCAGTCTCATCTGGATGAGAACATAACCTGGAAACACCTTCTCTTCACCATGTTGACGACTGCCATCTTTCCGCAGTTTGATCATTGGGGTGTGGGGGATTTCCACCTTCAAAATCCGATCGGCAACATCCAAGGTTTGTACCCGTTGTTCCAGGTTCGCTTTGACTCGTTTTTCACAGCCAGAAGCCACCTGAACAGCATACCAACGACGTTCTCCAGGGGAGAACTCCTGGGAATCCTCGTCCGTATCTGCCATGAGGTCTGAATGTTGTGATTCGTCTGATGTAAAAGTCATCCGAAGATTTGCCCCGACGCCCAACGAAAGAAGTTGTCTGCTAAATAGATCAAGCTAGCCGAGAGAGTGACCATCAACAATACGCCCGCCGACTCACTCAACAGTTGCTGTCGGCTCGGCCAGACTACTTTGTCTAATTCCTCTTTCGTTTCTTTGAGGAACGTAGAAGCGTTAAAGCCAGAAGTTGTTTCTTGACCTCCAACTTCTTCTTTCTTGTTGACCACCATGAACTCCCCTTGCGATCTTACGGTATCTGATCCTGATCTTAGCTGAAAGAGGGTAACACATCCGCCCAAACTTTTTAAACTATCACACTGAATCCCTCAACACAATGTTCCGCTCTGTTGCTTTTCGGAACAATGCCCAGACGTAGGATTTCCTTTCGTCTGGGCATTGGAGGTATCCAGCGCGCCCTGGAGGACTTGAACCCCCGACATCAGGTTTTGGAGACCTGCGTTCTACCAACTGAACTAAGAGCGCATAGCGGATCGGCTGATCTTTTACCTTATCTAGCTTAACACAACTTGCAGACTTTGGTTAAAAATTTTTCCGAAAATCTTGAGGGGAATTCAAGATTGCCAATCTCAACCCCATTACAGGCTGCGATCAAACCGTTGTTTAACGCGAGTTGCTTTACCGACGCGATCGCGCAGATAGAAGAGTTTCGCCCGACGAACTTTCCCACGACGCAGGACTTTAATACT
>JACCEC010630531.1_pt1 | contig 37490 bp, 51 predicted proteins | sample 7450121 | NCBI WGS metagenome assembly JACCEC01 (sample SAMN15323455, study PRJNA562643) | freshwater metagenome | isolation source: river surface water | place: USA:Blue River Watershed | collected 2017-08-18 | reverse complement strand
TTGAAACCGTTTTGTTGGTCGCATTTGCAGAAGTTAAGGTGATCGATGCATTGTTGTAAGAACCAACGGCAGCTGAAGAAGCCAAACGAACGTACAACGTACCATTCACTGCATTGGATGTAGGAACGAATGTAGCCGTACTTCCATAGGATGTTCCGTTGGAAGAAACTTCAACGTTAGCATTAGAAGAGGTTGCCACCACGTTGGCGGTTAATCCGCTACCTGTAACAGATACTGTTTGATCCGAAGAAGCCGTTCCGTAGGTAGAAGTTAATGCGGAAGCCAAGGTTGCTGAAGAAACAGAAATAGAAGCGGAAGAAGTGCCGGTTAATTTGATGTCATCCAAACGAATGGATTGTGTACCCGATTTTACGAAACGAATTTTCAATCCGTTGATTTGAGCACCAGTGGGTAAGGATAAAGTTTTAGCTAAGTACCAACCGGCCGAAGAAGTAGTAGTTTGATTGAATAAGGCAGCTGCGGTATTTGCCAGATTTACCCAAGAAGATCCATTCCAATAATCAACAGAAAAGGTAGGAAGGATGGTTCCTGATTCTTTTCGGTAACCAAAACTGAGTTCCATATTGGAATAGGTTGCGGCGTTGATTCCTTCAATGGATAATCCATAAGAACCTGAAGTTCCGGTAAAGAAAACGTTTCCACCACCAGATGCTCCAGTATAGGTTGAAGAAATACTTGTAGATCGAACATCGGAGGATAATACCTGGCCGGAATCGAATACCAACACTCCTTGATTTTGCCATCCCGTGTAAACACCAACTTTTGTTGTTGCTGATGGAGTTCCCATGTTCTCACTGAAAATGGTGGTTTGAGCGTTCATGGAGTTAACTCCTAACATCATTAGGAAAAAGCAACCCAAAAACTTGCTCAATAACGAGTACTTTTGCTTCATAAAATTCAGTTTTAATTTATTTGGGAACAAAGGTAAATCAGAAAGGTTCATTTTACAAAAAAAAGTAATGTGAAATTTGTGTTAAACCGTTGGTAGTTTGTAACATGTTCTTAACAGTATTGATTCAGCGCCTTTTATTTCATCAATTCAAAATAAAAAAATGACAAATCTTTCATTCACGGAAATCGTTCATACCCGCCGCAGCGTTCGCGTTTACCATCCAACCGATTACGATCCAGCCGCCGTATCCAAATCGTTGGAGTTGGCCGTTCTCGCTCCTAACTCGTCCAACATGCAGCTGTGGGAGTTTTACCGCATCTCTTCCGCCGAAATCAAATCCCAAGTGGCCGAGGCCTGCCTCTCCCAAAACGCAGCCAAAACAGCTCAAGAATTCGTCGTCATTGTGGTGCGCCCCGATCTGTGGAAATCCCGAGCCCAAGCCAACGCTCAAAACGTGCAAAATGACGTTAAATCCAACAAAAAGAACTTCACCGGATTGTCACGCTTGCAGTATTACCAAAAGATCATGCCTTTGCTCTACAACAACGATGGGCTTGGGATTCGAGGACTATTCAAAAAGATTTACGTTACCCTAAAAGGGATTTCCAATCCCATCGTTCGCGAAGTTACCGGAGCCGATATTCGTGTAGTGGTTCATAAAAGTGCTGCCCTCGCAGCCCAAACCTTCATGCTTTCCATGGTGGCCGAAGGACACGACACCTGCCCCATGGAAGGATTCGATTCGAAACGGATGAAAAAAATCTTGAATTTGCCCAGCAAAGCCGAAGTGAACATGATCATTTCCTGTGGGAAACGATTGCCCGAAGGAGTGTATGGAGAACGTTTCCGCATCCCCATCGATCATGTAGTTTTTGAACGTTAATTTCCTAAAAATTTTCGAATATCGCCCAAAAGCAAGTAGCGATTAAACCCGTGAAAGTCATGTTGATCAATCACTTCAGCGCCCCAGCGCAAATAAAACGGTAGCATTTGATCGGTACACGTGGCTAACACGCATTCAAATCCCAAATCGAGTAGGGCAGGACCAACCTGTCCTTGTAAAAAATCTTTCTTTAAATTCACCGGTCCCCCAGATTCTTCTCGAGTTCTGAATAGCGATAAAATCTCAAAGGTTTTCGGAAGGCCATCAGGGCGCTTAAATTCAAAGTACCGGTACTGACTAAAATGCGTATCAGTATCCATCTCTCCAGCGAGGTAACCTAAAATTTTTCCTTGGTGTACCCAGGGAAAAATGAAGTCATCTTCCAACGGAGTTTTCAAATAAATTTGTTGGTCCTCATCATCGAATTTCCAAATTTCCCGAAGTAAGGTTTGGGGTAAATGAGAAAAGGCATGAAAAAACTCATGTCCGAAATGCTCCCAAATTTCAGGAGTTTGATGAGGGCAAATCAGGCTACCCGGTTTCCAATCAATGAGTTCCATGGGCTTTGGTTATCAAAGTTTTATTGCCCAACTCGGGGAAAATGACTTTGGGAACGTGATCTTTCGCTAATTCCGGGGAAACAGATTCGAAAGCCATGATCAGTATTTCATCACCTTTATGGAAAAAATGTGCCGATGGTCCGTTTAAACAAATTACCCCAGATCCTCGTTCGCCTTTCAAAACATACGTTTCTAAACGATGTCCTTCCCGCATATTGGTTACCAAAACTTTTTCAAAAGCATGAATTCCAGCGGCATCCATGAGGTTTTCATCGATGGTGATGCTTCCAAAATATTCCAATTGGGCTTCGGTAACGGTAGCTCGGTGGATTTTGGATTTCAAAAGATGAACAAATCGTTCCATGAGGCGAAAATAATGGGGAAACAGAATTCGTAAAAAACAAAAAATCCCGCCGAAGCGGGATTTTTTCGTGGTGATGGACGGAATCGAACCGCCGACACAAGGATTTTCAGTCCTTTGCTCTACCGACTGAGCTACATCACCAACGTTTGGGACTGCAAAAATAGAACATCCCTCCTTATTTCCAAATCTTCCAGAAAAAAAATCTTTGTTTTTTTCCGTTTCCCAAAACATTCCCCGCTTTCGGTGTTCTTGATTCGAGTTTCCTCTGTTAATTTGCACCTTGAAATAGAAAACCCATGATGTCCATCATAGCCTTTGTACTACTTTCAGCTGCAGCGATTTATTTCTTTAACAAAAGAATTATCGCCGTTCGCCGAAACATCTTTTTAGGTCGAAAAGAAACCATCAACGATCGCAGCTCTGAGCGTTGGGCGCAGATGACCCGCGTGGCCTTGGGCCAATCGAAAATGGTAGTGCGCCCCGTCGCTGGGTTCTTCCACATCCTCATTTATGTAGGATTCGTACTTATTAATTTGGAGGTACTCGAAATATTTATCGACGGAGTTTCCAACAATCACCGAATTTTCGCTCCTTACCTTGGCGCATTCTACGATGTTCTCATTTCATTTTTCGAATTATTGGCCCTCGGCGTAATCATCGCTTGCATCGTTTTCTTAGCGCGCCGTTGGGGTGGACTGAAGCGATTCAAAGGCATCGAGATGCAAGGTTTCCCCACCCGTGATGCTTCCATCATCCTCATCGTTGAGATTATTTTGATGAAAGCCCTCTTCATTATGGATGCGGCCGATATGAAACTTTCCCATGGCGAACATTCCTTTTTGGTGAGTTCGTGGTTGAGTTTCTGGACCGAGTGGTTCACTCCAGCACAATTGGAAACCATTTCTCACACCGCTTGGTGGTTCCATTTGGTTGGAATTTTTGCCTTTTTGAACTACGTTCCTTACTCCAAACACTTTCACATCTTTATGGCTTTCCCGAATACATGGTACGGTTCTTTGGATCCTGCTGGGAAATTGAACAACATGGAATCAGTGAAAAGTGAAGTGAAAATGATGATGGATCCCAACGCGAATCCGTATGCCGCCCCCGCTTCCGATGCCCCTCTGGCTCGTTTGGGCGCCAAAGACGTAGCCGATTTGTCGTGGAAATCCTTGATGGATGCGTACACCTGCACCGAGTGCGGACGTTGTACCTCCGTTTGTCCGGCCAATCAAACCGGCAAGAAATTGAGTCCGCGAAAAATCATGATGGACACCCGCGATCGTTTGGAAGAAGTTGGAAAGAACATCGACCAACACGGGATGGAGTTTCAAGATGGAAAATCGCTGTTGGGCGATTACATTTCGGTGGAAGAGATTCGAGCCTGCACCACCTGCAACGCCTGCGTGGAAGCATGTCCGGTGCTCATCAATCCGGTGAATATCATCGTTGATTTGCGTCGCTACCTCACTTTAGAAGAATCAAATATCCCTGTAGAGTGGGGGATGATGAATACCAACATTCAAAACAACGGGGCTCCTTGGAAGTTTCCCGCTTCCGATCGTGGAAATTGGGCTCAAAATAACGGATAATCGCATGACACCAAACATTACTACCATGGCCGAAATGGCCGCCAAAGGAGAAAAACCAGAGATTTTATTTTGGGTGGGTTGCGCCGGAAGTTTTGACGAGCGAGCGCAGCGAGTGAGCAAGGCTTTCGCTCAAATTTTAAGCGATTGCGGCATTTCCTTCGCCATTTTGGGATCGGAAGAAAGCTGTACGGGCGATCCTGCCAAACGCGCTGGCGATGAAATGACTTTTCAGATGCAGGCCATGATGAACATTCAGGTTTTGGATGCCTACGAAGTGAAGAAAATTGTAACAGCGTGTCCGCATTGCTTTAATACCCTCAAAAACGAATATCCCGATTTGGGCGGTAACTACGAGGTGATTCACCACAGTACTTTGTTGCAGCAATTGATCAACGAAGGCCGCATCAAATTGAAGGATGGTGGATCGTTTAAAGGGAAGAAGATTACCTTTCACGACAGTTGTTACCTAGGCCGCGCGAACGGAATCTACGAAGCTCCGCGGGCCGTGTTGGAAGCGCTGGATGCCGATTTGTTCGAAATGAAGCGCGCCAAGAAAAACGGATTGTGTTGCGGGGCCGGTGGCGCGCAAATGTTCAAGGAAGCCGAAGCAGGAGATTTGGAAATTAACCACGAACGCATGGTAGATGTGATGGAAATCCAACCCGACGTGGTTGCGGTGGCTTGTCCGTTCTGCATGACGATGTTGCGCGACGGGGTGAAGCAGAAAGAGCAGGAAAGCACCATGGAAGTACTGGATTTAGCCGAGTTGGTGGTGCGACAGAACGGGTGATTTTTCTCATCCTTCCAACTCACAAAACTCCTGTTCACCAAACCACTTTTTTCGGTTTCGCGCGACCCATCGATATAGTAAATTTCTGAAAAAACTTGGGAAAATCCATCCCAACCGCAGCAAAAACCATTTCCATCCCAAATAGGGAACCACCTTCAATGCCGCATCCGATTCCGTAAAATACCGGCGACCGTCCCAAAAAAGAACCGAGTCTACCGCCGGTTTTGGGAGGTCTCCATTTCGGAAAAAATCTTGAGCCATTTTGCCCTGAAGGGCATAGACATCGATCTTGCCATGGGTTTGGGTTTTGATCCAACGGCCCAAGCGGCTGCACATCACACATTCCCCATCCAAAAAAAGAATGGGGCGGTTCATCATACTCTTACGTCGTAATTGATCACCAAATCGTTACTCGCCGGTACAGCGCAACAGGTTAAGCAAGCTCCTGCCTCAATTTCCGACATCGAAAGGGATTCCTGTTGATCGGAAATTTTCATGCTGCCTTTTTCTTTGGTGGCGCGGCACATCCCACAAATACCCATCTGGCAAGCGTACGGCAAGTCCAATCCGGAATCGATGCACGCATCCAAAATAAACTGACCGGGAGTTACCCGAATGTTGTGGGTTTGCCCTTCGAAAATGATGGTCACGTCCGTCGGTTCATCGGGATTGAAGGAAGCGGTCGCTTCCACTTCAACATCCATGTCTTTTGGATCGGAATAAAAACTTTCTTTGTGGATGTTTTCCGAAGAAACACCCAAATTTCGAATGGCTTGGATTCCTCCATCCATCATGGCCTGAGGTCCGCAGAGGTAGTAGTTGGCGCCAAGATTCTCCGAAATTCCCAAAAATTCGAAAACATTTCCCAAGAACTCGGGCGATAAGCGGGTAGCTACCCCATCCCAACCTTCCTGGGGTCGGCTCAAAACGTGAAGAACCGTAAGGCGATCGGAATATTGAGCCGCCAAAGCGTCCAGCTCTGATTTGAAAATGATCGTGTTTTGGTGGGTATTGCCGTAGATCAGCGTAATCGGTCCGCCCGTTCCCAACAAAGCCGTTTTGATCATCGACAAAACAGGTGTGATTCCACTTCCAGCAGCAATGAAAACCAAGGGTGGATACGTTGGTAGCTGGGAATTGAGGGTGAATCCACCGTACGGCTTCATCACTTCCAAAACGGCACCTTTTTCAGCGTAATCGTTGAGGAAGTTCGACATCAAACCACCATCTACACGTTTTACACAAACACCCAAACGAGGAAGCTCGGAAGGAGCGGTGCAAATGGAATAGCTGCGGCGAACTGATTTTCCATCGATGGGAATATTAAACGTGAGAAATTGACCAGGTTGAAAGTCGGCAATTTGCTCAGAAGAGGGTTCAAAATAGATAGCAATGGAATCGGAGGTGGTTTTTACCACTTCAACGATAGGAAGTTGCAAGGAATCTGACATATGGGGTTAACCTGAAAATTCAAAAAATGTTTGCAAAGATAATCAACCAAATCGATGGCCTACCCAGAAGAATCGCCGGCTAACGAATTCGGAATTGGTGAAAACTCCGTTGCCGGCTGGATTTCCTCCCGTGAGGTGAAAATCGGAAAAGGCTGCATTTTGATTGACGTAAACTCCACCGTGGTAATTGAAGCAAACCTGCACGCCTGCTGTTTCCATGGTTTCGGCTACGGTTTGCATGACCGATTCATCGGTGGAGTAGCATCCGCAGCTGATCATGCCGTGTTGTTTTGCCAATCCTGCCGCCGTTTTCAACGCCGAGTCGAAGCCGTTGGTTTCTACTAAAAACACGATGGGCCCAAACCACTCTTTGGAAATCAGTGGTAAATGTTGGGTAGTTGTGCCCAACAGGGTAGGGGAGGTGAGCACGGCTTCGGGGAATTCTTCGTTTTGGGCTGCCGGAATTTCGGGCCAACGGGTTACCCCCGGTTGAATTTGCGCCTCCGCTCTTTTTCTTAGTAATTGATCGTTGCCCAAGGCGCAACTCGCGCTGCTTCCAATTTTGGGATGCGATAACAAACCCGAAATGGCCGCATGCAAATCATCTCCAAATTGCTGCATCGATTTTATTCCCTCCGAAGTTTCTATTCCTTGTTGAGGAATGAAAAAGTTTTGGGGAGAAGTGCACATTTGTCCGCTGTACAAGGTTACCGCAAATGCAAGGTTTTGAATCATGCCCGCGTAATCGTTGGTGCTGTGAATCAGAACCGAATTCACTCCCGTTTTTTCGGTAAAAACCACTTGGTTGCTTAAGATGGATTGCGCTTCGATCCAATTTCCAAATCCGGAATTTCCGGTATAATCCACCAACCGAACATCGGGGTGTTCTACCAAATCTCGGGTGATGGGAAACGTTTGGGTGTCGCAGGCCAGCTGAACAGTGAGCGGATTGGCTCCTGCTTCTTGCAAAGTTTTCTGAAGGATGCTCACGTAAATGGCGATGGGAAGGACGGCTTTGGGATGTGGTTTCACCAAAACGGGGTTACCGCAAAGGAGATTGGCAAAAATTCCGGGAAGACTATTCCAGGTAGGGAAGGTGGAACAGCCGATTACCAGTCCCACGCCACGAGGAATGGCTTTGAATTTTTTGGAAACGGTAAGCGTGGTTTTCGATTGCGGTTTTTCCCAGCTTACCGATTCAGGATAGCGATTCAATTGCTCGTAACCCACAGCCAAAACTTCCAATGCGCGATCGGCCGCATGCGGACCTGAGGCTTGAAAAGCCATCATGAGCGATTGGCCGGTGGTGTGCATGGTGGCATAGGCAATCTCGAAAAATCGCTCCTGTGCCCGGTGCAAAGATTCCAGCAAGATTCCGGCGCGGTCGTTCACGGAAAAATTCTTCCACGTTGCGCCGGCTTGGTTGGCTTGTAGAACCAATAATTTATCGGGGAAAATGGGGTATTTGATTCCGATTCCGGTTCCTAACCAAGGGGAAATTTCCTCGCCTTCAAAGCGGGAAGGACGGGTTTGCAACAACTCATCGAAATCGGTATTCATTTTCGATAAAAAGGCCAACTTTCCTTTTTCGTCCGACTCGGCGGGATAGGCTTTAGGATTTTCGGGGAAAGGCGTATAAAATCCGCGACTCTTTTCAGCCTTTATGGCATCTTGAAGCAGTGCAGAATGTTGATTAAACCAAGAAGATGCGATCATGTTACAGGATTTGATTGAGGATGGGTTTTACCCCATTGATCACGAATTGAACTCCAATACAAAGTGAAATGAAACCCATCATTTTGCTCATGGCCGAGGCTCCCGATTCTCCGAGGAGTTTCATGAGCAAAGGAGCATAGGTTAAAATGAGAAAGGTGAGAACCGAAACCGAAATGATGGCCGAAACGATGGCCGAATTATCGACCAATCCGCTGTTTTCTTTCGCTAATCCAATCATAAGTGCGATGGCGCCAGGGCCGGCCAAAATAGGCATGGCAAGTGGAGAAAAGGCAATGTCGTTTCGGGCTTTGGCATCTTCTTGCGCTTTTTTTGAAATGGCTTTTTCGCCTCGGGATTTGGCCGACATCAAGTCGAAACCCGAACGGGCAATGATGAGACCACCAGCGATGCGCATTCCCTCTACCGTGATACCAAAAAACTTCAGAATGAAGGTCCCACCAAAAAAGAAAATCAGCATGATTCCTAGCATGTAAAAAGATGCCCTTCGAATTTGTTTTTTGATGTGAGGAGCTGGGTCACCTTCGGTGAGTGCCAGGAAAACAGGCACCGCTCCCAAGGGATTGACCATGGAAAAAATGGCCGAAATTGCGTATAAATATGTTTCCATTGGTGCAAAGTTACCATCCAATTTCTTTCCTTTGTAAAAACCTTTTGCCACCATGAGAACACTTTTCCTTTTCGTTACTTTCTTGTTGGTCCTTTATCAAGGAAATTCGCAAACCGCTCCTAAAAAACGATTTCAACGCAAGATGGAAGGTGAATGGATTGCTGGAGATGGCTTTGGATTATCATTTCTTGGTAACCGTGCTAATTACCAAACCCGGTATTTGTACCAACCGTATTTCATTTCAAAGGATACCCTCATCTTAAAGGCCAATCCTAAGCATTTGCCTTCGTGGAAGGGCGATATCAAGTTTAGGGTTTTGGAAAGGTGGGGAACCGATTCTATAAAAATTCAAGTACTGCAGCATCCCTTTGAGGCGGTGAATTCTGTAAAAATATTGCAGCATACTATGCTTTTTTGGAAAAGTTTAGGTCGATGGGATTCCGTTATTTATACCAGCCATCCTTGTTTTGGAAACTGTGAAAATTTTCGGCTTAAGATTACTCCCGATGGTGCTGTGGAATATCGAGGAATTTACCGTGCCGATCCGTTAGGAACGTATTCCTTTACTATGAATTGGACTGAATTGAACAAGTTGGAACAGTTGATGCATTGTTCCAACTTTGAAAGACAACCAGCCATTTGGGATCTGCCTCAAGATTTATATGCCCAAACCGTTGAATTTTTTGGGAGATCGGGTAACGTTATCCGGGTTCACGCCGACAACTTTTCTCCAGAGTTTAATTGGCTATGTTACTTCTTTCAACAGTTGAAACAGGAGCGAAGTCCATTTTTTATCAAGGAAGAAACGAATCAATAAAATTTCCTAAATTGCCTTTCAAAATCACTACCATGAAAAGATCTGCGAACCGAAGTTGGCAAGTTCCGTTCTTGCTGTTGTTGCTTGTGTTGGTTTCTTGCCAAACGTATTATTTTCGGACAACCTACGACTCTGCCAACGAATTGTTGGATCGTACGAATAACCTCAAACAACCCCCGTTTTTAAAAGCACACCTGAAAAATGGTGAAGTTGTGATCTGGGAGAACCAATGGAAATTGGATTCAACTCAGCAATTCATGGTTGGATATGGTGTTCATTACGATGTATACCGAAGAAATCCTGTTGTTGGTGAATGTAAAATTCCCATTTCCTCGGTTTCCCTTTTCGAAACCAACCGACGTTTGAAAAATCCGGAAGCCGGTAGAATTGGGGCATTAACGGTTTTGGGAATTGCCGATGTTGCGCTAGGTGTGTATTGCATCATCAATCCAAAAGCATGTTTTGGTTCGTGTCCAACATTTTATCTGAACCCGAATGCCAATTATCATTATTCCGATGCCGAGGGGTTCAGTTCGGCCATTTTGCCTCGATTGGCCTACACCGATGCAGACGCCCTGCCGAACTTACCCGCTACGTCTAACTTGGATATTACCATGAAAAACGAGGCCATGGAAACCCATGTAGTGCGAGGAGTACGACTGAAAATCTTTCCAAAGGAAGTCGGAAAAACAGTCCTTCAAGGGTCAAATCATCGGTTTTACTCGGTCAATAACAAAATCAATCCCATCAAGGCTACCGGCTTAGAGGGCGATGTTTTGCCGGCCCTATTATTGCCTGATCATTATGAACGATTTTCTTTAGCCCATCCTCAATCCATGAAACACCGCGAGCAAATCGATTTGGAATTTGAAACCAAGGAAATTGAAGATTTGGGATTGCAGTTGCATTTCCGCCAAACGTTAATGTCGACCTATTTATTTTATTCGGCAATGGATGATATGGGCAATGATTTCGCAGCAATTTTCGCCGAAATGGATGCCAAGGGAGGTCCGTTTTTAAAACGATTTCAGCGAATTCAATCCTCCCTTGGTGGAATCGAAGTTTCGGTTTACGATGAAGCAACCCATACTTGGAAGAGTGCTGGTGAATTCTCTGAATTTGGTCCCATCGCCATTGAAAACCAAATGATTCAGCTTCCGCAATTTTCATCCCAACATCGAGTAAAAGTTCGATTGAGCATGAACCAAGGCCTATGGAGAATTGACGCTGCCCAATTGGTGCATATCGAAAAAGAAGTAACACCCCAGGTTATCGAACCGATGAGATTGAATGATCGGAATTCGGGTAATTTGGTTTCTCTACCCAACAAGGAAAATCCGTTGGTAACAACACCCGGCCAACAGTATACATGGAAATTTTCGTTGCCGTCGGCCGGAAATTCATGGGTGGCGTTTTTAGAATCAGAAGGATATTACCTCGAATGGAGTCGTTCTGCTTGGGTAAAGGACAAAAACATTCAGCGATTAACCCGAATGGGTGTAGCTCCGGAATCGTATTTCAGATCTGAGGCAAAAAACTACAAAGAATTTGAAAAAACCATGGAACGAGAGTTTTGGGATTCGCGGTATTCCGATAAAAAAGTGGTATATGAAAATCGTTAACCTATTTCTTTTTGGATTTCTTCTCGTGGGATGTGCGGGAAGTAAGGTGTTGCCTCGGTACGATCAAATGCAGTACAATCTTTATGGCGCCCAAATCAAAATTCGTGATGGAAAAGGAAATCGCCTGAAAGGGGAATTGATTGCCGCCAACGACTCAGGGGTTTGGGTGTTGAGGAATTTTTATAACGAAGATGCGTTAACCACTAGCCCTTTTCCTGATGTGGAAAACCCTATCCAAACCATCGATTCAGGAAATTTTTATTTTTTTCCGTTGAATGCCTTTGAAAGTTATTCCATGAAGTATGCGCGTTCACGTAAGTACGCTTCCCTGATGGGAGCAACGGTGATCACCTTCGCTCATGGATGGATTTCTGCCATTTCCTTTCCCGTAAGTTTAATCGTTACCGGGGCTGTTTCTATTGCGGGAAGCCAGGCCTACAAGTACAATGAGCAAAATGTGCCTAAAAAAGAGTTAAATCATTTTGCTCGATATCCCCAAGGGCTTCCACCTCAATTGGACGTTCACCAATTAGGGAATAACGCATTTCAAACATCTTTGATTGCGCCCCAAAGAGTGATGGGAAATGATAAAGATGATTTCGCTAAAACTAAAAAAGAAAAACGAGGGAAGCTGGAATGAAATTTATTTCTTTTTTCATCCTCTGCTTGTTTGGTTTTCCAGCGCTATCCCAAACTTTTACCATCGCTTCGCCCAATCATGTGTGCGAGTTGGAGGTGAAAATTAATTCAACTCTCTTGAATTACCAGCTTTCATTCAAAGGAAAAACGGTTCTTTTGCCTTCCCAACTTTCTCTTCAATTAAAAGGTTACACAAAGGCGAGATGGGATTTCGATTCTTGCAGTCAAACGCAAATCATGAATCATGATTGGAATGCGGTTTGGGGGCAGAAAATACAGATGAACGATCCATCCAATTTATCGGTTTTTCATTTTCATCATCCTTCATTAGGCATGCTTAAGGTTGAATTTCAGGTCTTTGATAAGGCCTTGGCTTTTCGGTATGTTTTAAATGGAAAACCCTGTTTGCTACATGGTGTACTAGAAGCGGAACAATCTCAAATCAATGTTCAGAATGATGGTAAGGCTTGGTGGGCTTGGGCCGATTACAATACCCAGGAACAACTTTTTCATGAAACACCCATTCAGGAAGCCACTTGGGTTAACACGCCCTTTACTTTCCGCTATTCCAATGGTTTACATTTGGCAATTCATGAGGCTGGATTGCAGAAGTACGCTAGAATGACGTTGAAACGTGATTCCAAGGGTGTTTTTACGACGGATCTTGTTCCCTGGAAAAATGGCGATTTGGTTCGATTCAATCGAACGTTAACGTCTCCTTGGCGGGTGATCTTAGTCGGAGAAAATGCTTCAGATTTATTGGAATCAACCATTATTCTATCTTTAAATGAGCCCAATCGAATCAAAAAGACTTCATGGATTAAGCCTATTTCTTACATTGGAATTTGGTGGGAGATGCATTTGGGAACAAAAACGTGGACGGAGGGTCCTAACCACGGAGCGACCACGGAAAGAGCTAAACAAGCCATCAATTTTGCTGCAACCCATCGGGTAGGAGGGGTGTTGGTGGAAGGGTGGAATACGGGTTGGGATCGTTGGGGAGCCGATGCCGTTTTTGATCAAACCACGTCGGCCAGCGACTATGACTTGAAAGAAATTGCTCGTTATGCGAAATGGAAAGGGGTAGAGCTCATTGTACATTGTGAAACAGGAGGAGATGCGCCATACTTCGAACAACGCATGGATTCTGCTTTTGCGCTGTATCGCCGGCTAGGAATTCGATACGTTAAAACGGGTTATGCCGGCGCCGCACGTCCGATAGGGGAACATTTATTTGGCCAAGGGATGGTGGAGCATTTTCAAAAAGTGGTGGAAACCGCTGCAAAATACGAGTTGATGCTTGATGTTCATGAGTGTATTCAGCCAACGGGTTTGGAGCGTACTTGGCCCAATTTAATGACCGGCGAAAGCGTTCGCGGTCAAGAATGGGAAGCTTGGAGCGCCGGACATCCGGCGAGCCACACGGCACTGCTTCCTTTTACAAGAGGTTTGGCTGGACCTATGGATTATACACCAGGAATTTTCGACGTCGATTTTTCAAATCGAAAGGAATATACCAAATGGAACGGTCAAGAAAAAGAAGGCATTCATCCTCGGGTACATACCTCGCCCATTCATCAAATGGCCCTCATGGTGGTGTTGTATTCTCCCCTTCAAATGGCTGCAGATGTTATGGCCAATTACGAACAATCCCAAGAATGGAAGTGGTTTTTATCTGTTTTTCAACCTGATTATGTACATACTAAAATTCTCTATGCCGAGGTGGGTGGACCAGTGGTGATCGCTCGAGAGCAAAAAAATGGAGTTTGGGTAGTTGGCGCCATTGGAACAGACAAGACCCATGAAATCGAGTTTTCATGGGATTCTTTGCATTTGGAAGAGTTTCACCAAACCTATGTTATGGTCGAGAATCCGAAACTTCCCGATCAATTGTTGTTACGTGGAGCGGAAAAAAAATCCCCCACCGAAAAAGTTGTTTTGCAACCGGGTGGGGGAACCGTTTGGGTCATTATCCCAAGGCCAAAAAAGATTCTTTTCGATGATTGAGTTTGGAATTATTTTCCACTCTTCATGATGTCCTCAATTTCTTCTACTTCGATGGGGAAATCTGCCATTAAATCAACCGGTCCGTTTTCAGTAATCAATATGTCATTTTCAATTCGAATTCCGATCCCTTCTTCTTTGATGTAAATTCCAGGTTCGTTGGTAATGATCATTCCGGGCTGAAGTTTGGAATATCGCTCTCCAATATCGTGAATATCAATTCCGAGGAAGTGGCCTGTTCCATGAGGGAAATACCTTTTATAGGCCGGCCACGCAGGATTTTGATTTTTGATATCTTCCTGGGTAATCAATCCGAGGGAAAGTAATTCAGCTTCCATGATGAGGGCTGCTTGAGAGTTGTAATCGTTCAGGGAATTTCCGGTATGCAATAATGTTCTAGCTTGGCGCATTACCCTTAAAACGGCATTGTAGATTTCTTTTTGGCGAGGCGTAAAGCTACCATTTACTGGGAAACATCGGGTAAGATCAGAGCAGTACATGTTGTATTCGGTTCCGTGATCCAGTAGTAGAAGATCTCCATCTAAAAGTGGTCGGTCGTTCGTAACGTAATGAAGCACGCAGGCGTTGGCGCCACCGGCTACGATGGGTTCGAAGGAAAATCCTTTGGCGCCTTTTGATACATAATAACCTTGCAATAATCCTTCGATTTCGTATTCCATCATTCCGGGGCGGATGGATTTCATGGCCAATAGTAGACCTTCTTTGGTTAAAGAAATCGCCTTTTTCAAGGCCTCAATTTCGTGATGGGAGTGAACAGGGCGTTCTTTACGAAGGATTTCCGAAGCGCGGCCAAAGGAGTGTAGTGGAAATTCCGACTTGATTTTGGCCGCCATGCGGTGCTCAAAAGACTGCGGGAAAGAGGGGGTTCGGTCGTTTTCGTTGGTATTTAAAAAGCACGTACCGGCATAGCCCATCATTTGGCGCATCATGCCTTCGAATTTATCGCTCCAGTGAACGGTTGAAATGCCTGATAAATTACGGGCTTCATCCATTTCTAATTTATATCCCTCCCAGGTGGCGATGTGTTCGTTGGTTTCGGTAACGAAAAGCATTTCCCGCATTTCGGGAAGTGGAGCATCGGGGAAAAGGATTAAGTAGGAGTTCTCTTGTTGAATTCCGGTGAGCCAATAGAATTCAGAATTTTGTCGGTAAGGCCAATAGAATTGGTCTCCATTTCGAACCACCACCTCGTTGGAATAAAAGATGGCGATAGCATTTTGGGGAAGGTGTTGAACGAATCTTTTACGGTTATCCACAAAGGTTTCGGCGGGAAGTGGTTGTTGGCGCATGCGTTGATATTGTTTGTTTCTGCAAAGAAAATCAATCATTTCCATCGGTGCGATACTTTTATTCATGAAATGTTTTCCACCTTTCCAATCAACTGTAGAAAATTTTGGTTTTAGGGTTGCTTTATTGAAAATCTTCATTTACCTTTGCAGTCCCGCAGAGAATGCGGTTAATTGTAAGAAAAACGACAAATTAGAATACGAAAATGCCAACTATTCAACAGCTTGTTCGGAAAGGAAGAACCGACAAAATGTGGAAGAGTAAGTCTCCAGCCTTGGATTCTTGCCCTCAACGACGTGGAGTTTGTACCCGTGTGTACACAACGACCCCAAAGAAACCAAACTCTGCTTTACGCAAAGTTGCTCGTGTGCGATTGACTAACGGAAAAGAGGTGAATGCCTACATTCCTGGAGAAGGTCACAATTTACAAGAACACTCAATCGTATTGATTCGTGGTGGTCGTGTGAAGGATCTTCCAGGGGTTCGTTACCACATCATTCGCGGTGCATTGGATACCAGCGGTGTTAATGGCCGTAACCAAGCTCGTTCCAAATACGGAACGAAGCGTCCTAAGCCAGGTCAAGAGGCTGCTAAAGGTGGTAAGAAGAAATAATAGAACAACGTTATGAGAAAAGGTAAACCCAAGAAGCGTTATACCGCACCCGATGCCAAGTTTGGCGAGGTGTTGGTAACCAAATTCATCAACAGTTTGATGTGGGATGGAAAGAAATCTACCGCTGCAACGATTTTTTATGATTCTTTGGAATTGGTAGAAAAGCGTTCCAACGAGAACGGATTGGAAGCATGGAAGCGTGCGTTGAATAACGTTATGCCAACTGTAGAGGTACGTAGCCGCCGTGTAGGTGGAGCAACGTTCCAGGTTCCAACCGAGGTAAATCCAAACCGCAAGCAAGCGTTGGGCTTCCGCTGGATGATCAATTATGCTCGTAAGCGTGGAGATAAATCCATGGCTGAAAAGCTTGCTTCTGAAATCGTTGCTGCTGCCAAAGGTGAAGGTGGTGCAGTGAAAAAGAAAGAAGAAACTTACCGCATGGCGGAAGCTAACAAAGCATTCTCACACTTCCGATTCTAATTTGTCATGGCTAGAGATTTAAGATTAACCCGAAATATTGGTATCTCCGCTCACATTGATGCGGGTAAAACCACAACCACTGAGCGTATCCTTTATTACACGGGTCTTACACACAAGATCGGTGAGGTACACGACGGTGCTGCTACCATGGACTGGATGGTTCAAGAGCAAGAGCGTGGTATCACCATTACCTCTGCGGCAACCACCACCTTTTGGAAATTTCCAACGGTTCAGGGCCAGCCAACCAAAGATACCGAAGAATACAAAGTAAACATCATCGATACCCCAGGGCACGTTGACTTTACCGTTGAGGTAGAGCGTTCATTGCGTGTATTGGATGGTGCAGTTGCGCTTTTCTGCGCAGTTGGTGGCGTTGAGCCTCAATCTGAAACCGTTTGGCGTCAGATGAACAAGTATAACGTTCCTCGTATTGGTTTCGTAAACAAAATGGACCGTGCAGGAGCAGACTTCTTCAACGTTCAAAAAGAAATCAAAGAAATTCTTGGCGGCAATCCCGTTCCATTGCAAGTACCTATTGGTTCTGAATCAGAATTCAAAGGCGTTGTTGATTTGATTACCCGCAAAGGGATCGTTTGGGACGATTCTACCCAAGGTATGACTTACACCGAAGTTCCAGTTCCTGCTGATTTGGAGCAAACCGTGGATGAGTGGAGAAGTAACCTAGTAGAAGCCGTTGCTGAATTCGACGATAACTTGATGATGAAATTCTTCGATGATCCAAATTCAATCAGCGAAGATGAATTGAATAACGCCATCCGCGAAGCAACATGTTCGATGAAAATCGTTCCATTGATGTGCGGTTCAGCATTCAAAAACAAAGGTGTTCAGCGTTTGTTGGATGCTGTTGTTCAGTATTTGCCATCTCCTTCAGATGTTCCTGCGGTTGTGGGTACGAATCCTGATACTGGTGCTGAAGAAGAGCGTCGTCCTGACGTTGCAGATCATACTTCTGCATTGGCATTCAAAATCATGACTGATCCTTTCGTAGGTCGCTTGGCGTTTTTCCGTGTTTATTCCGGAAAAATCGATTCAGGTTCTTACGTATTAAATACTCGTTCTGGAAAGAAAGAGCGTATCTCTCGCGTAATGCAAATGCACGCGAATAAGCAAAATGCGATGGATTCCATCGAAGCTGGAGATATTGGTGCAGGTGTAGGTTTCAAAGATGTTCGCACAGGCGATACCCTTTGCGACGAGAAACACCCTATCATTCTTGAATCCATGAGCTTCCCTGAGCCCGTTATCGGTTTGGCCATTGAGCCTAAAACTCAGGCAGACGTTGATAAATTGGGTGTTGCTCTTCAAAAGTTATCTGAAGAAGATCCAACTTTCCGTGTTCATACCGATGAAGAAACTGGCCAAACGGTTATTTCTGGAATGGGTGAGTTGCACTTGGAAATTATCTTGGATCGTTTGAAGCGTGAATTCAAAGTTGAATGTTCTCAAGGAGCTCCTCAGGTAGCGTACAAAGAAGCATTAACTCGCAATTTCACTCACCGTGAAACGTATAAGAAACAAACCGGTGGTCGTGGTAAGTTTGCTGATATCCAAATTGAAATTGGCCCTCGTGTTGCCGAAGGTACCGGTTTGGAATTCGTGAACGAAATTGTTGGTGGTTCTATTCCACGTGAATACATTCCTGCAGTACAAAAAGGTTTCGAAGCTAGTATGGTTAATGGACCATTGGCAGGGTTTAATGTGGATAGCATGCGCGTTCGTTTGTTCGACGGGTCTTTCCACGCGGTTGACTCCGATTCTCTATCATTCGAAATTTGTGCCCGTACCGCATTCCGTGAAGCAGCCCGTAGCGCAGGTCCTGTATTGTTGGAGCCTATCATGAAAATGGAAGTAATTACTCCAGACGAATACATGGGTGACGTAATCGGTGACTTGAACAAGCGTCGTGGTCAGGTGGAAGGAATGGATACCAAAGGTGGTGCTCAAGTGATCAAAGTAAAAGTGCCTTTGGCAGAAATGTTTGGTTACGTAACCGTGTTGCGTACGCTTACCTCTGGTCGTGCAACATCCTCTATGGAATTCTCTCATTACTCTGAGGTTCCTACTAACGTAGCAAAAGAAGTATTGGCGAAAGCCGCAAAATAAATTAATTAAGGTTATGAATCACAAAATCCGCATTAAGCTCAAGTCTTACGACCATAATTTGGTTGATAAGTCTGCTGAGAAAATTGTGAAGACGGTAAAAGGTACCGGTGCGGTTGTTAGTGGACCGATTCCTCTGCCGACTAGGAAACAGATTTTCACCGTTCTACGTTCACCCCACGTGAACAAGAAGGCGCGTGAGCAATTCCAATTGTGTTCCTACAAGCGTTTGATCGACATTCACAGCAGCTCGGCTAAGACCGTTGACGCGCTCATGAAGTTGGAATTGCCCAGTGGGGTTGACGTAGAAATTAAGGTTTGATTTGTTTAATTTAAGATAACCATGTCAGGTATTATCGCTAAAAAAATTGGGATGACCAGCATCTTTACCGAAGATGGCCGCCAAGTGGCTGTTACGGTAATTGAAGCCATGCCCAACGTTGTTACCGCTGTAAAGACAGTGGCGAACGACGGATATGAAGCCATTCAGTTGGCTGCTGGCGAGCGCAAGGAAAAAACAACTTCCAAGCCGCTTGTTGGACACTTTAAGAAAGCTGGAACTACACCGAAGCATAAAGTGGTTGAATTCAAAGGTTTCGAGCAATCGTTGTCTTTGGGAGAAACTGTTGGAGTTTCATTGTTCGAAGAAGGTGACTTCATCGACGTTGTAGGAACAAGCAAAGGACGAGGATTCCAAGGGGTTGTGAAACGCCATGGATTCGCCGGGGTAGGAGAAGCTACCCACGGTCAGCACAATCGTCTACGTGCTCCAGGTTCTATTGGTCAGTGTTCTACACCTTCTAAAGTATACAAAGGTTTGAAGATGGGTGGACAAATGGGTAATGTTCGTGTAAAAGTTCAAAACCTTGAGGTATTGAAAGTTTACAATGACCAAAACTTATTGGTTGTTAAAGGTGCCGTTCCTGGTGCTAAGGGTTCATTTATCACCATCGAAAAATAAGGTAACATGGAACTTTCAGTATTTAATATTCAAGGAAAAGAAACCGGAAAAATTCAAGTGAATGATTCTGTGTTCAACATCGAGGTGAACGAGCATGCCATCTATTTGGACGTAAAGAGTATCTTGGCTAATCAGCGTCAAGGAACTCACAAATCCAAAGAGAGAAATGAAATTGCTGGATCTACGAAAAAGATTCGTAAGCAAAAAGGTTCTGGTGGTGCACGTTTTGGTTCTATCAAAAACCCATTGTTCCGTGGTGGTGGTCGTGTATTCGGTCCTCGCCCTCGTAATTATTCTTTCAAAATCAATAAAAAGGTTAAAGATCTTGCTCGTCGTTCTGCTCTTTCTGTGAAAGCTCAAAACGGATCCATTATCGTTGTAGACCAATTGCATTTTGACGATCACAAGACCAAGCGTTTTGTATCCATGTTGAATAATTTCAATTTAACAGGAAAGCGCGTATTGTTAGTCGATGGTACACCATCGAAAGAAGTATTGCTTTCTTCTCGTAATGTTCAAAAGACCCAAGTTTTGGATGCTGCTTCCATCAACACGTATGATGTGATGAAAGCTGGAACCATCATTATGTCTTCGAACGCAGTATCAACCATTGAACAACAGCTACATTAATATGGAAATTCTTATTTCACCTGTTGTATCCGAAAAAGCTACTGGTCTTTCTGAAAAACGCAATCAATATGCCTTCAAAGTTGCTTTGAAAGCGAATAAGATTGAGATCAAGAAAGCCATTGAAGCCTTCTTCGGTGTTACCGTGGTCAATATCAATACCATGGTGGTTATGGGCAAACGTAAAACTCGTTATACGAAAAAGGGTTTTGTTGAGTCCAAGAAGTCTAACTATAAGAAAGCCATCGTTACCTTGAAAGAGGGAGATGTAATCGATTTCTTTAACGTAAACTAATTTGAGTTATGGCGATTAAAAGATTTAAACCGGTTACTCCCGGAACTCGTTTCAAAGTAGCAAATACTTTCTCTGAATTAACTGCCGGAACCCCTGAGAAGTCATTATTGGCTCCAATGAAGTCCTCCGGTGGTCGTAATAACTCTGGAAAAATGACGATGCGTTACACCGGAGGTGGACACAAGCGTCGCTACCGTTTGGTTGATTTCAAACGTCAGCGTGCAGGTATCCCAGCCGTTGTAAAAACCGTCGAGTACGATCCAAACCGTTCAGCATTCATCTCTTTGATTACATACGCTGATGGTGTTAAAGCCTACATCCTTGCTCCAAAAGGTATTCAAGTTGGACAAACTGTGATGTCTGGATCTGGTTCTTCACCTGATACAGGTAATGCCTTGCCATTATCTGAAGTGCCTTTGGGTTCCAATGTTCATAACATTGAAATGAATCCTGGTCGTGGTGGTGTTCTTGCTCGTTCTGCGGGTTCTTATGCTACATTAACCGCACGTGATGGTAAGTATGCTGTATTGCGTATGCCTTCTGGTGAAACACGTATGGTATTGATTACATGTTTGGCAACGATGGGTGAGGTTTCTAACCAAGACCATATGTTAACCCGTAGTGGTAAAGCTGGACGTAGTCGTTGGTTGGGTATTCGCCCACGTACACGAGGTGTTGCAATGAACCCGGTTGATCACCCAATGGGTGGTGGTGAAGGCCGTTCCTCTGGAGGTCATCCACGTTCTCGTAAAGGATTGTTGGCGAAAGGTTTCAAAACCCGTAGTAAAACGAAACAATCCAATCGTTTAATCATCAGCAGAAAGAAAAAATAACCATGGCAAGATCCATTAAAAAGGGTCCATTCGTGGATCATCATTTAGAAAACAAAGTTCTTGCGATGAATGAGGGTAGTAAGAAAACGGTGATCAAAACTTGGTCTCGTCGTTCGATGATTACTCCTGATTTCGTAGGACATACCATCGCTGTTCATAACGGAAATAAGCATATTCCTGTTTACGTAACAGAAAACATGGTAGGGCATAAATTGGGTGAATTTTCACCTACTCGTAACTTCCGCGGACACGCCGCCAAAAAGGATAAAAAGAAATAATGGAAGCAATAGCAAAACTCCGTAACATTCCTTCTTCTCCACGCAAGATGCGTTTGGTAGCTGATCTCGTACGCGGCAAGAAGGTTTCAGAAGCTCAGGCGATTTTAAAATTTTCTAAACAAGAAGCTTCTCTTCGTATTGAGAAGTTATTGTTGAGCGCTATCTCCAATTGGGTAGCTAAAAATGAAGATGGTGACATCGATAACGCTTTTGTAAAAGCAATTTGGGTTGATTGTGGTACCATGATGAAGCGCATTCAGCCAGCTCCTCAGGGTCGTGCACACCGAGTTCGTAAACGCTCGAACCACGTGACCATGATCATCGATTCGTTCAACAAGGCAAAAAATTAAGAGCATGGGTCAGAAAATTAATCCCATTGGCTTACGCCTAGGTATTATCCGCGGTTGGGACTCCAACTGGTACGGCGGACGTGATTTTTCCGATAAGTTGGTAGAAGATCATAAAATTCGTACGTATCTCAATGCGCGTATCTCGAACGGTGGCATGGCCAAAATCGTTATCGAGCGTACTTTGAAGCGCATCATCATCACCATCCATACAAGCCGCCCAGGTATTGTGATCGGTAAAGGTGGTAGTGAAGTTGATCGCATCAAAGAAGAGATCAAAAAACTAACAAACAAAGATGTTCAAATCAACATCATGGAAATTAAGCGTCCTGAATTGGATGCCCAGTTAGTAGGTGAGAGCATCGCAAAACAAATTGAATCACGTATCAGCTTCAAACGCGCTATGAAAATGGCCATTGGTTCTACCATGCGTATGGGTGCTGAAGGAATCAAAGTGATGTGCTCTGGCCGTTTAGGTGGAGCTGAAATTGCTCGTTCTGAACAGTACAAAGACGGACGTATTCCTTTGCACACGTTGCGTGCCGACATCGATTATGCTCACGTAGGTGCGCAAACCGTTTACGGAACCATTGGTGTAAAAGTTTGGATTTGCCGTGGTGAAGTTTTCGGAAAGCGTGATCTTTCCCCTAACTTCGGTATGAAAGAAGCTACTCCAGGTACCGGCGGCGGTATGGGCGGTGGCCGTAAACCTAAAGCAGGTGGTCGCCCACCCAGAAAAGGAGGTAAGAAATAATTATGTTACAGCCTAAAAAGACAAAATTCCGTAAGCAGCAGAAAGGTCGTATTCATGGCTTCGCTACTCGTGGTGCAGAAATTTCTTTTGGTTCATTTGCGTTGAAGTCTTTGGAACCCCAATGGATTACTGCTCGTCAAATTGAATCAGCTCGTATCGCTCTTACGCGTTACATGAAACGTGAAGGTCAAGTTTGGATTCGTATTTTCCCAGATAAGCCAATCACGAAGAAACCTGCTGAAGTTCGTATGGGTAAAGGTAAAGGAGCTCCCGAGCTATGGGTGGCACCAATTAAGCCAGGTACTTTGATTTTTGAAGCGGATGGTGTACCTTTGCAGGTCGCTAAGGAGGCCATGCGTTTAGCCGCGCAGAAATTACCTTGCGCTACTAAGTTTGTTGTACGTAGAGATTACGTTGAATAATTATGAAAAAAACGGAAAAAGGCTATAAAACTATGTCGGAAACTGACATTTTAGCCCAAGTTAAGGAACAGAAGAATGCCATCACAAAGATGCGTTTCGCTCATGCTGTTAACCAGTTGGATCGCCCTAGTATGATGAAGAATACCCGGAAAGAAATTGCCCGGATGTTAACTGAATTGAATTCCCGTAACAAAGCTTAACAGATCAAGACAATGGAAAGAAATGCAAGAAAAGAGCGTGTTGGTAACGTTGTTGCCACCAAGATGCAAAAAACCATTACCGTTGCTGTTGAGCGTAAGGTGAAACACCCTATTTACGGTAAATTCTTAAAAACCACCAAAACCTTTCACGTTCACGATGAAAAGAACGAGTGCGGTGTAGGTGATATCGTTAAAATCATGGAAACACGTCCCTTGTCTAAAACCAAGAGATGGCGTTTGGTAGAAATCGTTGAAAAGGCTAAGTAATTATGTTACAACAAGAATCAAGAATGGCTGTTGCCGATAACAGCGGTGCCAAAGAAGTGCTCCTTATTCGAGTACTTGGCGGTACACGTCGTCGGTATGCCAGCGTAGGCGACAAAGTTGTCGTTTCCATTAAATCTGCCATCCCAGGAGGTGCCAAAAAAGGTTCCGTATCTAAAGCTGTTGTTGTTCGAACTAAAAAAGAAATCCGTCGTAAAGATGGTTCTTACATTCGTTTCGACGATAATGCAGTTGTTCTCTTAAATAACCAAGATGAACCACGCGGTACTCGTATTTTTGGACCCGTTGCTCGTGAATTGCGTGAAAAACAATTCATGAAAATCGTTTCACTTGCTCCTGAGGTGCTATAATAAATAAAATATGTCTCACAGAACCGTTTTAAAAATTCACAAAGGCGATAAAGTTCGCGTTATTTCTGGTGACTCAAAGGGGGTTGAAGGCGAAGTGTTAGCTGTAGATGCAGCGAATAACCGCGTTACCGTAAAAGGTGCAAACATCGTTACCCGTCACCGCAAACCAACTGCGATGAATCCTGAAGGTGGAATCGAGAAATTCGAAGCCCCATTGAACGCCTCAAAAGTAATGTTGGTTGATCCAAAGTCTGGAAAACCAACTCGTATTGGAATCAAGCGCGATGGCAATAAGAAGCTTCGCGTGGCAAAAAAATCAGGGGAGGTAATTAAGAAATGAGCAATACAACCCGCTTAAAAGACCATTATCAGGAGAAAGTAGTTCCTGCGCTTATGGAAAAATTTGGCTACAAATCCATCATGGAAGTACCTAAGTTGTTGAAAATTTCCATCAACCAAGGTTTAGGTGCTGCCGTAGCCGATAAAAAAATCATCGATAACGCTATTGAAGAGCTTTCGACCATCACTGGTCAGCGAGCTGTTTCAACCAAATCACGATTGGCCATCTCTAACTTTAAGTTGAGAGAGAATATGCCCATCGGTGTTCGCGTAACGCTTCGTCGTGAGACGATGTATGAATTTTTAGATCGTTTGGTATCTGTGTCTCTTCCCCGTGTTCGCGATTTCCGAGGAATCAACGCGAAAGGCTTTGACGGACGCGGTAACTATTCTTTCGGAATTATTGAGCAGATCATTTTCCCTGAGATCAACATCGATCGTATCAGTCGTATCAATGGTATGGACATTACATTTGTAACCACCGCAAAAACCGATGCTGAAGCAATGGCTTTGTTGAGTGAGTTGGGTATGCCATTTAAAACTTCGAAATAATCATGGCTAAAGAAGGTATTAAAGCAAGAGACGTAAAGCGCCAAAAATTGGTCGCTAAATACGCTGCGAAACGTGCAGCTTTGAAAGAAGCTGGAGATTATGATGGATTGCAAAAGCTTCCAAAAAATTCTTCTCCCGTACGTTTGCACAATCGTTGCAAAATCACCGGTCGTCCCCGTGGTTATATGCGTAAATTCGGAATTAGCCGCGTTTTGTTCCGCAAAATGGCGCTTGCCGGTAAAATTCCAGGTGTAACTAAAGCAAGTTGGTAATCATGACTGATACTATTTCTGATTTCTTGACCCGTATTCGCAACGCCCAGGCAGCTCGCCATCGCGTTGTAGAAATCCCTTCTTCTAACTTAAAGAAAGCAATGACTCAGGTGCTTTTTGAAAAAGGGTATATTTTGAATTATAAGTTCGATAAAGTTGATAACTTCGAAGTGATTAAAATCGCCTTGAAATACAATGCCACCACCAAACAACCAGCGATCACGAAATTAGTTCGTGTTTCTAAGCCTGGTTTGCGTAAATACGCTGGTGTTGAAGCATTACCACGCGTTATCAATGGTTTAGGCATTGCAATCATGTCGACCTCGAAAGGTGTAATCACCGACAAAGAAGCTCGTCAGCTTCATGTGGGTGGTGAAGTTTTGTGTTACATTTATTAATTGATCGATTATGTCTCGTATTGGAAAATCACCTATCGCAATTCCTTCTGGAGTTAAGATTTCTGTGTCCGATAAGAACAAAGTTTCTGTTACCGGACCAAAAGGTAACATGGAACGTTCGATCGACCCAGATATCACTGTAAATGTAACTGAATCTGAAATCCTTGTTGAAAGACCAACAGAATCTAAGCGTCATAAATCTATGCACGGACTTTATCGTGCTTTGATTGCGAATATGGTTCAAGGTGTATCTGCAGGATTCACTGTTCAGCAAGAATTGGTCGGGGTAGGTTACCGCGCCAACAACCGTGGCCAGTTACTTGAGCTTAGCTTAGGTTACTCTCACGATATCGTTATGGAAATTCCTAAAGAAATTACCATCGCTACCGAAACCGTAAAAGGTAAAAACCCCATCATTACGTTGTCATCTGTTGATAATGAATTATTGGGCCAAGTAGCTGCTAAAATTCGTTCCTTCCGTAAGCCAGAGCCTTACAAAGGAAAAGGTATCCGTTTTGTTAATGAAGTTATCCGCCGTAAAGCAGGTAAATCAGCTTCTTCTAAAAAGTAATAGGTCATGTCAAGCGCTAAAGTTCAAAGACGTCAAAAAATTCGTTACCGCATTCGCAAAAGAATTTCAGGTACTGCAACTCGTCCTCGCATGTCGGTTTATCGTTCAAACTCCGAAATTTATGTTCAGTTGATCGATGATTTACAAGGCAAGACTCTTGTAAGTGCTGCATCCAATGCAGGTGACCTTAAAGGTTCAAAAGGAACCAAAGTAGAAGTTGCTACCTTAGTAGGTAAATCTGTAGCTGCCAAAGCAATCGCTGCTGGAATTACAGATGTAGTATTTGATCGCAGTGGTTTTCTTTACCATGGTCGCGTGAAAGCACTCGCTGAAGGAGCTCGTGAAGGTGGATTGAAATTTTAATTTAAGAGAAAATGTCAGCAAGCAATATTAAACGTGTACGTTCAAGCGAAATCGAATTAAAAGATCGGTTGGTGCACGTAAATCGAGTAGCTAAAGTTACCAAAGGTGGTCGTACGTTCTCATTCTCTGCTATCGTTGTAGTGGGTGATGAAAACGGAATCGTTGGTTTCGGTTTAGGTAAAGCAAAAGAAGTTTCCGAGGCTATTGCGAAGGGAATTGATGATGCAAAGAAAAGTTTAATCAAAGTTCCTGTTATTAACGGAACAGTGCCTCATGAAATGGAAGGTAAATATGGTGGTGGTCGAGTATTAATTCGTCCAGCGTCTTCTGGTACTGGAGTTATTGCAGGTGGTGCAATGCGTGCAGTTCTTGAATCTGCAGGTATTCACGATGTATTGGCAAAATCTAAAGGATCTTCCAACCCACACAACGTGGTAAAAGCAACTTTTGATGCCCTTGCTAAAATGCGTGATGCAGCATCTGTTGCTCAAAATCGCAGTGTAAGTTTAAAGAAAGTATTCAACGGATAATCCTATGGCAAAGCTTAAAGTTACCCTTGTAAAAAGTCTTATCGATCGTCCCTCTTACCAACGTAAAACCGTTGAAGCTCTTGGACTTCGTAAGATGCACAGTTCTCGCGTACATGAAGTTACTCCCCAGATTATGGGTATGGTAAATCAAGTACAGCATTTGTTGAATATTGAAGAAATGAATTGATCATGATTACCCTAAGTAATTTACGCCCTGCAGAAGGGTCAACCAAATCTCGTAAGAGAATCGGCCGTGGTCCAGGGTCTGGACGTGGTGGTACATCTACCCGTGGACACAAAGGGGGACAATCTCGTTCTGGTTATTCTCGCAAACCTGGTTTCGAAGGTGGTCAAATGCCATTGAAAAATCGTGTTCCTAAATTTGGTTTCAAATCTTTGAACCGTGTTGAGTACGCACCATTGAACCTTGATATGATTCAAAGTTTCGTTGAATCTTACCAAACCAGTCAAATTAATCTTGAATTTTTGATGGAACACGGATTCGTTTCCAATGCAAAAACCAAGGTGAAATTGTTGGGTCGTGGTGAAATCAAATCTGCCGTTCAAATTTCTGTTCACGCTTGCAGTGAGGGTGCGAAAGCAGCCATTGAGCAAGCAGGTGGTTCTGTTCATTTAATTGGATCTTAAAGCATGAAACGCTTCATCGATACGCTCCGCAATATTTTCAAAATTCAAGAATTGCGTCAACGAATCCTACTTACTTTAGGTTTGTTGTTAATTTATCGTCTAGGTTCTTACGTGGTTCTACCAGGTATCGATCCTGTGGCCTTGAAAGAAGGCGGAAGTCAAGGTGGAGGTTTAGCTGGCATTCTTGATTTGTTTGCAGGTGGTGCATTTTCCCGTGCTTCTATTTTTGCACTCGGTATCATGCCTTACATTTCTGCAAGTATTGCCGTTCAATTGCTAACCATGGCTGTTCCCGCTTTTCAGAAAATGCAAAAAGATGGAGAGTCAGGAAGAAATAAATTGAACCAAGTAACTCGTTACCTTACCATTGCCATTACGGCTGCTCAAGCGGTTGGTTTCGTTATTAATTTGAAATCAGAATCATTCAATGCTATTGTTAACAGTGCAAAAAATGGAGATAACCTTACATTTACTTTTTGGTTGTCTACTGTTTTTGTCCTGATCGCCGGTACCATGTTTGTGATGTGGTTAGGTGAAAAGATTACCGATAAAGGATTGGGAAATGGTATTTCCTTAATCATTATGGTTGGTATCGCAGGCCGTTTGCCGCAGTCCATCATTGGAGAATTTCAGCTGAAATTAGGAGGTGAGGAATCCGGTGGTTTATTAGCTCTGATTATCGAAATGCTTGCTTGGCTAGCCATCATCATTGGAACTATTGCTCTTGTTCAAGCAGTTCGTAAAATCCCGTTAACATCTGCAAAACGTCAGGCATCCGGTGCAACAGCCGTTGAAGGTCCTCGCAACTACATTCCATTGAAAGTGAATACTGCGGGTGTTATGCCCATCATTTTCGCTCAAGCGATTATGTTCTTGCCAGCAACCATTGCTCAGTTTTTTCCTGAAAGTGAGTTTATGTCAGATTTTGGTAGAAACTTCGCCGATTACACTTCTGTAGTTTATAATGTTGTTTTGGCAGTTCTCATCATTCTTTTCACGTATTTCTATACTTCCCTTAGTGTACCTGCAAATCAAATGGCCGAAGATTTGAAAAAATCAAATGCCTTTGTCCCCGGTATCGCCCCTGGTGAAGCGACTTCCGCGTTCATTGATGATATCCTTTCTAAAATTACCCTTCCCGGTGCAATCTTTTTAAGTGCAATCGCAATTCTCCCAGCTGTTGCAAAAATTTTCAAGGTAAGTGGAGAATTTTCTCAATTCTTTGGAGGAACGAGTTTGTTGATTTTAGTGGGTGTAATTTTAGATACTCTTCAGCAAGTTGAGTCTTACCTGTTGATGAAACAATACGATGGTTTAATGAGCTCTGGTCGAGTTCGTGGTCGTCGTGATAACGTTGAAGTAAATAAATAATATGGTTCCCATTCGAACGGAATCAGAAATTGATTTAATTCGACATAGTTCTTTACTTGTTGCAAAAACTCACGGAGAAATATCCAATTGGATAGAACCGGGTGTTAGTCTTAAAAAGTTAGATTCCATTGCAGAAGATTTTATTCGATCTGCTGGTGGAGTTCCTGCCTTCAAAGGCTATCATGGTTTTCCCAATACCTTGTGTATTTCCCTCAATGATGTAGTTGTTCACGGAATACCATCTGATTATGAATTAAGAGATGGTGACGTAGTTAGTGTTGATTGCGGTGTGAAGATGAATGACTACTTCGGAGATTCAGCCTACACCTATGTGGTTGGTCAAGTTTCTGAGTCAGCTCTCCAGTTGTTGAAAAAGACATTGGAGTGTTTGGATGAAGGAATTCTAGCTGCAGTGGATGGTAATCGGGTTGGAGACATTGGATTTGCTGTTCAGCAATGTGCTGAGAAAGCTGGTTACGGTGTCGTACGTGAGTTAGTTGGTCATGGAGTTGGTAAAAATCTTCATGAAAAGCCGGAAGTTCCAAATTATGGAAAACGAGGTAGTGGAATTGTTCTTAAGGAAGGAATGGTTCTTGCCATCGAGCCCATGATCAACCAAGGGACAGCTCGAATTAAACAACACCGCGATGGATGGACCATCTCCACCGCGGATAAAAAACTGAGTGCTCATTACGAACACACAGTGGTGGTCAGAAAAGGAAAAGCCGAAATTCTTTCGAGTTTCGATTTCATAAACAATAACAAAAGAATCTAATGGCGAAACAATCGTCTCTTAAACAAGATGGAATAATTTTGGAAGCACTGTCTAATGCAATGTTCCGCGTTGAATTAGAAAATGGCCATCAAATTATTGCGCATATTTCCGGTAAAATGCGGATGAACTACATTCGTATTCTCCCAGGGGATAAAGTTTCTGTAGAAATGTCGCCCTACGATTTAACTAAAGGAAGAATAAACTATCGCTACTGATATGAAAATTAGAGCATCTATCAAAAAAAGAAGTGACGAATGCATTATGGTTCGTCGGAAAGGAAAATTGTTTGTAATCAACAAACAGAACCCCAAATTCAAACAGAGACAAGGATAAACTATGGCAAGGATTGCAGGTATTGATTTGCCCAGTAACAAGCGGGGCGTAATAAGCTTAACCTACATTTATGGAATCGGTCGTCGTACGGCTGAACGTATTTTAAGCGAAGCGGGTATTTCTGAAGATATTCGCGTGAAAGATTGGAATGATGCACAAGTTGCAGCCGTTCGTCGAATCATTGGTGACACCATTAAAACCGAAGGGGAGTTGCGCTCAGAAGTGCAATTGTCAATCAAGCGTTTGATGGACATCGGCTGCTACCGCGGCCTTCGTCACAGAAAGGGTCTTCCCGTTCGTGGCCAACGCACCAAAAATAATTGTCGCACTCGTAAGGGTAAGCGCAAAACTGTAGCAAACAAGAAAAAAGCAACGAAGTAATCGTTAAATAATGGCTAAATCATCATCAAAAACCGTCGTAAAAAAACGCGTTGTTAAGGTTGACGCTGTGGGCGAAGTTCACATCAAATCTACCTTCAACAACTTGATCATTTCCATCACCAACTCTGAAGGTCAAGTTATTTCTTGGGCTTCTGCAGGTAAGGCTGGATTCCGTGGTTCAAAGAAAAACACTCCCTATGCTGCTCAAGTAGCTGCTACGGATTGTGGTAAAGTGGCTCACGATCTAGGCCTACGCCGTGCAAAGGTGTATGTGAAAGGTCCAGGCGCAGGACGTGAGTCCGCCGTGCGTACCCTAGCAGGACTGGGTATCGAGATCACCTCAATTCAAGACGTAACACCGCTTCCGCACAACGGTTGCCGTCCTCCTAAACGTCGTCGCATCTAACAAGTAACTATCATGGCAAGATATACAGGACCTACTTCAAAAATTGCTCGCAAATTCCGCGATCCTATCTTTGGCCCCGATAAGGCTCTTTCGAAAAGAAATTATCCTCCCGGTCAACACGGTAACTCTAAGCGTAACTCAAAGAAATCTGAATACGCTGTTCAGCTTACTGAGAAACAAAAAGCAAAGTACACTTATGGTGTTTTGGAACGTCAGTTCCGTAAGACATTCGAATTGGCGGCCCGTAAAAAAGGACGTACTGGTGATAATTTGCTTCGCTTCTTGGAAAGTCGTTTAGACAATGTTGTTTACCGCTTAGGTATCGCTCCAACTCGTCGCGGTGCTCGTCAATTGGTTTCTCACCGTCATATCAATGTGAATGGAAACATTGTAAACATTGCTTCTTATCAGGTTCGTCCAGGCGACGTGATTAGCGTACGTGAAAAGTCAAAATCAAACGAAGCAATCGTTGATTCATTGGCAGGAAGATCAGCTAGCAAGTACGGATGGTTAACTTGGAATGCATCTGAAATGTCAGGTACGTTCATCGACTATCCAGAAAGAGAATCTATTCCAGAAAATATTCGCGAGCAGTTGATCGTTGAATTGTACTCTAAATAATCGTAAAGAAATAAGCATGGCTATATTAAACTTCCAAAAACCCGAGCGTGTTATCATGACCAAAGCGAATGAGTTCGAAGGTAATTTCGAATTCAAACCTTTGGAGCCCGGGTTCGGAGTGACCATCGGTAACGCCTTGCGTCGTATTCTTCTTTCTTCATTGGAAGGTTACGCTGTTACCAACATCCGAATTCCTGGTGCAGATCATGAATTTTCAACCATCAAAGGTGTTGTTGAAGATGTTGTTGACATCGTTTTGAATATGAAACAAGTCCGCTTCAAAAAGAAGGCCGGTGCTTCCGATTATGAAAAGGTTTTTGTTTCTGTTAAAGGAAAAGATGCATTCACCGCAGGAGATATTTCCAATTTCTGCTCTGCTTTCGATGTGTTAAATCCCGATCATGTGATTTGTCACATCGATCCCGCAATGACCTTTGAAATCGAATTGCATATTCAACGCGGACGTGGTTACGTTCCAGCTGAAGAGAATCAAATGGCGGATGCCGGTATCGGTGTTATTGCTATTGATTCCATCTTCACTCCCATCAAGAACGTAAAATACACCATCGAAAATACTCGTGTTGAGCAAAAGACCGATTATGAGCGATTACTCCTTGAAATCAAAACCGATGGTTCTATTCATCCCGAAGATGCTTTGAAAGAGGCAGCGGGAATTTTGATTCATCACTTTTTGTTGTTCTCGGATGAAAACATCACTTTCGAAACAAAACCAAAAGATAATCACCTTGAGGTAGATGAGAATTTGTTGCATACCCGCAAAATCCTCAAAACACCTTTGGCTGATTTAGATTTGTCAGTACGTGCTTACAACTGTTTGAAAGCTGCTGAAATAAAATCTTTGGCAGACCTTGTAAAATACGACATCGCCGATCTTTTGAAATTCCGCAATTTCGGTAAAAAGTCTTTAACTGAATTAGAAGAATTGGTACGCGAAAAGGGTCTAACCTTTGGTATGGATCTATCTCGCTTTAAATTAGATGAAGATTAATCATGAGACACAATAAAGCAAATAACCATTTAGGTAGAAAAGCAGGCCACCGTCGTTTGATGTTGGCAAATATGGCTGCTTCTTTGATCAAATCAAAAAGAATTACAACCACTGTAGCTAAAGCAAAAGCCCTCCGTAAATACGTTGAGCCTTTGATTACTAAATCTAAAAACGATACCACAACCAATCGTCGTACCGTATTCTCTTACCTTCAAGATAAAATTGCAGTAACAGAATTGTTTAACGTAGTTGCTGGTAAAATCAGCGAGCGCCCAGGTGGATATACCCGTATCATCAAATTGGGTTTTCGATTGGGAGATAGCGCCGAAACTGCCATGATTGAATTGGTTGACTTCAACGATATCTACGTTAAGGAGGCTAAGAAAACAACAACTCGTCGTAGTCGTAGAAAAGCGACTTCAACAACCGTTGATGCTGCTCCTGTGGCCCCAGTTGTAGATGATGTCGTAGAAACTCCAGTTGTGGATGAAACATCCGATATTCAAGTAGAATCGGCTGAAGAAACTTCTACTTCCGTAGAAGAGACTTCAACAGATGTTGTTTCTGAAGAGGAAACTACTGCTACTGACGAATCTTCGGAAGAAAATTCATCTGAAGAAAACTCTGAAAACAAAGAAGGTTAATCCCTTATTTTAGGTAATTGGTAGAGGCGGAAACATTGTTTTCGCCTCTTTTTTTAATATTATGGCTCAAATGATAACAAAAGCTGTTTTACTGCTCCAAGATGGTACCGTTTTTCATGGATATGCAGCAGGTAAAGTTGGTACCACCACTGGAGAAATCTGTTTTAATACTTCAATGACTGGTTACCAAGAAGTGTTTACGGATCCAAGCTATCACAGGCAAATCTTGGTGGCCACTAATGTTCATATCGGTAATTATGGAATCACCCCAGAAGATCAAGAAAGCTCTTCTATTAAAATTGCAGGCTTGGTTGTTCGGAATTTTTCTAAACCTTTCAGCCGTAACAGGGCAGAAACCAATTTAGAAGACTATTTTATCCAAAATAATTTGGTGGCCATCACGGGTGTTGATACCCGTGCTTTGGTGAATCATTTGCGTAAAACTGGTTCAATGAATGCCATCATTTCGTCTGAAACGACTGATTTAGAACTTTTAGAAAAAAAGCTCAAAGAAGTTCCGGATATGAATGGTTTAAACTTGGTGCCTGAAGTAACGGGCAAAGAAGATGATTTATTGGGGGAGGGAAACCCTTTCAAAGTTGCGATGTTGGACTATGGCTTTAAAGCCAATATCGCCAAGGAATTAGTCGATCGCGGATGTGAAGTTAAGGTTTTTTCTGCCCATGCGAGTGCTGATGAAATCCAAGCCTACAATCCCATGGGTTTAATGCTTTCCAACGGTCCAGGAGATCCCGCTACTTTGGATGATGAAGTAGCTGTGATTCAAAAGCTTGTTAAAACGGGAATTCCAACTTTTGGGATTTGCCTCGGACACCAGTTGCTAGGAAGAGCATTTGGCATCAGTACTTATAAAATGAAATTTGGTCACCGTGGAATTAATCAACCCGTTCTTAATTTAATGACGGGTTTGAGCGAAATCACCTCTCAAAACCATGGTTTTTCGCTAAATAAAAATGAGATTGATCAGCAATCCGAAGTTATTTTAACGCATGTTAATTTGAATGATGAGTCTGTAGAAGGGATTAAACTTCGTAATTTGCCTGCATTTTCAGTACAATTTCATCCTGAAAGCAACCCAGGACCTCATGATTCTAAATATCTTTTCGATCATTTTGTAACTTTGTTAAAAAAATAAGTATGGCAATTATTCAACACGTTCATGCTCGGCAAATCCTTGATTCTCGAGGCAATCCAACAGTAGAGGTAGATGTTCATTTGTCTGATGGTTCAATGGGTCGTGCAGCTGTTCCTTCAGGAGCTTCAACCGGAATCCATGAAGCCGTTGAATTGAGAGATGGCAATTCTTCCTTTTATTTGGGTAAAGGTGTATTAAATGCAGTTTCCCATGTGAACCAAACCATAGCTCCCGAGTTATTAGGCATGATGGCTTTCGATCAATCCTCGATCGATCAATTGATGCTCTCTTTGGATGGTACCTCCAATAAGTCTAAGTTGGGAGCCAATGCTATTTTGGGAGTTTCATTGGCCGTTGCCCGTGCTGCTGCAGTTTCAACAGGATTGCCTTTGTACCAATACATTGGAGGAGTGAATGGTAGAACGCTTCCCATTCCCATGATGAATATTCTCAATGGGGGAGCCCATGCTGATAATGGCATCGATTTTCAAGAATTTATGGTAATGCCAATTGGAGCGAATTCCTTCAGTCATGCCCTTCAAATGGGTACGGAAATTTTTCACCATTTGAAAAAAGTATTGAAAGATAAAGGTTTGTCTACCAATGTTGGTGACGAAGGTGGATTTGCTCCCAATCTTAAATCCAATGTAGAAGCCATGGACATGGTGATGAAGGCCATTGAAAGTGCTGGATTTGTCCCAGGTGAAAATGTTTGGATTGCCATGGATGCAGCTTCAACGGAATTTTATAACGAATCTGAAAAGGTTTATCATTTCAAAAAGTCTACCGGTGATAAGCTAACATCATCTGAAATGGTTGGTTACTGGAAGGATTGGTGCGCAAAATACCCCGTTATTAGTATTGAGGATGGGGTAGCTGAAGATGACTGGGCTGGTTGGAAAATGATGACTGATGCGTTAGGAAAAACTACCCAATTGGTTGGAGATGATTTGTTCGTTACCAATGTTTCCCGTTTGTCGCAAGGAATCGATCAAGGTGTAGCAAATTCTATTTTGGTCAAAGTGAATCAAATTGGCTCTCTAACGGAAACGATGGACGCTGTTGAACTGGCTCACAAAAGTGGATATACCTCCGTAATGAGCCACCGCTCCGGTGAAACAGAGGACAACACCATTGCTGATTTAGCGGTTGCCTTGAATTGTGGTCAAATTAAAACAGGTTCAGCTTCCCGTTCTGACCGTATTTCAAAATACAACCAATTGATCCGAATTGAAGAAGAATTAGGCGATCGTGCAAAATTTCTAGGAAATTCCTTTAAGTTTGTAAAGTGAAACCGCTTTTAAAAAATCGATATTTTTTAGTTTCTCTCGGGTTATTAACCTGGTTGATTTTTTTTGATGATGATGATTTGCCCAAACAAATACATCTTTCTATGGAGTTGAATGATCGTAAAGAACAAGTTCAATTTCTAAACAAACAAATCGATAGTTTGAAAGAGGATAAAAAATTATTGTTTGAAGATCCTCGTTCCCGTGAAAAATTCGCAAGAGAAAAATACCTAATGAAGCGTGAAAATGAAGATTTATTCGTCATTACTCCGCCCAAGGTAGAGGAATAACATGGATCGATTTTATTGTCAAGATTTATCCACTTCTTTCGCCATTTTAGATGAGGAAGAATCGCACCACCTCCTTAGAGTCCATCGAAAACGACTCGGAGAGGTGGTGCATTTATTTGATGGAAATGGAACCATCGCTCAAGGTTGGGTCTATGAGATAGGTAAAAAGGAAGTTATCATTCAATTGAGTGAAATCGCAAAACTTGAGCCTAATCCACGCAGAGTAACCTTAGCGGTTTCTCCTTTAAAATCCGAAGATCGCTTCGAGTGGTTGCTCGAAAAAGCAACTGAAATTGGAGTTACAGATTTCCTTCCGATCCTTTGTGAACGAACCGAGAGTAAACGATTTCGGAAAGATCGGTACGAGAAAATAGTTCTCGGAGCTTCCAAACAATCACTCAAAACGTATGTTCCCCAAATTCATGAACCTCAATCGCTTAAGAGTGGTTTTCATTCCCATCGAAATCCATGGTATTTCGGGCATTGTTTAGAATCCTTTTCTTCAACGATCATGAAATCAATCGAATTTATTTACCCTGTTACCATAGCCATTGGGCCGGAAGGTGATTTTTCTGAAAGCGAGATTCGATGGTTAATGGAGCAGGGGGGAGTGCCTTTTTCGCTGGGCTCTGAAAGATTACGTACAGAAACCGCTGCGATTGTGGCCCTAACCCTTAGTCTGATATGAAAAAAATAGGCCTATCATTCCTATTCTTGGGTGCCATGATTTTATCGGCATCTTCCCAGAATTATTCCCTAAAAATAGCTCGAGCAAAATACAAAGGAGGAGGAGATTGGTACGCGAATCCGACCAGCCTTTCAAATTTAGTAAAATTCTGCAATAAAAATTTAGGTACTTCAATCGATCCCAATATTCCCGATGTTGACCTTGGTTCATCAGAAATGTTTCGTTATCCCTTTATTCACATGACCGGACACGGAAATGTTGTTCTAAATCCCTCAGAAGTTGATGTGATGCGAAAGTACTTGATAGGAGGCGGCTTTCTGCATATCGATGATAATTATGGAATGGATCTTTTTGTTCGAAGAGAAATGAAAAAAGTTTTTCCCGAATTAACTTTTGAACTCCTTCCCGCAAATCATCCCGTTTATCATCAGAAATTTAATTTCAACGGCTTGCCTAAAATTCATGAACACGATGGAAAACCAGCTCAAGGTTATGGACTTTTTTTCCAAGGAAGATTGGTTTGCTTTTACTCTTCTGAATGCGATTTAGGGGATGGTTGGGAAGATCAAACCGTTCATAATGACAGTCCCGAACTGCGATTGAAAGCCCTACAAATGGGAGCCAATATTCTTCAGTTCGTATTTCAAGGACAGTAAATCATCGAATCAATGAAAGATTGCCTTTCAACATGTTGATTCTGCCATTTCCGCCTGCATATCGTACAACGTAAATATACATTCCATCCATGGCCTCTTTTCCTTTGTGGGTTCCATCCCATCCTTGATTGATGTCGTTGGATTCAAAAATTCGTTCACCCCAGCGGTTATAAATTTCGATGTGAAAATCTTTAATCGCGAATCCTGCAGCTTTGAACGCGTCATTGATTCCATTAAGGTCTGGAGAAAATGCATTGGGCATGGTTAGCACCGGTTCCAAATCAAGGCAATATCGATTCGAATACGATTCATTGCTTCCATTTCTTTCGTGCGAAATGATTCGGT
>JACCEC011620466.1_pt1 | contig 37504 bp, 36 predicted proteins | sample 7450121 | NCBI WGS metagenome assembly JACCEC01 (sample SAMN15323455, study PRJNA562643) | freshwater metagenome | isolation source: river surface water | place: USA:Blue River Watershed | collected 2017-08-18 | reverse complement strand
GTATCAATCACAATATGCTCAAATTGTCTGGCAAACTTGACCCCTTGTTTCTCATCCACAACTTTCACAGGCAATGTCCCCCGACTAGCCCAGTCCAAAGCACTGCGGTTTAAATCTCCATCCACTAGCAGAGTGTCGGCTTTGGTTTGTAGATAAACTGCTAAGTGTAGGGCCGTGGTAGACTTCCCTACTCCCCCTTTAAAAGATGCTACTGTTATAATCATCTGGACATCTGAATGTTTAAACATTTCAAAGGCAGCAAATCACAAGGATCTGCTGTCTTTATTTTATAGGTTTCTGACCGTTTAAATGCTTAGATGTTTAAATGTTTAGATGTAAAGATGTTTAAATGTTTAATCAATTCCCAAAAACAGGATAGGCATTTTGTTACAAAACTTTACGTCGTGCTAAATTTTGCGCGTATCTTGTCTTTACCCCTACAAGGTGTGAATTCAATCATGGCTATCAATGATCACATTTCACAAATTCATGTTCTTATTGAGTATTTTGAAGGGTTGGAGAATAGCGATCGCCATTAATCCCAGGAATCAAATTCGTAAATTTCACAGTAGCCTTCTGGGTTGGTAATGAAAGCCAACGCCATTAACGATGTTGAATCACCGCCGTAAATATCGCATAGCCATTTGGCTTGTACCTTGTTTTTAGCTGCGATGATTTTTGGCATCAAGCCAGCGATATCCTCTACAGTCGCTCGATGGAATTCATCAGTATTCATAATGTCGTCCCGTGAGATATAACCATCCTTTCTATGTGTCTGCCACATATTGTTAGGGATATCCCATCTCGTAATCTGATGCGGGTTCCCAGCTTTGTCGAATAGGATATCGCCTACTTTTAGTTTGTCAAAGTCTATTGGTTCGGGTTGTATACCCGAACCGCAAACTGTAGAGGATTTAAGAACTGTAGATGCAACTGTAGATGAAACTGTAGATGAACTTTTTCCGCTATCACAAGGGTTGCAGCCATTTGTAGATGTTGTAGAGGTTTTTTTACCATCTACAGTTTCATTGACAAAAACTTGAACATCTACATATTGGGTTGCTTCATCCCTGTTGTTAGTTTGTTTAGATTTCAAATCATTTTTTTGATTTTCCTCTACAACATCTACAGTTGTCTGAAACCCGTATGGTTGTAGGATTTTTTCATCTACAGTTTCATCTACAGTTCCTCTACAGTCATCTACAGTTCCTCTACAGTTTTCAAAATCCTCTACAGTTTTAGATTTTTGGGATTGGGATGAGAATTTTAACCGTGAACCGGAACCCTCAAGGAAACCATGGCCCATCCCTACCAATTGGGTAAACATACCTCTAATATCGTCAGGAGTTGATTTTTTAAAACTCCAATCAAATTGTTTAACGTCCCGTGCCGTGATTTGGTTTTGACGTTTTAAAGCCAACTCTAAGATTTTTACTAATTGGGGTGCTAACTCATCACCACACCCCGCATAGAGGTTTTGAGCTTCCTTAAAATAAAACTTAGCTAACTTAGCGGCTTTAATTAGCGTCCCCTTCTCTACAATGGGGTCAACAACTTGGCCAGAAGCAACCCGCTCTACAACATGAATCAATGCTGCGAAACGTCCTATTTTGCCGGGCATTTTTCCCCATAACGCGGCTAATGCTTGGCTTTTTGCTTTGATGCGGTACGTCTCACATTTATTATTGAGAATCTCAAAATGCTTTTTAGCTTCGGGGGATAATCGCAAATCCAGTTGAGGTAGCTCTGAGATTTTTTCGTAGGTGCTAGTAATCAGGGGGAGTAAATCAAGCGAGCCAGGGGGATTTTCCGGGATCAGAAAAGGAACAGTTGGTTGATTAACAAAATTAAACCGTGAATGACCGCCGTTGTCGTCGGAACCGTCATTAAATTCCCTGATCACTTTGGGTTGGATACCCCCTAGTATTGAAACTAGGCACTCATCAAAATCAGAAGCTAGACTGTCCTTTAATGCGTCTATTTTTCCAAAGCCGTCGTAATAGGAAAGTAGATCCTCCGTTTGGCCAATGTTATAGGATTTCTTCTGGGATTTAAAATGGCCAGAGATTTCATCTGATAAAATTGCCAATCCCCAACTATTTTTTGATTGAGCATTGATTAAATCTCTCATCCCGGCACCTGAACCGCTATTAATGTAATAGCGTCTCATTATTGGTTTGATTGGTTCGGGTAAAGAATCTGATTCGTCATCCTTAAAAGCCTCAAGGTCAAGATTGTATTGTTTCATTTGTTCTGCAAAGTCATCCTTAGTTTTTTTAAGAAGTTCTCGCAGTGGTTCTGTTGCGATTGCATTAATCAATGGTGATTTCCGTTGGGATGGTTCCGCCACGATGGCGCTGTATATCCCCATTGGTTGTTTAAAGTTTGTATAGTTCGTTAGGTGGATTTTCGATCCCACTTTAAGTAAGGAACTAATTGTTGTATAGAAAATTGTTAATCCCAACTCGGGGCGTAAGCATAACCGAGTTGAGAGTTCAGAAATTTTGCTTAAATTCCCTGGTAGATATTTAGCCATATCTAGCGATTGGTTCTGATTCTCTAAAAATTCATCAATCTCGGTCTTAATTGAATCATTATCTAATTCCTGTTCCTGTTCCTGTTGGATTTTGTTATAGATTGATTCTAATTCTTTAGATGGGATGTTAGCTTGTTTAGCTAATTTGCTAAAAGCTAAAGCTAGTTTTGATTTAGTTAGATTTTGTTCTGCTAAATCTCTTAATTCCTTATCAATCGAATCAATATCAAGCTGTTGCACCCCTCGGAAGGGGATTACATTTGATTCCGGTTCGGGTTTGAGTGCCGAAGTTCCTGATGTTTTATAGGTTGTTGCTCTTGAAGATGTATGGGTTGATGATTTTCGCTGCCATGAAGAGTAGCAATTCTCCAATTTGTCATCACTTAAACAGGGTGTAGGATGGCTTTTAGTTGCACTATCCCAGATAGTCTCACGCTCCTTATCATTAATCCTGGGATTGCAACGATCACAATAATCATCAAATAAATCTCGCGCCCGTCCGGTGAACTCAAAGCCTAAATATTGCAGGCGCGATTCAGTTCCAATTAAATCCCGTGCAACTTTAGCTCCCCCATCATTTCTACCCCCTTCACCCGCGCCTGACTCAATTAAGCTGCGATGATCCTTTGATAAGCAATTTAATAATGGAATCGGTTCATCTCTATAATTGTTATTTTTTTCGGGGTAGCTCAGTAGAGGTAACTCAGGGGGAGTAGAAGCAGTTACCTTCGGAACTATCAACATTTGCTCGATAATCCAGTTCGGACATTCTGCAATGGGTGTGGATGGGTCATTAATCCATTTATACCCGTCTGTTTCGGGGTGTTGGCTCGGTGGTAGAACAGACTGGCAACCATCCCATCTCAATTCAAGTAATACATCTTTATTATTTTCCTTTACTCCTGTATTAAGTTTTTTGGTTTGAATGGCTCCCCAAAATTCTGGAGGCATTTTATAAAGGTATTGGGCGCGACCTTCCTTTCCAGAAGTGAACGATACTGTTTTCGGCAATCCCCCCAAACGTTCTGCTAGTTCATGCGCTGCAACCCCATCGCAGTCAATAGCAACAATTCCCCCCGATAATTCTCCAGTCAGAAAACCAAAACCTGTATAAGTTGATGCGGGATTAAAGTAAGGCTTTCCTTCTTTATTTATGCCGTGATAACCATTGGTTAGGATTTCGATAACAGTCTCTCGACTAAACCCTTTCTGCCAATCATCTACTAATGGTCGTTTATTTCGATCTACTGGCAACGGTGTCCAGTTATCGGGTAATTTATTAAGCGCGTCAATTAAATGTTGATTTTTCATGTTATTATTGGAGGAGTTGGAAGTGGAAGGAGAATTTTGGTGATTCATAGTTTTCCTTTTGGTAAAAATTTTCAATAGACAAAAAAGCTCAAGGGTTTAACTAAACCCTTGAGCTTTTAAAGTAATTGGTTGATTTAATGGCGAGGGTGGCAGCATCCCCTGATAAGGATTGGAAATTTAGATCAATAATTTCAAGGGCGATCGCACTCTCTAACAATTCCTGATAATGCTTGGGGTGAATCATGCCGCACCCCCTTGAATCGTTAGGGGTTGCAGATTGTTTCTTGATTGTGCTACAATTATGAAAGGAAAATGAAAAACCAGATTATTCGATAGGATCGAAAATCTGCCCAATAAAAACCTTGATTTATGATCAAAAAGCAGTAAAATATTCATAACGAGATGTGAGCAAACCTCACGAATGAGCCACCGCTTCAGGGAACGTCAACTAAACATTCTGAGCGTGTGGGTTTGTTTTTTTACAAAAAGGTGGGAAGTCGTGTAACTACAATTACGCGGCTTCTTTATTATTTTTAGCCAGATTCCAGATTAACTCTCGGACTATAAATGATCTATTTTTTCCAGTTCGCGCTTGTTCGGCTTCAAGGATTTCCCTGGCTCGTTCTTCAAGTGTGAACGACATTGCTATAAATTTTGGTTTGGTTTTTCGACTCATAATTTTTCACCTTTGTGGAAACATATCCAATATCATACCTCGATTCCAAGTAATTTGATTCCAATTTAAGAAAAAGGAAAAATCAAAAAGTGATTATAACTTATGTCTATTCCTTTTTTTTGATGCCTTACGGCACGGGGACTGCACCGCCTGAACACAATAGTTATAGTTAATTTAATTGTCAACCAATTAAAATAAAACTGTCACAGCTTGTGCGGTATGGGTTTAGGGAAAATGAGAATTTAGAATTGTTCAGAAATTATCAACAGCTATCAACAGAAATCTATCTGGCTTGTTGAAGTTATATCAAGAAAAATTTATATGCAAAATTTAATTACAGTTTTACAGCAAATTTGCCCCACTTTTTTGCGTTTTGGTTCGGTGCGATCGCAAGTTTAATAACAATTTGGACGGCCATTAAAATAGCGATCGCAATACCCCTCGCTCCTCACCCCATATTCAATCAAATAATCTTCATAAGTTTTCTGAGGTTGAGGTGGTGAAACAACCTTATAGTTAGGAGCAAACCGATTCCTCTCAAGACAACCGGAGCCGCCGTTATTCTGTAAGCAATAAAAAGCCTCTGATCCTTCCTCAATCTCGATAGGCTTCTGTGGTTTTTTTACAACAACTTTGGGCTGTTCCGATGGTTGAGTAGGTGTTATTAATTTCTGATTACTGATATCGGGTTTAGGCTGTTCCATTGTGGGAGACTTGGTGATAGTTTGACGGCTATTAACTACATGAATAATTCCCCCAATTAAACTAACTGTGATGGTAGCGATCGCAATCCCTTTTAACAATATCAATCGAGGCTTACTGTCATCTAGCTCGGAGGAGGTCGGGTTAATATTAATTGTTTGCATAATTTAGAGATTGATATTAGTATTTATGCCTGGATGATGTGGATAGGGAGGATAGGATGGATGGCATGGATGATAAAAAATTGGAGGGGGGTAGAGGGGTGGATTGCCTGGATATCCTAGCCATCCTAGCCATCCACCCCATCCAGGCTAAGACGGGATGAATATGACCTGAACTGCTCCCCCAATTTGTCGATTTTCAATTTTGCCTAATCTCGCCTCAACAAATTTCTCGAACACTAAAAAGGTAGATTCAGATGATAATTTAAGCCTTTGACCTGCCCCAGATTTATAAGCTTGTCTGATTGAAAGCTCACCATTATGTTTAGCTAATTCTAAAATTTCAAGCATTTCAGGCAAGAATTCAACCCCGTTAATAATGTGATTTTCCCTTGGTTGTTCTGGTGCTTTCTCAAAATTAAATCTGGGTAACTGTGGTTCAGGTTTTGAAGGTTGACAGTCCTCCTCAAAGTCTTCTGATTGTTCCACTGATTCAAAGACCGGAATTGATGATTTATCAAGGAATCTAGGCTGAATCAAATTAGCCGGAGCGTTGCCTTTTTTCAAGTATCGGCTATGGTGTTTATGGGTGGGATGTTCTGCTATCTGGTGAGGGTTAGAACCACAAACAACAACCGGATAAGGCACATTTAGGATTCTTAGAAATCTAGGGTCATCATGCTTCCAAATGTTCTGAATTTCTCCCCTAGCACTTGCACCACAAAGCACCAATAGAAAGTTATTCCTAAACTTCCCATCAATTCCTATGGCTTCGGTGTTGTGGGACTGCATGAAGCCTATTAAACAGATGTCAAATTTACGGGCGTTGCTGAGTTTACGAATGGCATAAATGAAGGTTTTAGTTCGCTTCTGTTTACCAGGCAAGGGGCTTACGGTGTCCAGTTGTTCTAACTCACTCAGAGTATCGTTGATTTCGTCAAGGCAGACAATCAGAGGGTGTCCGTCCTCTTGCTTTCGGCGCTCTACCTCGTCAATTAACCAGCACAAAATCTGATAAATGGTTTCAACATCTGACTCAACTCTAGGCAATCCCATCTGTTTCCAGATGATATTTTTTCGTTGGTGAATGTCAAGTACAATCACTTCCGCAGGGGTAACGGCCGTAAGTTTGCCAACAATGAAACCAGCACCTAAACTTGTTTTCGCGCTCCCACTGTTCCCCCCAACCAAAATCCCCGACGCTTCATCAGCAAGTCCATCCCAGTTATAGAAATCAAGTTCACTGGGTAATTGATTGAATTCCATCTGATAATAGGTGTTCATTGCCCCCGGCGGTGTTGGCATGGGAGAAGGAGGGAACAAGACACTTTGGACAGTCTGGATTTCCGCCGCTTGATAAAGGGTGAAGATTTCATCCTGTGTATCTCGTTTAATAATGCTGCGTTCCTCCTCCTTCAGTCCCTTAATTGAAAGGGCGATCGCCCCCGCCCCAAACAACCCCGCGCAACCTGAAGCATAAAACCGAGAATGGTTAAGTCCGGGGTTTACAACTGACCAACTCAGGGCAACAACACCACCCCCGCAACAAATCAGGGAACTGACCGCCGATTCATGATCCTCTAACCATGTTAAAACCCCCATCCCCAAATCACCCCCATTAAATATGTAATTAAAGTAATTGATGAAAGTGTCAATAAAACACTAGGAGAAGTTGCGAACTGTCCTGAATAAATTTGCCTTCCTATTCGGGTGCAAAGCACTAAGCAAACGACAATTAAAGCCAAAAAAACTGACCAATACAGCCAGCTAAAGTTAGGGACGGAACGGGAAACTAGACTTAAAAAATGTCCTGCTCCTGTACTAGCTAAACCCGTCCCAAAGTAGAGACTAAATCGAGACATCTAACCTCCTCTCAAGCGTTCTTTACGCTCTTGTATTCGTGCTTTTTGCTGTTGTAGTTGTTGTTGCAGTTGTCGGGCTTCCGCTTGTCTTAGAGCAATGTTTTTCTGATACTCAACAGCTATTTTATCCATATCAGAATTAAGTTTTTGATTAGCTGCATATTGGGCAAAATTCCCCCCGGCAACCTTGGGAATAGTTTTAGTTACAGTCCCGACTAATTTGGCTTCTGTGCGACTAAAAGCTCCCAGTTCCTTTCCGTACTCCTTAGACAATTTCTCGTAACCTTCAAGGGTTTTGTGCATGGCTTTGAGAGTTTCTAAATCATCTTTAGAAATCATCCATCCTTTTGATTCCCATTCCCTTAATAAGTCAGCAGAAGTGCCAATATAAACCCCGTTCTGTGGTCTATAGTCAGGGGTAATCAGGTTTTGTGGGATAGGTGAAATATCCCCTTTAATGGCTATTTTAGAGTCGGTAGCAGTATTGTTTTTACCACCGCCAAATATTCTACCAATAGCATCAAAAATTCCCATATTAAAACCCTCCCAAACACTGCATAACTAAACCGTCATATTGATTGGATGATATGCCCTCAAGTTGTCGTAGGATGCGCTGGAATCGTGATATAATCGCTTTCATAATTAATCCTTCGTGATGGTTGGATTTATTAGAGAGACGGCTTTCTAGCAGGATGACCGTCTCTTTTAATTGGTTTATTTGCTGTTGGAGGCTTTCGATTTCAGTCCGACTAAATCCATTTTTTTGTGCCGTACTGTTGTTGTTTTCTCGCTTGATTGCCGTTGGACAGTTGCCTTTTTTCCCAAGTCCTTTATCAGTTCGTTTGGGCGTTCCTTTCCCCGTTTTCCCAGTTCCTCAATGCGTTGGTAGATTAAGTTTTGGAAGTCTTCAGCTAACAAATTTTGCAACCCAACAACTTGGTTAATTCCCTCAATTTGTCCTTGTAATAAAGTTTTGGTAAATTCAATGTTTCCGGCATCTGCAAGGGCTTGAGCATTGTCTCGTTGTTGTCGGATATATTCATCAATTAACCCACCGGATAAACCCCCAACTGCCCCGATATGGTTCACGATGTCTTCTGCCACAGGGTTACTGAGAGCGAGTTCCTTGAGCGCTGCAAAATCACTTCGGGTCACAGCTTCTCGTTCTAGTCCCAACTCCTGAACAAGTGCTAAGGCGGTTTCTCCTAATTCATCCTCAATTTCATCCCAGTCCACAAAGTCGTCTGAGTCTTCAATACTGAAGCTTTCCGGTGTTGATTCCGGTTTGGTTCCCTTGAGTGTTTGGGGCTTGGTTCCGGTGAGATGATTTGCGATCGCATCCCCCCAACTTTCCTCTACTTCTGATGGATTTAAGCCAAGTTGTTTTATGGCAATTAGTAATTCAGTTTCACCAACTTTAAGCGACTTTGCTAAGTTTTGCATTGTCGATTTTTGTTTCGGTTGTGCAGACATTTTCCAATTCCTCTAAGTATTTTTTGATGGTCAATGATTGAGAATTGTTAACAATAAAATCCTCGATTATGTCCGGTCGTGGTGCTGATTTGCATTGTTTTTTATCATGTTCATCAATGCGCTCAATACACCAGACAACATAATCACAGTAAGCTTTACGAGGTTTGTAGAACTTCCAAAAACTGTCAACATGAGTAATCAAAAGGTTGACCCATGTTCTGAGTGTTTGTGCCTTCCGTTTCAATCGAGAAGTTAAATCTTTCTGGGAAGTGTACAAACTGTTCTCGGTTCGATTCTTGTAAAGCCTAACCCGTTCATTGTTTGGGATAATTTCTGGGTTAATTGCTGTCATTTTCCTTGGGATAATAAAGTGAATTATTTGCTTCCCACAGTTAAGCCTCTGATTTTGAGGATGTGGCTAGGCTGTTAAGTTTTCGAGGTTCGGGGTATAGAGAAGCTAGAAGCCTCTCAGTAGGTGCTATAGCGTCTCTGGAATGTCCTATGGCTCTATCGGGAGTCCTAGCAGGGGATGGTCTAGGGTGCTATTAGAACTAATATACACTTTATTTCACCAAAATGCACAATATTTGTATGATTAGAATTTCTTATATACTCTTGAGATGTTATTCTGTATATGATTGGTGACATTTGGGGAAATTCAACGATGGCTGGTGACAGGATGACAGTTGACTTAGAGGGTTTGCGTCCCGAACTCGAACGGGTTGCTGTGGCTTGTGAACGCAATCTAGGACAGCAAATTAGATTTTTTATTCGTGAGGGGCTTGATAAACATTTACCCTTGATTGATGAGCAACCAAGGATAAGGGATTGCACCATTCCCCCTGACATTGAGGAAATTATCAGAAAATCTGCTAGTGGTAAAAAATTAAATAATATTGAATCTGATAAATTAAAGAATTATTTTAATATTGATGACTAATGAAGCGGGACTCTTAACTGCCAATTACTGCCAATTGCCACGAATAAAAACTATGATTTTCTGTTTGAATGATGACACCCGTTAAATCATTTAAGGTATCCGTTTTAGCGCAAACTGGGACTCAACAAACAGCTTTACTAACTCCAGCAACAGAGGAAGATATGCCGACGGACTGGACATTTAACTGGCAATTGTTGTGGCAAGCAACGGACTTTGATTGTCAAAACATCATTAAACTCATTTACGATAAACAGCTTTGGGGATTAGTTCGATATGGTGTTTATCCTTATTCTGATTCTACCTCCCCAGAATTTCTGGAGATAGAACATCTGGAGACCAACCCAGCCAGTAGAGGACAACTCTCAGAACGTTTGATTGTACCCATAGGCAAATGGTTAATCTGGTACGCTGTACAAGTGGGATTACAGTGTTGCTCAGGAACCGACACACTGATTGTGTTAGTGTCATTGGAAGATGCTATCAACTACTATAGAGATATAATCCAAATGCAGTGTTTGGGGCCAACAACTATCGCTCCGGGAGAAGATGGATATGCGTTCAAATTTTCTAAGAAAGAAGCAAAAGCCTTCTGTTACAGACAAGAAAATGAATGGGGAGTCCCAACCCAGCTTAACCTCTAATCAGGTTAGAGCAGGTACAACAAAAGTGATGACGCATTCTCAGCGACAGGCTTTTTGGGAAAATTCCAGTTTAGGAAAAGCTTTAGGTTTTTTTCATTCGGATGAATAAAATTAAAAGTTCCGGCGGGGGAATGTTGGCACTCTCTAAAATTCTGGTGATATCTTCAAAACCGCTTTAGGATGTAATCTTTGAGGTTAACACTATCAGAATTCTGAAATTTGCAGCCACTGGGACAATTGACCTTTACAAAACTTTACAAGGTTGCACCTGGTGACACGAACCTTCTATTTACGCCAAATCGTTACAGCGTTCCCTATTGTTAGGGTATCTCGGCTTTACCCGTTGAAGATGCAAGTACCTCCTGAAATTATTTACACAAGGCTAAGTTCAAATTCAATACTCACAACAAATCATCTAACAGATTCGTAATTTCTCCCTGAGCATTTTGGCGATTATCGTCATAGGCCATCAAGATATTCACATCATTATGGCGGCTAAGTTTTTGCACCCGGCGCACATCTCCCCCGGTGGCATCGAGGGCGGCGGTGATGGAACTATGGCGGACACGGTGGGGTGACATCGGTTTGGAAATCCCGGCTTTTTTGGAGAACTCCCGCACTAGATGATAAATTCCACATCCCCCCAGGCGGTGTCCTTTGGTGCAGTAATCGAGGGTACAGAATAAAGGAGCGTTTTTTCTCACCCGTCCCCTAGCCGTTAGCCAATCTTGAATCGCTTCTAGGGTAGCCGATCCTAACTCAATCTTTTCCTTATCGGTTTGTCCCTTGCCCCGAATCCAAAGACAACAATTCCCCACATCCAAATCACTAATATTAGTACGGGAAATCTCACCCCGCCGGAGGGCATTCGACCAGAGTAGCCGGAAGATAGCGTAATCGCGTTTACCTTTAAGAGTCGTGCGATCGCATAAATCCAGAATATCTTTGAATTGTTCAGTAGGAATGCCGGAAGTATCGGTGTAGCGGCGAACTTTCTCGTTTTTGATATCAGCCAGGGTAAATTTACAGTGGCCGATAGTGCGGGCATAGTTAACCAGGGATTTAATTGCAGCCAGACGGCGGTTGATGGTAGATTCGCTCAGACCCTTGTTAATTAGGTGTTGACGGTATCTGAGGACAAGAGCCACAGCATCAAATTGTTCTAAAGCCAAAAACTCCCCAACTAATTCTGGTGTTGGGTCACTACGGGCAATGAAATTAAAGAAATCTCGCAAATCCTTAGCGTAGGCTTGACGAGTTTCGATACTGCGTTTATTTGCCAATAGTTCCGTCAAAATGTCAATGTCTGCTGAAAGCAGATGGAAAGTCTTGTTTCCGTTAACAACGAGTCCAGACATATTGATTCTTATGCTATTCCTGTTATTCGTTATGTTATCCGTTATTGATTACGTTATTGGTTATGTTATTCATTACCTCAACGGGTCAATAAAAAACTAGACTGTAGGAAGGGCTTGGGGAGAAACGTCAATAAATATAAGAGGATTAATAAAAATTAATAAATTTGTCCATGAGTTTAAGTCGGTATCCTGATAATTGGAAACAACTAGCTTTGGCGGTTAAGGAATCAGCTAACTGGCAATGTCAACGATGTGGTCGTTTATGTCTAAAACCTGGAGAAACCTTACCCGATAACCTAAAACGCCGAGCTTATATGTTGCAAGTCCATCATTGGAATTGTGACCCTGGGGATAATCGTTTAGAAAATTTAGTGGCATTGTGTAGTAGTTGCCACCTGGCTTACCATTGTCGAAGTCGTGGAAATATCTCGCCGGGGCAGTTATTCCTTGACTTAAAACTCTAAGGAAAAACTGCCTGTGGAGAACAAAAAACCTAGCTAAGTACCAGAATAAGAGAAACCTCACTTATAAGTTTAATTAAAATCAGGTTCTCAAGGAATCCTTTAGATTAAGGTAAAGTTTAGCCAATACATTAATAACCCAACTGAAAGCCAATAAAGATAAGAGTTTTGACCTAAAGGTTTTATTATTCTTGACCCATGAGTGAATCAGCAAAACCTGGATCTATTGTGATTTGTCGGCAACGGCAATGGGTGGTATTGCCTTCTGATAATTCCGAAGTTGTCCGGTTACGGCCCCTGAGTGGTAACGAAGAACAAATCTGTGGGGTTTTTACCCGCCTTGGCTTAGAAAACATTGAACCTGCCCAATTTGATCCCCCCAACCCAGACACGATTCAAAACCACACCGCCGCCCAACTACTGATGGATGCGACTCGCCTCAGTCTCCGCAGTGGAGCGGGGCCGTTTCGCTGTTTGGGGCGCTTATCGGTGCGGCCACGACCCTATCAACTGGTTCCTTTATTAATGGCTTTGCGGTTAGAAACGGTGCGGTTACTGATTGCGGATGATGTCGGGATTGGCAAAACCATTGAAGCGGGGTTGATTATTCGAGAACTATTAGACCGAGGAGAAGCCAAACGAATGGCGGTTTTATGCCCCCCTCAACTGTGTGACCAATGGCAACGAGAACTGAAACAAAAATTCCATATTGATGCGGTTGTGGTGCGTTCTGGTACGGTTTCCAAGCTAGAACGGGGTTTACCTGCTGGGGATAGCCATATTTTTAGTTATTATCCCCATCTGATTGTCAGTTTGGACTATGTGAAATCTGACCGTCGCCGAGAAACTTTTCTTGTCCATTGTCCCGATTTAGTAATTGTCGATGAAGCCCACACCTGTACTCATACGGGCGGAGAACGCAGCACTCAACAACAACGCCATCAACTTGTCCAAAAAATTGCTGCAAAATCCCATCAACATTTAATCCTGCTTACTGCTACTCCCCACAGTGGAATTGAAGCGTCTTTTTTATCCTTATTAGGATTACTAAATCCTGAATTTGAACAATTTAGCCTAGACCAATTAAACGAAAAACAACGGATTGAATTAGCCCGTCATTTTGTCCAACGGCGACGCATTGATATTCAGCACTGGTTAGGCAATGAAACCCCATTTCCTGAACGAGTTTCCCAGGAAAAACCCTATTCTCTTTCTAAAGAATACCGCCAATTATTTGAAGCTGTCTATGATTTTGCCTGGAGACTGGTGAAAACCGCAGAGGAAACTCCCCTTAGTCATGCTCAACGACGGGGACGTTATTGGTCGGCTTTGGCAATTTTGCGCTGTGTGATGTCTTCTCCGGCGGCGGCAATTGCTACTCTTAGCCGTCAAACTGAAAAATATAGTGTTGTGGAGGAAACAACGGAAGATTTTGATGAAGAATTAGCCGCTACTTATGTTTATGATTCTACCGAACAGGAACAAATTTTAGATGTAGTTCCGACAACGATTGTGGAAAAGGGGAAACAAACTTTTGATGAGTCTCAAAAACGTCAATTACGAGAATTTGTTATCCTAGCTAAACAACTGCAAGGGACAAATGACCGCAAATTACATCAGGTTAAAACCCTGGTTAAAACCTTACTTCAAGATGGGTTAAATCCGATTATTTGGTGTCGTTATATTGCTACTGCTAAATATGTTGCTGAAGCTCTGAAGGAATTAGAAACTAAAAAAACTAACTTGCGGGTAATTGCGATTACTGGGGAACAGTCGGAAGATGAGCGAGAAATACGTTTAGAAGAACTCAAAAATGCACCCCAACGGATATTAGTTGCTACGGATTGTTTAAGTGAAGGAATTAATTTACAGGAACATTTTACCGCCGCTATTCACTATGATTTACCTTGGAATCCTAATCGTTTAGAACAACGGGAAGGACGCATTGACCGTTACGGACAAACAGCACCGCAGGTTAAATGTTTTCTGCTTTATGGTCAAGATAATCCGATTGATGGTGCGGTCTTACAAGTTTTAATTCGTAAAGCTGTAGAAATTCATAAATCTTTAGGAATTACAGTTCCGGTTCCAGTAGATAGCAGTACGGTACAAGAAGCGGTGTTTAAATCTTTATTTGATAAAGCCGCAGAAGTAAAACAATTAACAATTTTTGATTTATTAGATGATTTGGGTTCTCCTTTAGTAGAGGTTCATAAAAACTGGGATAAGGCGGTGGAACGGGAAAAACTGAACCGAACTCGCTTTGCTCAACGGGCAATTAAACCGGAAGAAGTGCAACAAGAGTTAATTGAATCTGATCAAATTTTAGGTAGTGAAACTGATGTGGCAGAGTTTGTTAAAAATGCTTGTGAAAAGTTAAGTTGTTCTTTAGTTAAACAGAAAAAAAGCTGGAAATTAGCCAATATTCCCCTTTGTGTCCAACCCGTTTTAGGAGATAAATCTCGATTAATTACTTTTACTTCCCCTGCACCTGAAGGAGTGGAATATATTGGTAGAAATCATCCGTTAGTTGAAGGATTAGCCCGTTATATTTTAGAGGAAAGTTTAGCAGAAAATCAACTAAACCCGATTGCTGCTCGTTGTGGGGTGACGGTGACAGAAGGGGTATTGAAACCGACGGTTATTTTATTATTGAGGATTCGGCATTTATTAGAAAGTTCAAAAGGACAAATATTATTAGCAGAAGAAGCTCTAGTTAGAGGGTTTACTGGAAGTCCGGCGAATGCTAATTGGTTATCGGCTGAGGAGTCTTTAGATTTAGTTAATTCCTGTGAACCTGTGGGCAATTTACCTATAGAAAATAAACGTAATCGGATTAATTTAATTTTAGATCATTTAAAGGATTTACAACCTAATTTAGAAATGATTGCCCAGGAGCGAGCGCAGGTTTTAGCTGCTTCTCATCACCGGGTTCGAGAACTGACGAAAGCAGGTAAGGTTAAAGTTAAACCTCAGTTACCTTTAGATATTTTAGGGATTTATCTTTTAATTCCTAAATGATTTATTTTTGAGTATTTAAAAGGCTTTTAATGTTATGATAATTGGTAGAAATTATGACAAGTTTAACGGGGATTTTAATTCAAGGTAATTTAATTGCTTCCGACTTAACAATAGATTTGGTTTCGGGAGAGTTAAAAGGACAATTATCGGAAAACTTTGGACTGAGTAAAACTCAGAAATTAGAGGATGAAATTGCCTTTGCTTGGGGGGAAGCTAAGGATTTATGGAATATCTTTAAACGGCGTTTGGGTCGAGATGAAACCGAGACAGCTACCAGCATCACCCGTGAATATTGGGCTATTCCTCTATTAAAATTATTAGGATATAACCCCATTTATCAACCCAAAGCAGAAATTATTGAGGAAAAAACTTTTGCAATTTCCCATCGGGTTGAGTCGGGGGAAAATAAACCGCCGATTCATATTATTGGTTGTAAGATTAATATAGAAAAATCTTCCCGGACTGGAAATTCTCGACTATCTGCTCATGGGTTAATGCAGGAATATTTAAACCGCACTGAGCATTTATGGGGTATTGTTACTAATGGGTTATGTTGGCGGTTGTTGCGGGATTGTTCGTTAATGACTCGTTTAACTTATCTTGAGTTTGATTTAGAACAAATTCTTAATGGGGAAAATTTTGCTGAATTTGGGTTATTTTATCGGTTATTTCACCGGACAAGATTACCGCAAGGAATTGAGGATACGGATGAATGTTTATTAGAGTTTTATCACCAGGAAACCTTACAACAAGGGGGACGGGTACGGGATAGATTACGGGATGGGGTGGAACGGGCAATTATTAGGTTGGGAACGGGGTTTTTACAACATCAACAGAATCAAAGTTTACGGCAATTAATTGAAGAAAATCAGTTAATTTCTAAGGACTTTTATCGGTTATTATTGTTTTTGATTTATCGGTTATTATTTTTAATGGTAGCAGAATCCCGTAATTTATTATTGGCGGGAGAAGATGCGGAAAAAGTTAGAATTTATCGAGAATATTATAGTATTGAACGGTTAAGAGCTTTGGCAGAACGTCCGAGTTATCGCCGCGAAGGGTTTCAGGATATTTGGCAAGGTTTGATTGTAACTTTTGCCTTATTTAATGAGAATTGGCGGGGTGAGGTGTTAGGATTATCGCCCTTGAATGGGGATTTATTTGGGGAGAAAACTTTAAAAATATTAGAAGGATGTGCGATTGATAATCATGATTTATTGATGTCAATTCGGGAGTTATCTTTATATGAAAATAAGGGACAGTTACGACGGGTGAATTATGGGGCGTTGGATGTGGAGGAATTGGGGAGTGTGTATGAAAGTTTATTGGATTTTACACCCCAATTTAGACAGCAGCAGGGGGTTTATGAGTTTCTGTTGGTGGTGGGAAGTGACCGAAAAACTACGGGTTCCTATTATACACCGCCTGAGTTAGTAGCACAATTAATTAAAAGTGCTTTAGAACCTGTAATTGCGGAAAAGTTACGGGAGTCAGAAAAAGGAAAATTAGGAGAAGCTTTATTAAGTTTAAAAGTCTGTGACCCTGCTTGTGGGTCGGGTCATTTTTTGTTGGCGGCGGCGAGGAGAATTGGTAAGGAATTGGCTATTATTAGAACGGGTGAACCTCAGCCTGCACCAGAAGCGTTAAGACAGGCGATTAGAGATGTTGTTCAACATTGTATTTATGGGGTAGATTTGAACCCGTTAGCGGTGGATTTATGCAAGGTGGCGTTATGGATAGAGGGGTTTTGTAAGGGTTTACCTTTGAACTTTTTAGACCATAGAATTAAATGCGGTAATTCTTTGGTGGGGGTGTTGGATATTTCCCATTCACATGAGGAGTGGAAGAATTATAAGGAGCAGATGGATAAGGATTGTAAGGAGCAAATGGATAAGTATTGTAAGGAGCAAATGGATAAGTATTGTAAGGAGCAAATGGATAAGTATTGTAAGGAGCAAATGGATAAGTATTGGATACCAGATGGGGCTTTTAAAGCGGTGACGGGGGATGATAAAAAGTTATCGACTTTATTTAAAAATCGGAATAAAAAAGAGAAGAAAGATATAGAAGTGGGTCAAGGTTCGTTGAATTTTGTTGACGTGGAAGCTGAACGAAGTCAATATATAGAAAAATGGCGAGAGTTTGCGGAAATATCGGAAACAACTCCCAAGGAAATCAAGCAAAAACAAAGTCAATATCAACTCAATCATAGTGAAAATAATCGGGGTTGGTGGCGTGATTATTCGGCGTGTAATTTATGGACGGCGGCGTTTTTTATGGGTTTAACTGAACAGAATTTACAGTTATTACCGACAACGGAGGCGTTAGAACAGTTATTAAGTGGAAATCCGGTGACTCAAAAGTTAGTTGATGCTGCAAATCAGTTAGCAGAAGAAAAGCGGTTTTTTCATTGGTCTGTGGAATTTCCAGATGTGTTTAACCCCCCCCAACCCCCCCTTGCTAATGGGGGGCGAGATATTTCCCCCATTACTAAGGGGGGATTAAGGGGGGTCGAAGATGTTTCTCCCCTTACTAAGGGGGGATTAAGGGGGGTCAACGGGTTTGATTGTGTTTTGGGTAATCCTCCTTGGGAACGAATTAAATTACAGGAAAAAGAGTTTTTTGCTTCTAAAGATGCTGATATTGCTAATGCACAAAATAAGGCGGCTAGGGAAAAGTTAATTAAATTGTTATCTCAAACAAATCCGAGGTTATTACAACAGTTTGAAGATGCTAAACATGATGCTGATGCTCAAAGTAAGTTTATCCGAGAGTCGGGGCGGTTTCCTTTAACTGCTGTGGGTGATATTAATACTTATGCGGTATTTGCTGAAACGACTAGAAAGTTAATTTCTGTTAATGGAAGGGTGGGAATAATTGTTCCTACGGGTATCGCAACGGATGATACTACTAAAAGATTTTTTGGGGATTTAATTAAACAGCAAAATTTAGCAAGTCTAACAGGTTTTGAAAATGAAGCTTTTATTTTTTCGGCGGTTCACCATGCTTTTAAATTTTGTACTCTAGCCATTACTGGTAATGCTGCAAAAATTACGCAAGCTGATTTTACATTTTATAGTCGATACTTTTCAGATATTAATAACTTACAACGTCGCTTTACTCTGACAGCGCAAGAAATCGCCCTCATTAACCCTAATACTTTCACTTGTCCTATTTTTCGGACTCATCAAGATGCAGAATTAACTAAAAAAATCTATCAATATGTGCCTGTTTTAGAAAATGAAAAAACGGGAGTTAACCCTTGGGGGATTTCGTTTATGGCAATGTTTCACATGGCTAATGATAGCGGTTTATTTGAAAATGAAGCAAGAGAAAATTTATTACCTTTATATGAAGCTAAAATGTTTCATCAATTTGATCACCGTTATTCAACTTATAAAGATGCAACACAAGCCAATTTAAACGCCGGAATTTTACCTCAAACTACTCCCGAAATGAAACAAAATTTTGATTTTACTGTAACTTCTCGTTATTGGGTTGATAAAAAAGAAGTTGAAAATAAATTGGCAAGTTGGAAAAAAGAATGGTTATTGAGTTTTAGAGGTATTACAAATTCAACAAGCGATAGGACAGCAATTTTTAGTATATTACCAAAAGTTGCTGTAGGAAATAGCGCACCCGTAATTATTTTAGAAAAAAATCAAGCTAATTTGGTTGCTTGTTTAGTTGCCAATTTTAGTAGTTTAGTTTTTGACTTTGTGACTCGTCAAAAAGTAGGAGGAAATAACTTTAACTTTTTCATTGTTAAACAACTCCCCATCATTCCCCCCGACTGGTACACCCCAGAAGATATCGAATTTATCAGCAGTCGAGTCTTAGAATTAGTTTACACCGCTTATGATATGAAACCCTTCGCCCAAGATATGGGATATGACGGAGAACCCTTTATCTGGGATGAAGAAAGACGGGCAATATTAAGAGCAGAACTCGACGCGAAATATGCCAAATTATACGGTTTAACCCGTGATGAACTGCGCTATATTCTCGACCCTGCGGATATTTATGGGGCTGATTTTCCCAGTGAAACCTTCCGAGTTCTGAAAAATAAGGAAATCAATAAATATGGAGAATATCGCACCCAAAGGTTAGTATTAGCCGCCTGGGATATGTTAGGCTTTTAACCAATAATATTATTGAAAACAAATGAAAACAGACATCATATTCTACGAACTCATAAAAGAACTTCCCCAAATATTTTTTGAACTCATTGGCAAACCAACAACCAATCCTAACACCTACGAATTTACCGCACCGGAACTAAAACAGCAAGCCTTCCGCTTAGATGGTTTATTTTCTCCCTTACCAGGATTTGAAGAAGAACCTCTATACTTTGTCGAGTTACAGACTTACAAAGATGAAGAATTTTATGAACGGCTTTTTGGAGAGATATTTCTTTACTTTCGTCAAACTCGTCCCCCACAACGAGAATGGTATGGAATTGTCATCTATGACCGCCGCACTCATGAAGTTTTACCACACCCGCGCTACGAAAACTTAATAGAAAAACACATTCATCGCTTTTACCTCAACGAACTTGAAATCAACCCTCAAGAATCTCCCTGGCTGGGAATTGCTAAACTCTTAGTAGAGACACCGAGCAAAACTACTCCTCTCGCGCAAAAACTCATCAGCGAAGTTAAACTATTACCCGATGAAATCCTACGGCAAAAAGTGATAGAATTTATCCAGGCTATTGTCGTGTACAAATTTCCCAACCTTAGCTTAGAGGAAATCCAAACTATGCTTGACGTAAGTGAATTTAAAAATACTCGGTTTTATCAAAGTATCTTAAAGCAAACTAAGTTAGAATTAGTCCCGACTTTGTTAGCACGAGGATTAAGCATTCAAGAAGTAGCAGAAACCTTAGAAATCCAAGTAGAGGATGTCAGACAAGCTGCTAAATAAGTTTTATTTTAATTACCATTAACAATGAGATAAAACCATGACAGCATTCATTTTAAATAATCCAGAAATTGCCCCGATTACCGATGAACAATTCTATCAACTTTGTGTCGCAAACCGGGAATTAAAATTAGAACGAACTGCTAAAGGAGACTTAATTATTATGCCACCCACAGGGGGAATAACCGGAAACCGGAATTTTAAATTAGCTCAACAATTAGCCAATTGGGCGGATACTGACGGAACCGGAATAGGGTTTGATTCTTCCACTTGTTTTAAACTTCCCAAGGGTGGAGAGCGTTCACCGGATGCGGCTTGGATATCCTTAGAAAAATGGAATCTCTTAACCCCCGAACAGCAAGAGAAATTCCCGCCAATATGCCCTGATTTTATCATAGAATTGCGATCGCCTAGCGATTCTTTAAAACCCTTACAAGATAAAATGCAGGAATATATGGATAATGGTTGTCGGTTAGGTTGGTTAATTAATCGCCAAAACCGCCAAGTTGAAATTTATCGTCAGGGACAAGAAAAACAAACTTTAGAAAATCCCCCAACCTTATCAGGAGAAGATATTTTACCTGGATTTGTTTTAAATCTTAAATTAATAATGTAGGGATAATTCATGAATTACCCCTACATTTATTATTTCAATAAATTACTATGAAAATTCCCATCAGACTTAAAGATTTATTACAACAACCCTTAGTTGCCATCTCAGCTACTAGCCCTTTAATTGGTTTAAAAACAGTACAATTAAACTGCACTGAAGTTGAATCCTTAACCGATGAACAACTAGAAGCCTTATTTTCTAGTATTCCTGAAGATTGGGATTTTACCCAACTCTGGGAAGTCTTCGATAGTAATACACTAACCGAAAATTTTACACAACAACTGGTTAACTATCTTAACAAACGATTAGGATTATCAGATAATTCTCCTTCACAACCCGAAAATAGTTCGGATTCTAATTTAGATCATCTGAGCTTAAAACCTACAACCAATTTAGATATTTTTGAACTCCGAGAACAAGTTATTTCCGATTATCGCAATTATATTGAAAGTTTCTTAAAAATCAGAGATTCTAAAATTAAAACCTTTATTCAAAACGAACTCGATAAAGGTCAGCTTTGGAAAGATCCCTTAGTTCAAATTAATCCCGCCTATAAACAAAGTGCTAGTATTGAAACCTTAATTCAACAAAATATTTTACATCCCGACTGTAAACGCTATTTTCCTAATTATAGATTTTACTATCATCGAGAACAAGCCTTTCGCCGTGCTAAACAACAAATTCCTTATGTATTAACAACAGGAACAGGTTCAGGAAAAAGTTTAACCTACGTTGTGCCAATTATTAGTTATTTACTCCAAAATCCTCATCAACAAGGATTACAGGCAATTCTAGTTTATCCCATGAATGCCTTAATTAATTCCCAAGCTGAAGAATTTAATAAATTTTTAGAAAAGGTTCCTAATTGTTTTATTCAGGTCAAAAAATATACAGGTCAAGAAAGTTTAAAGGAAAAAACAGAGATTCAAAATCATCCGCCCCATATTCTGCTCACCAATTATGTGATGTTAGAATTAATGTTAACTCGGATTTATGAAAACTCCCTCGTCAGTTCACCGGAATTAAAATTTTTAGTCTTAGATGAACTCCACACCTACCGAGGTAGACAAGGCGCTGATGTTGCTGTTGTTATTCGCAAATTAAGACAACGTTGTGGGCAAAATTTTCTCTGTATTGGTACGTCTGCTACTATGTCCACCGAAGGAAATCGTAGTAGTCGCCGTCAAACTGTTGCTGAGGTAGCGAGTAAATTATTTGGAGTCGAAATTAAACCCGATAGCGTTATTGATGAAACCCTAGAAAAAGCCATTCAACGACCCTATCCTACTATCCAAGAATTACAAAATAGTTTAACTGCTGGGTTGCCCCCGGAAACAGAAAAAACCTTAGAAGCATTCAAACAACATCCCCTAAGTGCTTGGATAGAAATGCAGTTAGGACTCCAAGAAGAAGACAATCATTTAGTGCGAAGAACTCCTATTTCTCTACAGTCCGGCGCTGAAAATTTAGCTCAGGAATTGAGTTTTTCTCCTGAAATTTGCCTTGATATTCTTAAACAAATGCTGTTATGGGGAAGTCAGACCAAAGGAATGGCATTTCGGCTCCATCAGTTCATCTCCCAGGGGGGAAGTGTGTATGCTACTTTAGAAGCGCCTGACCAACGGTTTCTTACTTTAGAAGGACAATATTCTACCACCAACAACCGCTTACTGTATCCGTTGGTTTTCTGTCGAGAATGTGGTCAAGAATATTACGCCGTGCGTTACGATAGCAATACCGAACAAATCACACCGTTATTAGCCGTCAGTCTCGATACAGAGCCCGATAGTGATATTCAAGAAGGATATATCACCCTTGATGAAGATGGACTCTGGGAAAGGGACGACCAAGACCGTTTACCTGATAGTTGGTTTAAGGTGACAAAAAAACGAGGACGGGAACCAAAACCAGAGTATCAAAAATTTATTCCTCAAAAGTTATTTGTCTTCCCAGATGGACGAGTTAGCCACTTAGGAATTGCTAAAGATTCAGAGAAGCCTACCGCTTGTTGGTTTGTGCCAAAACCGTTTTTAATTTGTTTAAATTGTGGTGTTGTACATGACCGCAAAAAGAGCGAATTTACTAAATTAGCCCGTCTGAGTTCAGAAGGTCGCAGTACCGCTACAACCTTATTATGTTTATCAACGGTGAGTCGTTTAAAAGCTTGTTCTGCTATTAACCCCACATCTGCTAAAGTATTAAGTTTTACCGATAACCGTCAAGATGCTTCTTTGCAAGCCGGACATTTTAATGATTTTGTCCAAACCAGTTTTTTAAGGTCTAGTTTATATAGTGCGTTACAAGCTAAAAAAGTTTTAACTCATCAAAATTTAGCGATAGAAGTTGTTAATAAAATGGGGTTAACTCAGGAAGATTATGCTCAACAAGTTAGTGATTATAGCGATCGCAATCAGCAAGCTTTCCAGCATTTAATTGAATATCGACTTTATGAAGATTTACGCCGAGGGTGGCGAATTGTGCAACCGAATTTAGAACAATGTGGTTTATTAGCCATTGAATATTCTAATTTAGAAAACCAATGTAAAAACCCTCAATTGTGGCAAAAATTTCCTGATTCTATTTTATTACAAGCCACTCCAGAACAACGTTTTACCGTGATTAAAACTTTTCTTGACCAACTGCGCCGCGAGTTAGTAATTGATGTTGAGTTATTACAAAATCAAGAAACAGAAAAGCTGAAACGGGAAGTTAATCAAGCGTTAAAAGAACCTTGGACAATTGACCCGAATCAATTATTACATGAAGCCAGAGTTGCCACATTAGTTTCAGGAACTCATCAAAATAAAGGTAAAAATAAAGCTCCAGTTAAATTAACATCAAACAGTAAACTCGGTCGTTTCTTGCGCTCTGACCGTGCATGGCCGTGGTTAAACGTGAGTTTATCAGAACCCGAATATGAGCGTTTAATTGAAACTTTTATTAATCTTCTCTGTGATGCTGGATTTTTAAAAAGAAATGGAGATGAAGTTCAGTTACGGGTTGATTCTATGCTTTGGAAAGCTCAACAACTCTCTCAACTTTCCCCTGATATTTTAACGGCTAAACGGCTACAAGGAAGCGAACTAACGTTGATAGATGCTAATTTGTTTTTTCAGAAATTTTATCAACAAAATGCTCAAACGATTAGCACAATGGAGGGGCGAGAACATACAGGTCAAGTGAATAATAAAAACCGTCAAGAGCGAGAAAATGAGTTTCGTCAGGGAGACTTAGCCGCCTTATTCTGTTCTCCAACAATGGAATTAGGAATTGATATTGCTGACCTCAGCGTTGTGCATTTGCGAAATGTTCCCCCCTCTCCCGCCAATTATGCTCAACGCAGTGGACGGGCGGGACGGAGTGGACAACCTGCTTTAGTGATTACCTATGCTTCGGCCGGAAGTGGACATGATCAATATTTCTATCATCGTCAACAACAAATGGTAGCCGGGGTTGTCGCACCGCCTAAATTAGAGTTAGGAAATCAGGATTTAATTCAATCTCATATTTATTCCTTATGGTTAGCTTATACGGGGGCTGATTTAGGGGATTCAATGAATAAAATTCTGGATTTGGATTTGCTAAACTATCCGCTTAAAGAGAGCTTAAAACTGCAATTAACGTTAACCCATCAAACCTTAAACCAGTGTTTACAAGCCGCAGAAATTATTTTAGCAGATGTTTTTTGTCAAGGAGATTTGAATAAAGCCCGTTGGTATTCAAGGGATTGGTTAAAATTGACTTTAGATAATGCCTTAACAACTTTTGATAAAGCTTGTGATAGATGGCGGTTATTGTATCAAGAAGCGGTTAAACAGTTAGAAGATGCTCGAAATACAATAGACCGTTTTCGTGGTGGAGGAATTACCCAAGAAGAACGTCAGAAAGCTGAAAATGCCCAACGGGAAGCTCAACGACAAATTGATTTACTGATAGGTCAATCTAATACCCAGTCTGGGGTTAGTAATTTTGAGTTTTATCCTTATCGTTATTTAGCTTCTGAAGGGTTTTTACCAGGGTTTAATTTCCCTCGTCTTCCGGTTCGGGCGTTTATTCCTTCTGGGAATGATAGTGATTTTCTATCCCGTCCCCGGGTTGTGGCAATTCGAGAATTTGCCCCTCGGAATATTGTTTATTATGAAGGCAATAAATTTCAAATTGTTAAATCAAAAATTCCGGTTAGTGGGTTAGAATTTAATCAAGTTGCCACTTGTTTTAAGTGTGGTTATTTTCACGAAGGAACTCAAACAAACCAAGATAATTGTGATAATTGCGGGTCACGATTAACCGCAAATTCATTAGGAACTCCTGCTTATTTAGCTAAAGTCTTAAAAATGGATACGGTTTCCACCCAACGGCGGGAAAGAATTACCTGTGATGAGGAAGAACGGTTAAAATATGGCTATGATGTTACGACTCATTTTCGCTATGCCAATCAACGCCAAGATTTAGCTCAAGTTGTTGCTGATGATGGCACAGAACTTTTGAAACTGACCTATGGAGAAACGGCTGAACTGTTGAGAATTAATCGAGGATTACGTCGAACCGGAGAACGAGGATTTAAGTTAGATTTAAAAACGGGGTATTGGGGAGATTCTACAACAGAAAATATACCCCCAGGGCAATTGCAGACCGAAGTTAGTTTAACGGTTTCTGATACGTCTAATATTTTAATTATTAAACCTGTTCAGTTACCAACTCAGGATACTGAAGGTTATCTAGCTTCTCTACAATTTGCCTTATCCCGTGCAATTCAAGCGGTTTATAAGTTAGAAGAAGATGAGCTTTCTTGTGAACGAGTCGGAGAAGAAAACTATTTATTATTTTGGGAAGCGGCGGAAGGGGGTGCTGGAGTTTTATCTCAGATTTTAGATAATCCTTTATCTTTCCAAACTTTGGCTGAAGCTGCATTAGAGATTTGTCATTTTAAAGAACCAAAGCCCAGTTGTACAAATGCTTGTTATGAGTGTTTATTATCCTATCGCAATCAGTTTGATCACCCCTTACTCAATCGTCATTTAATTCGAGATACCTTAGAAAAATTAACCCATAGCACCTTAAACCGTTCTTCTGGTATACTTTCCCGTGATGAAGAATATCAACAGTTACTCGCTCAAACTGACCCCAATTCTGAGTTAGAGCGTGTTGTCTTAAAAGCTATCTATGACCGAGGAATGAAGTTACCCGATGCGGCTCAATTCTTTTTTCCTGAAGCGAATTTAAAACCGGATTTTGTTTATCATCAAGCTAAAATTGTTCTATTCTGTGATGGTTCTGTTCATGACCATCCTGAACGTCGAAAACAAGATAAAGTTGACCGAGAAAACTTTCAGTTTGATTCGGGTTATACAGTTATTGTTATTCGTTATGATGATGATTTAGAAGCAAAGTTAAAGGAATTATCGGCTCAGATTTGAAGATAAATTAAATCAGTAAACTCATGACAAATCCCAAACTGCCTAAACCGCCCCTTCCCTCCGGTCAACCCAATCCTTCCTTGAATGAATTGGTAGCGATTAAGAGCGATCCTAATGATATAGGTTTTGATGAATCTATGACTGGATATGGTAGTTCAGGATGGCAAGGTAAGCTGTAGTTTTGCACGTATCTCGGTGGCAACCCAATTATGGCTTGATATATTAAGAGGAAATGCTGAGAAAATATCAGCTAGTGAAATCATTACAGATTGATAATGACGGTTAACAAAACCTATTACATTCGGTTATCCGTAGATACAGGACTAAATCAAGATGCTAGTTTGGTAGATGTAAAACTATTAATTAAATAATATGGGATTTCTTATCACTCATCCAGAAAGGATTATCTGTCGATTTATTCATCTTTCTAAGACAGAAGATGAACCCGAAACATGGATAAATATTGATGATATTACTTCAGTTTCTGAGGATGAAGATGCGCTGATAATCAATTATATCTCTCACGGATCAAGGAAACTTTCTGGAGAAAGAGCGCAAGAATTTAAGGCAAAATTAAATAGCATAAGCTGCTAGAACAACTGAATCCCCTAGATTATTCTAGGGGTTAAACGCTTCTTAAATGGGGCAAAGACAAGATAGGGGTAAAGACAAGATACGCGCAAAATTTATCACGATGTAAAGTTGTGTAAATTGGCGTAGAAATAGCGAAGCTGACACGAACCGCAAACTAGCAAGTTTTTTCCTTCTGTAGAAGGCTTTTGCAGGTTCAACTTGCACAGTTTTAAACCAATCTTGGCTCAATGCCTATTAATACAATATTTCTGATTCATCTATTTCTTCCCCGTCAATTATTAAAGGAGCAGGAGGCAAAGGATCATCCATTACAACCCCGTCGAAGCTCTTAGCCATCTCAGTCGCAATCAGCCAGTCTGGATCTGGTGTTGCTGGGGAATTTAACCAGAAGAAAGGGGAATCGGGGTCAATAGCTCCCATTTTTTCTATAGCCAACATATTATTAAGAATATCGGCATAATAGGGGGTTGAAGATGTCCAAACTCCATTCTCAACAACTGCCACTATACCATTGATTTTGATACGATAGGCCATTATCCTCTCCTAACTATAGCCCAAAATAACCCTTGATTTCAACTACTCAGGTGCAGTTTCCTTGGGGTCTTTCGGTTTTTTCTCAAACACTTGAATTGCGGGGTCAGCCAAGACAAAGCCATCGGGAGTAGCTTCTCCCAGCTTCCCAGCAATCGCCGCCACCCACATCGGATAATTCGCTTGCGCTTCCTCTAGTTTTTTGAACATTTTCGGCTTCACTGTTATTGTGAAGATTCTGCCATCACAGTCAACCGTAAATTGCTTCCAGTTATTCTCAACGGTCTGAACATCCGTTGGGAATTCCGTAATTTTAAGGGTTAACTCCAGCTTCCCTGTAACTGCCATATCTTAATTGAGATGAATTTCAACACCATCCAGATTATAAACCCAAACGGGAGTAACGCTTTAATCTTTTGTTCAACTGCTCACCCCCAAGCACGCTATAGTAATCGGTAATTCTTTCTAATACCATTTATGAATAGTCAATCTGAATTGTCATTAGTAAAAAGATTAACAGCGATCGCCACTTTTTTATCAGCATTTAAAGAGGGAAAAGACAAGTTTAGTCTCAATCAGTTCGTAGATGCTGCCTATGCAAATAACTGGGTAAGTAGCGATATCAATTGGGTAGAATGGATGAAAACTGATGAAGCTAAAAAATTACGGGACAATCCGACTGAACTAGCTAAAGCATCAGAGCATGACTTAGCTTGCTTGCTAACCACCTTAATTCGGCAAGAACGTTTTTGTCAGGGCTCGTTGGAAGTAGCCTATGATTCGGGTTTACTCACAGGGATATTGCAAAGAGCAGCATCAATGCTAGATGAAATGACGCTTCAGTAAAAAATGATAACGGTATCTCATCTCAATAACAGAATAGCAAAACTTGATATTCTCAGGGATAGCGTTATTGTTGCTATGCTATGCAAGGAATCAAAAACACTCTTTCTGCGTTACTTGCTTCTCTCAAACCCAAATCCAACTAACTCGAATACTACCAATTTTCGGGTATATTACCTCTTTTTCTTGCTATTACACTAACATAATTAACAGCTTTTCCATTCGTCATATACCGATGTAAGTAATAGTGTTTGTGGCTAATCTCTAAAATTCCTTCTTCAACCATTTTATAATAGAGTTGGCTGAAATTAACAGCTTTTTTAGATTCAAAAGCCTCTGTATTATTAGGGTTATCTAGGATGTATGTACTAACATTGAAAGCCACCCATCCATCTTGAGCAATTAGATTGAAAGAATTGATAAAAACTTGTATTGGCAAATGGCAACTTAGAGATGAACAACAAACTAAACAGTTAAATCCTCGGTTAGATAATTCTTGCTTTGCCGTAGGAGTAATATTAGTTAAATCCTCCACATAATATTTTTCGTAGATACCAGGATAATCTCTTTGAGCCGCTTGGGCAGCTTCTGGAATAATATCAACTCCCACAATTGATTTAACACCTAAACTAGCAAGATATTTACCAACTAATCCACTTCCTGCTGCAATATCTAAAACGACCAAAGATTCAATATCGGTTTGAGATTTAATTAACTGAGCGATTAACTGCATGGAAATTGTCTCAGGGGATTGAACTTTTAGCATTAATGACACTTCTTCGTGCAATTTTGGAAGGCTATATAATTGGACATAATTTTGTAAAATGTATTTGGTTTCCACCCCATTTTGAATCACAAAAAAGTATTCTTGATCTCTACTGAAATCAACACTTTCTTCAGGGAATCGAATTTGATAATCTACTTGACTCATTTGATGTACTCCAGATTACGAGGTTAAAATACATGGTTGACATTGTAGCAGTTATTCTATGCAACGATTAAAGAATCTGATAGGGCGTGATAGCTTCTCTTAAACCTAAATTCAACCAACTCGAAATCGAAACCTATTATCAGAACTCCTGTAGTCTGACTAAAATTGTGGATAGGTAAGAAAATTGGGGTTATAATATTTTTATTCGCAATTCACGAATAAAGAATATAACTGAGTAGATGCTCATGAAATATGCTCAAAAACCTCAAGATATGGTAATTTTGTTAAAGGTTCACTGTTTAGGTTCGGAGTGGACTTATGATGATTTGGCGAAAAGTTTGAATACCAGTTCTTCGGTGGTACATGATGCTTTAAGGCGTTGTCAGCAGTGCCATTTATATAACAGCAAAAAAAGGAAGGTTTTAAAGGGGGCTGTGGAGGAGTTTTTGATACATGGTTTAAAATACGTTTTTCCAGCTTATCCTGGGGCGTTGGTGCGGGGTGTACCCACAGCCCATTCTGCTGAACCGTTGAAGGGGTTATTAATGGTTGATGATCTAAATCCATTAGTATGGCCTTCAGCAACGGGAAAGGTAAAGGGTCAGGAAATTACGCCTTTGTATGGGTCTGTACCGGAGGTGGTGGGGGAGGATTCTTTATTTTATGAGTTATTGTGTTTGGTGGATAGTTTACGGGTGGGTAAGGTGCGAGAGCAGGAATTGGCCGCAGTAGAGTTAAAAAAGAGGCTGTATGACTCATCCTCAGATTAGGAATTTAGAAAGGGTGGCGACGGTTTTGGCGGCTGTACCAGAGCGTTTTGTGTTTACGGGTGGGGCTACGATTTGTCTTTATTTGGATGAGATTTTACAGGATGAATTGCGCCCCACATTAGATGTAGATTGCGTGGTAAGCTGTTAAGCACCTAAATTGGTGATTCGGAAATCGTAAAACCCTTGTAGTGCGAGCGTCCTCGCTCGCTAGGTTATCAAGTTTAAATGCGTAACAGCTTAGAGATTTTTTCGAGGTCTGAGTATTATACTTTGGCGGAACGGTTGCGAGAAGTTGGTTTAGAGGAATGTACAGAACCAAATGCTCCGTTATGTCGGTGGCAATATCAGGATTTAATAATAGATATCATGCCTTGTGAACCTGGGGTTTTAGGGTTTAGTAATCGTTGGTATGGTGAGGGGATTAAGAATGCGATCGCCTATAATTTACCCAGTGGGCAAGTCATTGATATTTTTTCTCCGGTTTACTTATTGGCCAGTAAAGTCGAGGCTTTTTTAGGGCGGGGTAAGGATTTACGCTTGTCTAAGGATGTAGAAGATATTGTAATTTTGTTAGATGGTTGTGAGGTTTTGGAGGCGGAGTTTAATCGGACTAGGGGAGAGGTTAAGGATTTTCTAGGGTCTTGGTTTCGGGAAAATAGGGAGAATTTACAGGAAGCGGTGTTAAGTTTTTTACCCGCTTCTAGTGTAGATCGGGAAGATTTGGTGATTGATTTAATTGAACGTTTGGGTCAGGTTATTTAAGGATACAATGTCTTTTTTACTACATCAAAACAGTAATTGCCTTGATTAACTAGCTATTCAACAACAAAAAAATCAGAGCTAGTCATGTAATATGGTATTACAATGTGTTAATAAATTATCAAAGTCTAAGTAAATTACTGAGGTTTAAGATTTTATTGAGTTAAAAGATACTTGTTAAAAATCAGTAAATTTACTGATTTCTAACGGAGCATTTAGCTGTAGTCTAAGGAACGGAAGGTTTTTCGAGTCAATTCTTTCCTGCACCCAGAGGAGTTAAGCCATGAGTTATCTTAGTAAAAAAACCACAGTACAGCCCACAACACCAGCGATTCTGACACAATCCTGGGTTATTTGGGAGTCTGTTGATATCATCGAAACAAACGGGATTAAATTTGACACCAGCAGCTTATATAAACTTCTCGAAAAGGAACTAGAAGCACAACAAGTTCCCATCGATATTGTTTGTACCAAAGCGGGTTGGATTGTAGAAGGTGCCAGAGGCAATCTCAAAATTGATCAGGATAGAAGAGATAGGATAGCAGCAACTCTTCGGAACTCAATTTATACCAATATGCAGTTTATTGCTGGTATTGATTACTTCGGCGATTCCAATTGGGCAGCTGTCCAAATGATGATGATTGTCCAGCCAGAAAAGCCTCCTGAACTGCCTTCAGCACCAATACGACCTCAAGCAGTTAACACTCAACCTTTAATTCCAGATGCAGCTTTAGTTGTCTTGGGACTCATCGCTACTGGTCTGTTTTTTTCGGGGAATGGGGGTTTACAAGTCCTTGCCATACTTGGAGTAATTGGTACATTAGGAATTTACATCCAATCAAATTCTGAGGTAGCTAAAGCGAAGATCAAGTATGATTCGCAACTGGCTAGATATCAGGAGGAGGATATAGAAAGAAACAGGCAAATAGAAAAAATTAATTTGGAAGAAGAAGAACTGAAACGCAATCGCCTATCGAGAAGTTTTCAGTGGGATGATTTGAGAGTTTTTCACAGAATAATGAATCAATTAACTAACAGAATTATCTGGGAAAATATGATTCAAAAAGGTGCCGTTGTTAAAGAATTTATCAATGAGACTAAAAACGAAGAGATTATCCCCAAAAGCAAGAAAAATATCCTTGATGAGTTTCAGTAAAAAACACCATGATCACTACTACATCTGGAATCAAATACTGGAGAGGTTCTTCACCCGGAACAGGTCAGCCTCAAGAAGTTGATACTTACAATTATCATGCTGTAAATGTCTTTAAGCTTAAAGGGGTTTCTGACTTTGCATCAGGTCGATTTAAGCTTATGGAACATTTAGATCCATCTGGAAGAGTTGGTTTTGTTGCCGGGTGGCAAAAAAGTTTGCTCAAAAGTTTAGCTTATTTCAGCTATACCCAATTTGATGATAACGCTTCTTGCGGGTATAGTCTGAGAATTGTTTATCATCCAGCGCCACAAGGATCTAAATCGACAGACGTATATTTCCTCGCACGGGTGGCAAGCAATAGCAGCCAAAAAATAGCAGATATTCTTCAACAAAAGCAAGCGCAATATATTAAGAGTAGCTTGAGGTCGCCTCTCTACCAATTTGAGGAGAATACAAAAAATCAATTTGACTGGCGACCCTCATGGTTTGAGTTTAATCAACAGCTTTCTTGCTATGAAATTATCAAGTCAGAAGAAGTCTTTCAATGGCTAGACCCTGACGATAAACAACGTCAAAACTTTTTTTACTCCCCAGGCAGTATCCAAGTTAATAAGGCGAATAATATGGTAGCCTTTTTTGAGCAACTGCAAGGATATGAAGAACCTGTTTGCATTGATTTAATCCTAGTGCCGACCAGAGTGGAAGGCTATGAGAAAAAAATAATGTCTCGATACTTAGAGGTACTCAATCAAATCAGTAAGGGTATCCGTGAAGAAGAGATAGATCCTGACAGCAATACCCAAAGAGCTAAGTCAGTTTATGAAGATATCAAGAAAAGGTATTATTCAGGGATAGTTTTTCTCTACAGTTTCCGTGTTTTCTCGCCTGATAGCGATACTTGTCAAAGCGTTGCTAATCAGTTAGCTGCAACCTGTACAGCAAATACAGTTACTCCGCGAGTTGTACAAGTTATTGATAGCCAATATGCAGTACAAACAGCCTTGCAAGTTAATATAAACGAGCAAAGTTGTACGCCTGGAATATGGGATACATCAGGGAAAATATTGCCTGGATTTCCAGGTGGGCCAGGAATGCTCAAAAGATTGCATCGCTTGGTAGATTTGGATGAAGCGACAGCATTTTTTCGTTTACCCATTCCTATCAATCAGTCTTGTGCAGGTGTGGAGTACGATACAGGTTCAGCTTTTGTTTCTGAAACATCCAAGGATACAAAACATAAAACAATTACTATCGGTAACTACTACCGCAATGTTAAAACTAATCAGGTTTGTGAATTTGATATTGAGCAGCTAAAAACTCATCTGCTTGTCGTTGGGGGTTCAGGTAGTGGTAAGACAACGACTACTTTTAACATTTTAACTCAGTTATGGGAAAAGCACAGAATACCTTTTATGGTATTTGATCCCAAGGTGACACCAGAATATCGTTATCTAAAGCGACTGCCTGAATTTAAAGATGATTTGCTCATTTTTACCCCAGGTCAAGAATTAATTACTCCTTTTCGCTTTAACCCCTTTGATGTGATGCCTGGAATTGCACTACAGGAGCATATTTCGAGGATATTTGACTGCTTCATGGGAGCCTTGCCACTAGAAAATCCGCTACCGTCTTTTATTCAAGAAGCCATTGATTACTATTATGAAAGGAAGGGGTGGCAATTAGCTCACAGCAGGGGCGGAGATGTTGATCAAGAGGGGAAATCCTTAGAAATTCCTACAATGCAAGAACTGTATAACAAAGTTCTTGATTTAGCTCAAAAGAATTATGGAAGCGATCAAGAAGTAGGCGATCGCATTAAAGGAGCTCTCAAAGCCAGATTGTATCGGCTCGTTTCAAAAAGAGGGGAGGGTTCAATGCTTCAAGCAAACAGACCCCTGCCATTTGCGGAACTTCTTAGCAAACCCGTGATTTTTGAACTCGGTGGGTTAAATAAAGAAGAACAATCTTTATTTTCTCTGTTCATGCTAGTTTTTGTTTTCGAGTATATTCGCACCGTTAGAATTAAACAGTTTCAGCCACAACGCACGGGTGAAAGAGCAACAGATTTAGATTTACGCCATGTAATTTTAGTTGAAGAAGCCCATAATATGCTCGGAAAAGCCCAAACTTCTGGAGATGAGGCTAATTCAAAATCTCAAGTGGTTGATAAGTTTGCTCAAATCATGCGTGAAATGCGTGCAGCAGGAGAAGGAGTAATTGTCGTCGATCAATCGCCAGCAGCCTTGGCACAGTCGATTGTAGATGCTACAAATTTAAAGCTAATGCACCGCTTACCTTCTCCCGATGATAGAGAATATCTCGGTAGGGCAATGTGTTTAACGGAAGGCGAAGCACAATTATCAGGTATTTTTTCACCTGGTGAAGCTTTCTATTATGTCCCTGGTTGGGATACCGCTCGCCGGGTAGCTACAGAGAATTTTAAGAATAAATCGGGAGTGAGAGAACAACTAGAAACATTTTTTACAGACGATGATGTTATTGCTTCTATGCGTGAGTTTATGGAGCCTGACAGAGAGCAGTTAATTTTAGCTTTTCAGGCTGCGATTTCTCGGTTGCATGATAATATCATCAGTTTGAAGAAGCCGTTAGAAAGTAATCTACCAGATGTAGCTAAAGAGGGTATTAAGAAAGAAATCAAACAAAAAGAAGAGCAAAAGCAACGCTTTGAGTATGAAATTCAAATCTTATCTAGGAAAACTGGAGGTAATTAGTAGCCATGAGTGACTTCAAAAAATCCAAAAAAGCAGCAGACTCGAAGCGAAAAAATCAGGGGGATGTTTCTGATAGTAACAACCTGGATGTTTTAGTTGAGGATATTGAGCAAGCAGATCAAGAGGTTGATGAGCAGATACAAATTATTGAAACTAAGACGGAAGAACTCAAAAACCTGGGGCAAAAATTAGAATCATTACCGGAAAACTTGGGTGAACTCGAAGGAGATGCTTTGCAAATTGCTTACCAGGAAATTAACCAAAAAATGGAGCAAAAAGCAACCGAGATTGATGAATCCAGAGGCAAGCTGGAAACAATTAAAGAAGATATGCAACAAAAACAGTCTGAAATTACAGAACAAATTGGAAAACGTGATGAAGCTTTGACAGAACTTGAAGAAGCAGAGCGAGAGTGTGATGCTGATCTAACCGAGTCTAAAGATGCTGTAAATGACGAGAAAGATAATCTTGAGGATGCTAATTCTAAAATAGAAGAAATTCTGAAGAAAATTGATGCTGCTATTTCAAACGCACAGAGCAAAGCTGATAATATTTTTTCCAAAATAGGAGATGCTTCCAGGGAATTAGGAAACAGATTTCACACCTTGATAGATGAATTTGGAAAAACTGTCATTAATACCGCTAAAAGTTCTGTGGCTACATTTATGACAATTAGCGGTGTTTGTACGCTGTTATTAGACCTTCATAATAAAGCAACTCCTCTCCAATCACCTAAAGGTTCTTCATTTTCCCTCACTCAAAAGCTGTCTAATGATGTTAAAAAGCTGTCTAATGATAATGAAGAAAGATTGTGGATTAACTCAGAGTTTACAGATAGGGTAGATGCACAAATGGTTCTAGATCGAAATAAAAAAAAGAAAAAAGCCGAATAGTTATTTGAAAAATTTAAAGATATAACTATGAGCCTGATTTGATGATTAGAAGTCTTTATAATTTTAAGGAAAGGCAAATGAATGACCAACAGGAAAAAACTAAACTATGGAAAATATACGGCATTTTGATGGGTGTTATGGTAGGTGGTGCTGTACTGATTCTAGGCGGTCAAGCCGAGTGGAATGCAATTCAACAGAATATGTCAAAAGCCAGTAGAGAAAATAAACCACCCTCTACTAACTCTTTGCCTTTAACCACTCCACAAGTATCAGCAGAAGTGCGATCGCAAACTCCTTCTTCTGCACCCTTGATTTCAACTGAACGAGTGAGCTTTAATGAAGGTAGTACAGGAGCAACAATTCGTGACAGTCTAACAGGAAATCAAAGAAAGCGCTACTTACTAAACTGCGGTAGCGGACAGCGCATGACTGTACAAATCAGGCAGGGAGATATTAATGTGACAATTATTTCTCCTAACAATCAAACAATTGGTAATGCTGCAAACGGTGTATCCCAATGGCAGGGTCAACTGCCAAATAGTGGAGATTATATTGTTGAAATTTCTGCACCCAATCAGTCAGGCTACGTCATTAATATTGAAGTTTTATAAAGTTTTACTCATCAAACAGGAGATATTTACCTATGGATGACTCAACAGAAAAACAAAAATTATGGAAAATATACGGCATCTTAATGGGTGTTATGGTAGGCGGTGCTGTACTAATTCTAGGCGGTCAAGCTGCCTGGAATACAATTCAACAGAATTTGGCTAAATCTAATACCCCTTCTAGTTCAGCCACTGAATCTTTAACATCTACACCTAGTAATATTACCCCACCACCTCAGCCCGCAGCTTCAAATACTTTAACACAAGAAGAAGCTGTTAATCTGATTGAGCGCTATCTGCAAGCGAAAGAAAAGATTTTTGCTCCTCCCTTTGATCGCCAACTAGCTGCCAGCTTGACCACTGATACTGTCTATAATGATATTGTGAAACCAGGTGGTTCAATAGAGTGGTTACAGCAAAATAACGCTTACTATCACTACGGCCGTCGCTCAGTTCAAGGAACAGGCTACTTTTCTGCTAGTGACAATAAAGCAGAAGTTGAGGTTTCTATTGAACAGGTAGTTTATTTTTATAGCAATGAGACTCTCAACAAATCTACGACAGATTCCAGTATTTATCGTTTTACACTAAAGCAAGAAAACGGTAATTGGAAAATATCTGAAAGATCTGAAAAAAATCAATGATGTCCCTGAAAAAAATACAAATAAAACTATGAATGACCAAACAGACAAACAAAAACTATGGAAAATATACAGCATTTTGATGGGTGTTATGGTAGGTGGTGCTGTACTGATTCTAGGCGGTCAAGCTCTCTGGAATGCAATTCAACAGAATTTTACTAAATCCACTGTTAATATTAATTCTGCTAGTTCTGATTCCTCAAATCCTCCATCAGTGACAAGATCGCCATCTAACTCTGCACAGTCTCTTACAACTTATAATCCTTTTGATAACGTCGCATTTCCTTTACCAAGCTGTGGCGATACCAAACCAACAAATTCTTCGGCTTATCCAGTTAGTTTTTATCCCGTTTTTATTGAATACAGTGAAATAAATTTACAAGCTGTGAGGTCTAAATTTTGTGGAGATGCTTATCCAATGGTTAGAAAAACGAATGGTAAAAATGCGATACAAATAGCATCTTTTATCGGTATTGAACGTGCTGATGCTTTTAAAGAAATTATGATTAGGAGCTTTGGTAATAGTGAAGTAGGCGAACCCAGAAAAGTAGAATGGAAAGAGTAACTATTGCTCAATCGACTCAAAACTGTGACCCTGCCTATCCCAAAGACTTAGCGGGCAATCAAATTTGCATTCCTTCCCCACCACCAGACTTAGACTGCAAAGATATCTCTTATCGGCGCTTCGTAGTTCTCCAACCTGACCCCCACAACTTTGATTCTGATAAAGATGGCATTGGCTGTGAAGGACGTTAATTCTATATCAAATGGGATTAAATCTACTATTAGTTGACCAATGATCATTCATAAAGTCATCTATATCGGATTGCTCCATATCAACTGAAAAGCAATAAAGACTTGTACAAACATCATTAGCTGACATCTTTCTGGGGTATTTGTCGTTCTCATAAGTTTTGGCATAAATCTTAACTCTCCCAGTCCAACCATTCG
>JACCEC011184523.1_pt1 | contig 37528 bp, 34 predicted proteins | sample 7450121 | NCBI WGS metagenome assembly JACCEC01 (sample SAMN15323455, study PRJNA562643) | freshwater metagenome | isolation source: river surface water | place: USA:Blue River Watershed | collected 2017-08-18 | reverse complement strand
GTGGGGCCAGATGTCGTACTGGGGCGCACAGGTGATCGTCAACCTGTTTGGCGCGATCCCGTTCATCGGCCCGGACCTGTCGCTGTGGATCCGCGGCGACTATGTGGTGTCGGATGCGACGCTGAACCGCTTCTTCTCGTTCCATGTGGTCGCAATCCCGCTGGTGCTGCTTGGTCTGGTCGTTGCTCACCTGATCGCGCTGCATGAGGTCGGTTCGAACAATCCTGACGGCATCGAGGTGAAAGAAAACCTCGGTCCCGATGGTCATGGCGTCGATACGATTCCTTCGCATCCGTACTACTCGACCAAGGATATTTTCGGCGTGTCGATGTTCCTGTTCATTTTCAGCGCGATCATTTTCTTCGCTCCTGAAATGGGCGGTTACTTCCTCGAATACAACAACTTCATTCCGGCCGATCCGCTGAAGACACCGCCGCATATTGCGCCGGTCTGGTACTTCACGCCGTTCTACTCGATCCTGCGCGCGACTACGTCGCAATTCATGTACGCGCTGATCCTGGGCGTGATCGCTTATGCCGCGCTGATCGTTTTCAAGACGCGTCTGCCGCAGCTGATCAAGAACGCGGTGATGGGTGCTGCAGCGATCGTCGTGATCGCGATGCTGGTGTTCGATGCGAAGTTCTGGGGTGTGGTGCTGATGGGCGTGTCGGTGCTGATTCTGGCCGGTCTGCCCTGGCTTGATCTGTCTCCGGTGAAATCGATTCGCTATCGTCCGGACTGGCACAAGATCATTTACATCGTGTTTGGTATCGCATTCGTGATTCTGGGTTATCTCGGTGTGCAGGCGCCGACGCCTGTCGGCACGCTCGTCGCCCAGATCGGCACCTTCATCTATTTTGGTTTCTTCCTGCTGATGCCGTGGTGGAGCCGCATGGGTGAATTCAAGCCCGTGCCGACCCGCGTGAATTTCCAGCCGCACTAAGCCGCAAAAGGGAAAAAGAATGAAACTGTTGAAGAAATTGCTCGCGGCACTTGCGCTGGTACCAGTGATGGCCATGGCCTCCGAAGGTGGTTTTCCGCTTGACCGTGCGCCCGATCGCAGCAACGACCTGTCAGCGCTGCAAAATGGCGCACGTCTGTTCGTTAACTACTGCCTGAATTGCCACTCGGCTTCGCTGGTGCGCTACAACCGTTTGCGCGATATCGGCCTGACCGACAAGCAAATCGAGGACAATCTGTTGTTCAGCTCGGACAAGGTCGGCGATCTGATGAAGGTCAGCCTGTCCGACAAGGATGCCAAAGTGTGGTTTGGCGCAGCGCCGCCGGATCTGTCGGTGATTGTTCGCGCAAAAGCATCGTCGCAGGGTTCGGGCGCAGATTATGTGTACACCTATCTGCGCACCTACTACAAGGACGACAGCCGTGCGACTGGCTGGAACAACCTGGCCTTCCCGAACGTCGGCATGCCGCACGTGCTGTGGGAGCTGCAGGGTGTGCGCAATGCGAAATTCGTGGAAGAAAAGGATCCGCATGATGCGGCCAAAACCATCCACAAATTTGCGGGTTTCGAACAGGTGAAGCCCGGGAAGCTGTCCTCGCAGGCATATGACGCCGAGGTGGCTGATCTGGTGGGTTTCATGGAATGGATGAGCGAGCCTGTGAAGAGCAAGCGCCAGAAGCTGGGTGTCTGGGTTCTGTTGTTCATGGCGGTTCTGGTCTTCCTGACCTGGCGCCTGAACGCGTCCTTCTGGAAAGAAGTCAAATAATCGGCGCTGTTTCCTCGTGCCCTGCCGTTCGTTTTGATAAAGAACAATAAGCGGGTTTAACGAAAAGCAGAATATTCGTGAGCAGGGTGAGGCGGTCGCCGCCTCACCCTCTTTGTTTCCAAGGAACTGTAAAAATGATGGTTCTCTATTCGGGCACGACATGCCCTTTTTCCCAGCGCTGCCGGCTCGTATTGTTCGAGAAGGGCATGGATTTCGAAATCCGCGATGTTGATCTTTTCAACAAGCCGGAAGACATCTCCACCATGAACCCCTACGGTCAGGTGCCCATCCTGGTCGAGCGTGAGCTGGTGCTGTATGAATCCAACATCATCAATGAATACATCGACGAGCGTTTCCCGCATCCGCAGCTGATGCCTGCCGATCCGCTGATGCGCGCCCGTGCGCGCCTGATGCTGTTCAACTTCGAAAAAGAGCTGTTCATTCACGTGCATACACTGGAAAACGAGAAATCGCGTTCCGCAGAAAAAAGCCACGAGAAGGCGCGCAACGAAATCCGCGACCGTCTGACGACGCTGGCACCGCTGTTCCTGAAAAACAAATACATGCTCGGCGATGATTTCTCGATGCTTGATGTCGCGATTGCGCCGCTGCTGTGGCGTCTTGATCACTACGGCGTCGAGTTGTCGAAGACAGCCGCACCGCTGATGAAGTACGCTGAGCGTATTTTCTCGCGCCCTGCCTATATTGAAGCGCTCACGCCTTCAGAAAAGGTCATGCGCCGCTGATTTCGCCGCCTCCGGATCCACTCATGACAGAGACATCGACCAAGCCTTATCTGTTGCGTGCACTGTATGAATGGTGCACGGACAATGGCTACACGCCTTACATCGTGGTGTCGGTCGATGCCCGGACCCGGGTGCCGATGGAGTTTGTCAAAAACGGCGAGATCGTTCTTAACATCAGTTTTGAGGCGACCGGCAATCTGAAGATGGACAATGACTTCATCCACTTCAAAGCCCGCTTCGGTGGTGTGGCCAGAGAGATCGAAGTCCCGGTCGATAACGTCAGCGCCATCTATGCCCGCGAGAACGGTCAGGGCATGGCCTTCGAGGTGCGCCGCGATGAGCCTCAGGAGCGAAAGAAGCGATCCGATGGCAAAAAGGCGCAGCCCGCCAAAGAGGCTGACGCGCCCGCGCGCGTCGGCGCTCCGGTGTTGGCTCCGGTCAGCAATTCAGCAACTCAGGTTGCAGATGATGATGGCGATGGAAAGCCCGATCCCGAACCACCGAAGACGCGGGGTCGGCCGAGGCTCACCCGGGTCAAATAACATCGTATAATTCCGTCCTTACAAGCCGGCTTAGCTCATCTGGTAGAGCACTTGATTTGTAATCATGGGGTGGCGGGTTCAAGTCCTGCAGTCGGCACCAAATTCCAGGCGTAAAAAAACCCGGTGATATCCGGGTTTTTTTACGCCGCAAAAGATCCTGCTAGCAGCAGCGAGCGATCTTTCCCTTGCCGCCATAGCGCGCATCCTGACGTTCCCTGAAAAACTCTTCGTAGCTCATCACCGGCTGATCCGGATGATTCACCTGCATGTGGTTCAGGTAGTTGTCGTAATCGGGCAGGCCGACCATCAGCCTTGCGGTCTGCCCGAGATACGCACCCAGTTTTCCGAGTTCGTTGAACATCAGAGTGCTTCCTTGATCCGGCCAGACATTCAGGCCTGAGCCGGGCCCATCGACACGATTTCCGCTTCCTGCGTCGTCGGCTTGTCGGCACGCATCGCATTCACACAGGCTCGTATGCCGAAGGCCAGCACTGACAGCACGACCGCAATGAAGATCGCTGCGAGCGACGCATCGACATAGTCATTGAAAATAATCTGCTGCATCTGCGCGGCGGACTTCGCCGGGGCCAGCAACTGTCCCTCAGCCGCCGCCGCCTTGAATTTCGCGGCATGAGCGAGGAAGCCGATCTTGGGGTTCTCATGGAACAGCTTCTGGTAGCCGGCGGTGAGTGTGCAGATCAGCAGCCAGACCGTCGGCACGATCGTCACCCACGCCAGCTTCTCGCGTTTGAGCTTGAACAGCACGACCGTGGCCAGCATTAGCGCAATCGCCGCCAGCATCTGGTTCGAGATGCCGAACAGCGGCCACAAGGTATTGATGCCGCCCAGCGGATCGACCACGCCCTGATACAGGAAATAGCCCCATGCGGCGACGCACAGCAAGGTGGCGATGATGTTCGATGCCAGACCGTGAATGTCCTTGAAAGCGGGTACGAGCGTGCCAATCAGGTCTTGCAGCATGAAGCGACCGACACGCGTGCCGGCATCCACCGCGGTCAGAATGAACAGCGCTTCGAACAGGATAGCGAAGTGATACCAGAAGGCCATCATCGCCTGACCGCCGATCGCGGACGAGAAGATGTAGGCCATGCCCACCGCCAGCGTCGGCGCGCCGCCCGCACGGGAAATGATCGTCGTCTCGCCCACATCCGCAGCGGTTTGCTGAAGCATTTCCGGCGTGACCACAAAGCCCCACTGGCTGATCGCCGCCGCCGCTGTCTCGGGCGTGGTGCCGATCAGCGCGGCCGGGCTGTTCATCGCGAAGTAGATGCCGGGCTCGATGATGGACGCGGCGACCAGCGCCATGATGGCGACGAAGGATTCCATCAGCATACCGCCGTAACCGATGTACGGTGCGTGCAATTCGTTTTCCATCAGCTTGGGCGTGGTGCCGGACGAAATCAGCGAATGGAAGCCCGATACCGCACCGCAGGCGATCGTGATGAACAGGAAGGGAAACAGGCTGCCTGCCCAGACCGGGCCGGTGCCATCGATGAACTGTGTCACTGCCGGCATCTTCAGTTGCGGCGCCACGAACACGATGCCCAGCGCCAGCGCAACGATCGCGCCAATCTTCAGGAAGGTTGACAGATAATCGCGCGGCGCCAGCAGCAGCCAGACGGGCAGCACGGAAGCCACCACGCCATAGGCCAGCAGCATCCAGGTCAGCTGCTTGCCATTGAAGGTGAACATCGGGCCCAGTACCGGATCTGCGGCCACATGGCCGCCATAGACAATTGAGGCCATCAGCAGCACGAAACCGATGACCGATACTTCGCCAATTTGGCCGGGGCGCAGATAGCGGCTGTAGACGCCCATGAACAGAGCGATGGGAATCGTCGCGGCCACTGTGAACGTGCCCCACGGGCTCTCGGCGAGGGCTTTGACCACGATCAGCGCCAGCACGGCCAGCAGAATCGTCATGATCATGAAGGTGCCGAACAGCGCAATCACGCCGGGCACCAGACCGAGTTCCGACTTGATCAGGTCACCGAGCGAGCGGCCGTCGCGGCGTGTGGACACGAACAGGATCATGAAATCCTGCACGGCGCCGGCGAGAATCGCACCGACCAGTATCCACATCATGCCGGGCAGATAGCCCATCTGCGCGGCGAGCACCGGGCCGACCAGCGGACCGGCGCCGGCGATCGCGGCGAAATGGTGACCAAACAGCACATGCTTGTTGGTCGGCACATAGTCCAGGCCGTCATTCAGCCGGACTGCAGGTGTGGCACGGCTGCCATCGAGCTGCATCACGCGCGTGGCAATGAAACGCGCATAGTAGCGATAGCCGATCAGGTAGACCGCGACTGCGGCCACCACGATCCACAGCGCATTGATGCTCTCTCCTCGCGACAGCGCGACGGTGCCCAGCGCGAAAGCGCCGATCAGCGCGAGCGCCATCCATCCGGCCTGTTTGATGATTGAACTCATGGGGGAGTCTCCGAATTGCTTGTGAGGGGGACGGCGCTTTGAGTCGCGCGCCAAAAGAAAACGGCGGATTATACCCTTGAAAAAGTGCTGATTTGTCTGCCTGACAGGGATGCACTCAGATGAAAAAAATCGTAGTGTTTCCCTATGAAAACATCATGAAGTTTCACTAAAAATCATAGGCATTTCAAAGGTTTGGCAAATTGGAAGCAGCCAAGCGCTTTTTGCTAGACTTGCTTTTCAGAACAAAGCGCAAATCAGAACAAAAAACACAAGAAGGAGATTCGATGCAGACCACTGCACAACGCGCCGCCGCCATCCTGATGAAGCAACGCTTGTCCGGTATACCGATCGGCCCTCTGCCTGCCGAACTTGCGCCAAAAGATATGACCGCGTGCTACGCGATCCAGTCAGCGCTGAACGACATGCTGACTGCCGGTGGCCATGGCCGGGTCGCGGGCCACAAGATCGGCTGCACAACGCCGGTCATGCAGGCCTTTGTCGGCATCAATCACCCTGCAACCGGCCGGGTCTTTGATCACACGGTGATGCACGGGCATGGCAAGGTGTCACGCAAGAGCTTCGTCAAGATCGGCATCGAGTGCGAGGTGGCGGTGCGGCTGGCAAAAGACTTGCCGCCACGCGCTGAGCCGAATGCCCAGCCCTACACGCGCGAGGAAGTCGCCGATGCAGTGGGCGAGGTCATGGTCGGCATGGAGCTGGTTGATGAGCGCTACACGGACTATCGCGAGCTTGGCGTTCGCACACTCGCCGCTGACGATTTTTACAATGCGGGGTGCGTACTGGGCGAGCCGGTGAAAGACTGGCGGCATCTCGATCTGGCCAACCTGACGGGCCGAACCTGGATCAATGAGGTCGAGGTCGCCAGCGGCAACAGTTCGCTGGTAATGGGTCATCCGCTGAATGCGCTGGCCTGGCTGGCGAATGCGCATGGGGAGCACGGACTGCCCGGACTGAAGGCCGGCGAGTTCGTGCTGCTGGGCAGCGTCGTCCAGACGCAGTGGCTGAATGCCGGCGACCGCGTGCGCATCGAGGTGTCCGGGCTGGGCAGCGTGAGTCTGGACATGGAGGCTTGATTTGTTTCTTGCGTGGTAAATTCCCCGTTTTACCAGAGACTTGCCGGAGAATTGCATGCGCCGCGCTTTGCTTAGCCCTTTACTGTTGCTGTTCCTGTCCCTGCCCGTGATGGCCGAGGACAGGATCGAGCATGGCAGCTGGTCCTCGCAGTTCCTTGATGGAATGGGCGAAGCGACTACCCACGAGAACGGCAATTCGACCTTCGGCATCCTCTGCGCGCGCGACAGCTGCCGTTATTATTTTGCCAACGGTATTGACTGCGAACCGGGCGGCAATTACCCATTCATGATCACCACCGATTCCGGTGCGCTGACCGTCGAGAGTGTGTGCGAGCCCGTGGCGACTGCCAATGGCGACATTCTGGTCTATTGGTTCAGCGAGAACGACGCAATGAATCGGGCATTGCAGCAGACACCGGTGGCCGGTTTTGCTTTTCCGCTTACTGGCGGCAAATTCAGGCTGAGCAGCTTCTCCATGCTGGGTTTCAATGAGGCCGTTCAGCGTATGGTCGAAGGCCTGCGCGAGCGCCGTGATGCGCCTGCCGGCAGCCAGCAACAGGAATTGCAGTTGGAAATTCAGGAGGCAACGCCGGAATCTCCGGAGCGTACCTGAAGCGTTTTCAGCGGTTTTGCCGCAGCCCCTGCCACTGCGGCGCAAGCGACTGTTCAATGCCGAACAAGTCCAGCACGCGCCCTACCGTGTGGTCGACCATCTCGGTGATGTCGGCGGGTTTCTGATACAGCGCCGGTAAAGGCGGGAAGATCACGCCACCCATCTCAGTGACGGCGGTCATATTGCGCAGATGCGCCAGGTTGAACGGTGTCTCGCGCACCATCAGCACCAGCCGGCGGCGTTCCTTGAGCATCACGTCGGCCGCGCGCGAAATCAGGTTGTCGCACAGCCCATGCGCGACGGCAGCGAGTGTCTTCATTGAACAAGGGGCAATGATCATGCCCTCGGACTGGAATGAACCGCTGGCAACGCAGGCGCCGACATCGCGCACCGCATGCACGGCGTCGGCCAGGGATTCGACATCCTTGCGCGTGATGCCCAGCTCGTGATGCAGGCTCAGAGCACCTGCTTCCGAGATCATCAGGTGAGTTTCAATGCCGCCGGCCTCGCGCAGCCAGTGCAGCAGTCTCAGCCCGTACAGCGCGCCTGATGCGCCCGTGATGGCGACGACCAGGCGCTTCACGGGGTTCAGCCCTTGATCAGGGTCTGCAGTTCGCCGGACTCGTACATCTCGCCCAGAATGTCAGCGCCGCCGATGAACTCACCCTTCACATACAGCTGGGGAATCGTGGGCCAGTTCGAATATTCCTTGATGCCCTGACGGACCTCGTCATCTTCCAGCACATTGACGGTCACCAGATCCTGAACGCCGGTGGCTTTCAGCAGCTCGATCGCACGGCCTGAGAAGCCGCACTGGGGGAACTGGGCCGTGCCCTTCATGAACAGCACGACCGGGTGGGTGGTCACGGTCTCTTTGATCCAGTCTTTCACGTCACTCATGACTTCCTCGCAAGGGTATAGGGGGGTATATGGCGGTTGGTTGGTCACATTATAGGGAAAAGCCGGGGGTACTGCCGGGCCTTCCCGGTACGCGTGTTCAGCCTTTCAGTTTCGCAAACGCCGCGGCCATCGCCGTGTTTGCCGGTGCCGATTCACGACGCGGCTGAGCGCGGTCATTGCCGCGCCGGTCACCGAAACGCTCACTGCCGCGATCACTGCTGCGCTCACGCTTTTCTCCCGGCGCCGGTGCAGCATCCGACAGCCGCATGGTCAGTGCGATGCGCTTGCGCCGGGCGTCCACTTCCAGCACCTTGACCTTCACCACCTGACCGGCTTTGACGACCGTATGCGGGTCTTTGACGAAGGTGTTCGATAACGCCGAGATATGCACCAGTCCGTCCTGATGTACACCAATATCGACAAAAGCGCCAAAGGCGGCAACGTTGGTCACCACGCCTTCAAGGATCATGTCCGGACGCAGGTCGCTGATCTCTTCGACGCCATCCCTGAAGCTGGCCGTCACAAAGGCCGGACGCGGATCGCGGCCCGGCTTGTCGAGTTCTTTCAGAATGTCCATCACGGTCGGCACGCCAAAGCGCTCATCCGCAAAACGTTTCGGATCGAGTGACTTCAGCAATCCGCTGTCACCGATCACGCTCTTCACATCGCGCTTGATGTCGGCGAGGATTTTTTCCACCAGCGGATAGGATTCCGGATGAACGGCTGAAGCATCCAGCGGATTCTCGCCGTTCATCACGCGCAGAAAGCCTGCGGCCAGTTCGAAGGTCTTATCGCCCAGTCGCGGCACCTCGCGCAGCGCGGCGCGCGAGCTGAACATGCCTTTCATGTCCCGGTATTGCACGATGCTTTGCGCAACACTGCCGGACAGTCCGGACACGCGAGCCAGCAACGGCGCCGAGGCGGTATTTACATCCACTCCGACGGCATTCACGCAATCTTCGACGACGGCATCCAGTGTGCGCGCCAGACGGGTCTGAGATACATCATGCTGATACTGACCGACGCCTATCGATTTGGGATCGATCTTCACCAGCTCGGCCAGCGGGTCTTGCAGACGACGGGCAATCGACACCGCGCCGCGCAGCGAGACATCCAGCTCCGGCAGTTCCTTGGATGCGAATTCCGAGGCCGAGTACACCGACGCGCCGGCTTCGGACACCACGATCTTGTTCAGCTTCAGATCAGCGTTTTGCTTGATCAGATCTTGCGCGAGCTTATCGGTTTCACGCGAGGCGGTGCCGTTGCCAATGGCCACCAGCGCGACCTGATGCTTGCGCGCGAGCTGCGCGAGCAGGTGCAGCGAGCCGTCCCAGTCATTGCGCGGCTGGTGCGGGTAAATGGTCGCGGTATCGACCACCTTGCCGGTGGCATCGACGATCGCCACTTTGACGCCGGTACGCAACCCCGGATCCAGTCCCATCGTCGCGCGCGGGCCCGCCGGTGCGGCCAGCAGCAGGTCTTTCAGATTGCGCGCGAACACATTGATCGCTTCGGCTTCGGCCTCCTCGCGCATGCGCGTCATCAGCTCGGTTTCGAGATGCATGAAGATCTTCACCCGCCATGCCCAGCGCACGGTGTCGAGCAGCCATTTGTCTGCAGCGCGGTTTTTCTGGCTGACGCCAAATCGCGCAGCGATACGGCTCTCGCAGGGATTGTGCGGCGCGTCCCACTTGGGTTTTTCCGGCTCGCTGTCGAGCCTCAGCACGACCGTCAGGATTTCTTCGCGACGGCCGCGCAGCAGCGCCAGCGCGCGATGCGAAGGAATACCCGACAGGTTCTCCGTGTGATCAAAATAGTCGGCGAATTTTTCGCCGGCCTGCTGCTTGCCCTCAATGACTTTGGCTTCCACCACGCCATGCTCAAGCAGGTACTCGCGCAAGTCTTGTAGCAGCGACGCATCTTCGGCGAAGCGCTCCATCAGGATCTGACGCGCGCCATCGAGCGCGGCCTTGGTGTCCGGTACGCCGGGGTTCTCGCCCTGCTCGGTGGTGAAGGCCGCACGAAGATATTTCGCGGCTTCGGCTTCAGGGTCGAGAGAGGGATCGCCGAGCAGCGCGTCGGCCAGCGGTTCCAGCCCCGCTTCCACGGCGATCTGCGCCTTGGTGCGCCGCTTCGGACGATAGGGCAGGTACAGATCTTCGAGATGGGTTTTGTCTTCGGCACGCAGGATCGCGTCTTTCAGCTGCGGGGTCATCTTGCCTTGTTCTTCGATCGACGCGAGGATGGCCTCGCGGCGGCTTTCCAGTTCGCGCAGGTAGCGCAGCCGTTCATCCAGCAGGCGCAACTGCGTATCGTCCAGTCCGCCGGTGGCTTCTTTGCGGTAGCGGGCAATGAAAGGCACCGTCGCGCCTTCATCCAGCAAGGCGATGGCGGCAGTCACTTGTTCGGTTCGGGCCGCAAGCTCGCTGGCCAGGCGTTGTTCAATCGAAGGCAACATCTGTTTCAGTGGGAAAGGAGTGAGAAGAAAGAATAAAAAGCATCAGAGGGATCAGGCTGGGATGATACGGAAATTTATCTTTCGCACCAGTCTTGACAGCCGCATTCATCATTTTTGCAGGCAGGCACCGGAGACGCGCTCGATACCGGCCAGATCGCGCCAGCTGCGGCTATCTGTCCATCCGCGCTGTTCAAACAATCCGCGCACGGAAGCTGCCTGATCATAGCCATGCTCCAGCAGCAGCCAGCCGCCGGGCTTCAGATGCAGCGGCGCACCGCTGATGATGGCTGAAATATCGCGCAAGCCATCCGCGTTGTCCGTCAGCGCGCCGGAGGGCTCGAAGCGCAGGTCGCCCTGCGACAGATGGGGATCGCCTGTGGCAATGTAAGGGGGATTACTGACGATCAGATCAAACACACCGCTTATCTGACGGTACCAGTCGCTCTGTATGAAATTCACCTTGGCATGATGACGTGCCGCATTGCGCACAGCGACCTCGAGCGCACCACTGCTGATATCGGTCGCCGTGATCTGCGCATCCGGTCGCAGATGCGCGAGCGTCACTGCCACTGCGCCTGACCCTGTGCCAAGATCCAGCGCACTGCCACCCTCGGGCAAGCGCTCGTTGGCCAGTTCCACCAGCAGTTCGGTGTCAGGACGCGGGATCAGCACGGCAGGCGTTACCTCAAAATCCAGCCCGTGAAATTCGCGACTGCCGGTGATGTAGGCAATCGGCTCACCCGATTCACGCCGGCGAAACAGCGCATCGATCGCGCTGACCTGTGCGCCGCTCAGTCGGTCTTGCGAGCGCGTCACCAGCTGCACGCGCGACCACTGCAGTGCATGCGCGATCAGAATGCGCGCTTCCAGCGGCGCCAGACGGCTTTGCCGCAGCAGCTCGTCTACCGTCATTCTGCAGGGCGATAGCGCAGCGCGATGAGTACGAGCATCACTGCAAAAATCGCGAACCAGACCAGTGCCCATTGCGGTATCGACAGGCCAAGGATGGGATCGTACTCAGTGGTGCACAAGCCATCGGCCTGAAACAGCGCCGGAAACCATTCCGCAAAAAACACTTTGTTCAGTGATGTCTCCAGCGGGTCGATACCGCAGGAAATCGTCGGGTGGGCTTTTACCCACAAATGGCGTATCGCGATACCCGCGCCGGTCAGTGAAGCGAGTGCGCCCAGCGCGGCACCGGCACGACACAGCGACGCCGGCAAAAAGAAAGTGACCAGACAAATCACGGCAGTGGCAGCAAATGCGTAGCGCTGAAGTATGCACAGCGGGCAGGGCAGCATCTCCAGCACCAGTTGCAGATACAGTCCGACCGCCAGCATGGCGATGCAGGCCAGTGCTACCAGCAGGATCAGGGGTTTTGCGTAGCGATTGATCATCCGTTGTTCTCCGCGAGCGCTGCCAGCAGTTCGGCCTGATGCTCGGCCATCAGCGCATTGGTCAGTTCGTCCAGGTCGCCTTCCATCACCGCTTCGAGTTTATACAAAGTCAGGTTGATGCGATGGTCCGTCACCCGACCCTGAGGGAAATTGTAGGTGCGTATGCGCTCGCTGCGGTCGCCCGAGCCGACCAGCGATTTGCGCGTTGCCGCTTCGGCGCTTTGCTGTGCGCGCAGCTGCACATCCTTGATGCGGGTCGCCAGGACTTTCATTGCCTGTGCCTTGTTCTTGTGCTGACTGCGGTCATCCTGACATTCGACCACGATACCGGTCGGCAGGTGCGTGATGCGCACTGCAGAATCGGTTTTGTTGATGTGCTGGCCACCCGCGCCGGAGGCGCGGAAGGTGTCGATGCGAATGTCGGCAGGATTGATGTCCACTTCACCGATTTCATCGGCTTCCGGCATCACGGCCACCGTGCAGGCGGAGGTATGGATGCGTCCTTGCGCCTCGGTTTCGGGTACACGCTGCACGCGATGACCGCCGGATTCGAACTTCATCTGCGAATACGCGCCATGGCCGACGATGCGCACGATCACTTCCTTGTAGCCACCCAGCTCGGACGGTGATTCGGACACCATTTCGACCTCCCAGCGCTGGCGTTCGGCGTGGCGGGTGTACATGCGCAGCAGGTCGCCGGCGAACAGCGCAGATTCGTCGCCGCCGGTGCCGGCGCGTATCTCCAGAAAGATGTTGCGCTCGTCATTCGGGTCTTTCGGCAGCATCATCTTCTGCAGTTCCAGTTCCAGCGCTTCAGCCCGCTGCTGCGCGGCGTCCAGCTCTTCCTGCGCAAAGGCTTTCATGTCCGGGTCAGCCAGCATCTCGCGCGCGGCGCGAATGTCTTGATTGGCCTGTGTCCATTGCGCATGCACGGCGACCAGCGGCTCCAGTTCGGCATGCTCACGGGTGAGCTTGCGGTACTGGTCCATGTCGGCGGTGGCGTTTTCCTGATTCAGTAAAGCGCCGACTTCTTCAAGGCGCTGGGTGAGTTGCTCCAGCTTCGATAACAGCGAGGGTTTCATCAGAGAGAGGAAAGCAGTTCGGGAGGTGCGCCTTCAAGGCGGGTGCGCGCAAACAGAGCGCAAGCAAGACGAACAGGCAGCAGCGGGAATGCCGCTAGCGCTTGGTGCGGAACAGCTGGGGCAACAATTGCGCAAGCCGGGCGCGCTCATCGGCATCGGCATTGTGCAGCGCCTGTTGCGGACCGTGCAGGAATTTAGCGGTCAGCCCCTTTGACAGGGCTTCGAGCACTGCGTCGATATCTTCACCCTTGGCCAGCAGCTTGCGCGCGCGCTCGACCTCTGCGCGTCGCATCTGCTCGCTGGTATCGTGCAGATCGCGGATCAGCGGCACTACGGCGCGACCGTCCAGCCACTGCATGAACGCCTGAACGCGCGTTTCGATGATGGCTTCGGCCTGTGCGACGGCCGACTGACGGTTCTCGATGCCGATCTGCACCGCCGCGCCGAGATCGTCCACGGTGTACAGGAACACATCGCGCAGACGAGCGACTTCGGATTCGATATCACGTGGCACCGCCAGATCGACCATTACCACCGGCTTGTGACGGCGCGCCTTGATCGCGCGCTCGACCATGCCCAGCCCGATGATGGGCAGCGAAGAGGCGGTGCAGGAAACGACGATGTCGTAGTGCGCGAGCTGATCGGGCAATTCACCCAGGCGCATGGTCTTGCCGCCGAGGCGGTGCGCGAGTTGTTCGGCTCGCTCCAGCGTGCGGTTGGCGATGGTCAGGGTTTTCGGGTGCTGCGCGGCGAAGTGCGTAGCGCACAGTTCGATCATTTCGCCGGCGCCGATGAACAGCACATGCTGTTCCGACAGTTTGTCAAAAATACGTTCGGACAAGCGCACCGCTGCCGCTGCCATCGACACGCTATGCGCGCCGATCTCGGTGGTGGTGCGTACTTCTTTCGCAACCGCGAAGGTGCGCTGGAACATCTGGTGAAGATAGGTGCCCAGCCCGCCGGCAGCTTCTGCCTGACGCACCGCGTCTTTCATCTGCCCGAGAATCTGCGGCTCGCCCAGCACCATCGAATCAAGGCCCGACGCGACACGGAAGGCATGACGTACTGCTTCATCTTGCGGCAGCGCGTACAGGTAAGGACGCAGATCCGAGTAAGGCAGCTTGTGATAGTCAGCGACGAAATGCGCGGTGGCATCCAGTGCGGTATCGATGTTGCCGTCGTTCGCGCTCGCGCCGTAGATCTCGGTGCGGTTGCAGGTAGAGAGGATGGCGGTTTCCTGAGCCCGTGAGGTGTCTGCCGTATTGCCGAACCAGGCGCAGGCCGACGCCACCGCCTGACCTAGCTGGTCAGCCGGGAAGGCCACCTTCTCGCGAAGCGAGACCGGTGCCGTGGTGTGGTTCAGGCCGACGGCGAGCAGTTGCATGCAGGCTCTATCAAGGGAAATTTAACTATCCGTATTATAGCCCCGGAAAAAGAGCGGTTATTCGCCATTGTTCGGCATTATTCGGCAATCTGCTCCAGCCGGTACCCAAAACTGTAAACCGGGACCAGCCGGTAGCCCGATTCCGGCTTCAGTCCCAGCTTGTTGCGCACCCGGGAGACGTGGGTGTCCAGCGTTCGTGATGACAGTTCGGCATCAGCCGACCACACCGTTTCGTGAATATAGGCGCGGGATAGCGGCCGCCCGAGGTGCCGGAAGAACAACAGTGCCAGCTCGAATTCCTTCTGGGTCAGCGCGACCGAACGCCCCTGAACTTCGACCTGCGAGCGGCCCGGCAGAAATTCATGCTGCCCGAAGGCGATGACCTCGCGCGAGCGTCCGGGGCGGTATCTGTCCAGCAGCAGCTGCAGGCGCAGCAGCAGCTCGTTGCGCCGCAGGGGCTTGAGCAGCACGTCGGCCGGGGAGGAGGCCAGCCGGGCTCTCGCTGCATCGCCCGGTGCCCGGCTGCAGATCAGCAGCAGCGGGAGTTCAGGCCAGTGCTCTTTCAGGTCGCCCAGTAATTGCGCTCCTTCAGCATCGCCGGGCCAGTGGAGCAGCAGGAGATCGGCTTCCTCGTTCGTCAGGAGCGCGCGCAAGGCCTCATGCCGCCCAACGCCTGACACCTGATGTCCGGAGGTCTTCAGAAGACTTTCCAGCGCCTTGCGGTGTTGCGGATCGGGATCGAGAAGCGCAACGCGCATGATGTCGGGATTGTCGGGTCAGGAAAAACGATGGAATTGTAAAACTGCCAAGGCTTTCGCGCCTTCTGCTTTGTATTCGAAGGCAATAGTTCACTGATGCGGGGTTGAAGTCAACGCTGATTCAAACGTCAGGGACAGAATGTGCGGGCGATGGTGTGATAATGCGGCTCACAATCACTCAACCAGAACAATAAATCCCATGATCCTTGAACTCGCAGACATCCAAATCCTGCCCGGCAAGCAAGCCGAATTCGACGCCGCCATCGTGCACGGCGTGAAAGACGTCATCAGCCAATCCACAGGTTTTCGCGGCTATAAGATCAACAAAGGTATCGAATCCCCCGAACGTTATGTGCTGATGATTTTCTGGGACACACTGGAGAACCATACCGTCGATTTCCGCGGTTCCGAGGCCTTCACGCAATGGCGAGGCATCGTTGGCCCGTTCTTCGCGTCGCCGCCCAAGGTCGAGCATTTCGAACTGCTGGACAAATCGGCCTGATGTAGTCATTTGCGTGGTCGTGACGCCACGCAGCGGCTGTATCAGCGATGTACTAATTGCGGTTTTGCCACGATGATCACGGCCCATGGCTGCCCGACAGTTGGTAAGCTCATCACCTAATCATTCAATGCAGCAGATTCGTGATGCAGCCTGCCTCTGGCGTGCCGGCGCGCCTATTCGGTCTTTTTCTCGAAGGTGTCTCTCGTCCTCAGCGCTTTGCTGAAGGTCTGCGTTTGCTCGCAGAGTCACTGTGCTTAGAGCAGGCAGGTGTCAGATTGTGGGACAGGCGCGGCAACTGGGCCTGTGTGCGCGATGCCCGGCGCGTCAATCGGGGCTGGCATCTGAGCGCGGATGACACGCCCGTACTGCATCCCGAATGGCGCTGGCTCGCCTCCACACTTGAGCCCGGCCGGTGGCAGCGGTTCAGAGTGCTGCATGACCGATCCCATAGCACTGAGATGGATAAGCAGAGCGCCCGCGCGTCCGACACGTCTCTGGGATTACGTCTGACGATACAGAACGGCGCCGAGGGGTTGCTGCTACTGAGATATCCCTCCTCGCAGACCCCGGACACGGATGCGTTGCCATCGCCCTCAGGAGAACTGATCAAGGCCATGCAATCGGCGATGGAGCTGACCGTGCAACTCCGGCAGCTGAACCACAGACTCGCCTGCTCGCACATGCTGCTCGATGCGATACGCCTGCCCCTGATGCTGCTTGACCCCTCGATGCGTCTGCTGGCGGCCAACAGTCACGCGCAGCCACTGATGCCGCGAACTGCAGCCTTATCAGGCAAACGACGCATCAGTTTGCTTGGGGTCAGTGGTACAGAATTTTCCAATGCGGTGCGCAGTGCGTGCGAAGTGTCGCCTCGCACTGCAGGTTCCGTTCTGAGGGGGAGCAGCGAGCCTGAGCGACAGATATTGGTGCTGCCTGTCTTGATGCGTCATTCGGGAAGGGCCGAACGCGCTGCGTTGATCCTGGTGCATGGGCTATCTGAACAAGTCGAGCCGCAAGGCTCCGTCAATCAGCTGCTGCAGCAGGTGTACAGTCTGACGCCCGCCGAGGCGCGCCTAGCCATGCTGATCCTGGACGGACAGTCGCCGGGTGATGCGGCCAGCAAGCTGAAAGTCAGCGTCACTACCGTCCGTACGCAGCTTTCCTCCATCCTCAAAAAAACCGGCTCACGCAAACAGGCTGAGCTGATACGTCATCTGTCACCGCTGATGGTGCTGGGCCAGCATCCACTCGCACGCTGAACACCCTCTAGTACAACGCCCTACATCAAATGAAGGATGTGGGACGCCACCCTCCTGCCTAACATCGACCCGATGCTGATGCCCTGTCTTAGCAGGTTTGTCGGCGCCACGGTCAATTCGGCGAATATCAACAGGAGAGATGGATGGTTACTCAGATGACAGTCAGCACCGATGCGCAAGACTACGTACCCGGCTCATGGGTGGAAATCACCGCCACAGGTTTTGATCCTGGCAGTACCGTGACCTTTCAGGTGCAGCATGCCGGCGATTCCGGTGCTGACGGTATCTGGGGAACGCTGGATGATGTAATTGTCGATCTGGGCGGTGAGGGGCATGACGGATGGAGCGTCACGGATGGCGGCGAGTTCGATCTGGATGGTGCAGCCAACGGAACCGTAGTGACCTCGTGGTACGTGAATCCGGATGATTCGCTGAACTGGCATTTCTTGCTGACAGCGATGGCGGCTGGGCAGCAGACGGCGAGCGCGGGGTTTACTGACAGCGCTGGAAGCTACACTCTGAAATGGTATGCATCAGATCCGGCGATCGATAAGGCGCCTTACTTGCCTACCTACGAGAAATTGTCTCCAGGTGAATATATCGCAGGGGGTTACATTTATCCGCTGAATAGCGCGGATCCTCCAACCGATAATCCCCTGGATGAGGCGGTCACTTACGGATCAATTTTCAACACCCACAATCTTGATGCTGTTACATCGCTGGCGCCCAAAGACATGGCGCTCGGTCAGATCGTGCCCTTCCAAATGGAAATCAAAGTCACGGGCGACACCACAGCGGAAAATGGAGTGATTACATTTACTTCGGAGTGGCTGGCCAAGACAACAAGTGGTGGCAATTTTGGTTTCGATACCAATTACAAAGTCATTGCAGCTTTTGTCGATACGGGAGATGCAGGTAATCAAGATTCGGGAGTTCTGGCTAGCGTTGATCAATTCCAATCAATTGTCGTGAATGGCGGTACCCATAACGAAGCAATCCTGGGAACTTTTCAAGTCTCTGGTCTGGATAATGGCGACAATGTGATTGTCGAGATTTGGGTCGTATTGGATGACACAATTCCGGAGGGCGCTACTGGAAACGTGCAGACGAGTTTGTTCAGTGCGCGTACTGGCGCGATCGACGGAACCGGAAGCACGATCAGCACAGGAAATCAGACAGTACCCTTACTTCGAGTACAAGAATTTTTCTCCAGCGACGCAGACATATCTGTCATCAAGAGTGATAGTGTCAGCGCGACCACTAATGCGACTGACCTCACAAGCGGCAATGATGTCGATCCCGCCAATCTGAAACCAGGCGATACCTTCACCTACACCATTCAGGTCACCAATAACTCGACAACCACCGTGTCCAACGGCATTGTGGTCACCGATACTCTCGATCCTAATCTGACATTTGTGTCGGCGACACTAGGAGGTACTTTTAGTGATAACGGCTCTGGAGCCGATACAGTGATCTGGAATTTGACATCTCTAAGTCAGGGAGAAAGTCAGCTTCTTCACGTCACCGTAATAGTCAATGATACGGCGTCTACCAGCAGTGCTGCTGATTTAATGAACACAGTGACTGTCACCTCGATCACCACAGATCCCGACACAGCCAACAATACCAATACAGAGTCTACAGATCTGATCACAGTAATTAAGGCCCTGCACATCGAGAAGAGCGCGACGCTGGCCGATGGTGGCGAGAAGGCAGACTCGACAGACGACCTGATCAACTATCGGATGGAGGTGACGAATACGGGCAATGCGGCCATTGCCGGAGTACTGGTGTCAGATGCGTTCACCTCGAACGAGGCGCCGGTGCTGGCGGGCATCTACAACATTGGCGATCTGGATGAGGATAGTTTGCTGGACGTGGACGAGGTGTGGTTGTACACAGCCAGCCATCAGGTGACGCAGGAGGAGCTGGATTCGGTGGCGCCGATTGTGAACACGGCGGTGGCTTCGGGGATGGATGCGGCGTCCGATGACGATGATGCTGCGGTCGAGGTGTTGCAGAGGCCGGCCCTCCAAATCGAAAAGCAGATTTCATTGGATGGTTCAAACTGGTTGAATGCAGACGATGCTACTGGCCCCATTGTGAACGTCGGGCAGACAGTTTATTTCCGAGTTGTTGTTGTGAACAGCGGAAATGTCACTTTGACCGATGTTGATGTCAAGGATGAGGTGACCACAGGGACTGGTAGTGCAATCGATTTCACTTTCGATTCCGGAAATCAGCTAATAAACAGCTTGGCTCCAAATGTAACCGTGATTTCCGATATCGAAACGGTTCAGGCGCTATCTGGTCAGCAGACTGATCTTGCAACTGCTTTTGCGACATTTTCGAATGGGGAGGTGCAAGCTACTGATTATGCGAATTACTTCGGGAAGCCGCCGGTCACTGCCCTGATCGCCCCCACCGACACGACAGTCTGGCAGTACCTCGATGGTTCATATCAGAGTTTCCAGGAGTACTACGATTATCAGGGCGGCGTCATTCAATATAACGTTTCTTTGAAAACCGGAAAGATCATTCAAACTAATCCGGGTGTTTTCTTCTATTACACAGGCGCCTCTGGGGATATCACGGCAGCAGCGGGTACTCCCTTGGAGATTACCATCGACCAGACGCTGGATCCGGTGTCTGCTGCGATGCCAAGCTTCAACGTACTGCAAAAAAATATCATTCTCTACCGTGTTCTTGATGCGAACGGTAACGGTGTTTACGATACCGGAGAAACCGTAAGCAAAGTTTCAAACTACACCCAAACTATGCTGAATGGCGACATCACACTGAATGTCACTGCACAGGCAGATAGCTTCTACATCGTTTCTGTGAAATACGATACCAGCGCGGTCACCGGTACCATGGTAGGAAAGGATGCCACTGCCTGGCCAACGGTGAACTATCAATTCGATACCTGGCTCAAGGTGGGTTCAGGTTCGTCAGCACTGATAGAAACCTATGAAGGAGGTGTCGACCTGGCTCCCAAGAAAACCTCTCCGATGCTGCTGGAGGGGGATGAGGGCAACGGAGCGCGGGCAGTGAACGATGCTCAGATCAAGCATGTCATCAATGCGGCCATCTGCTGGTGGGAAGAGCAGGGCATCGCCGCTGAGCAGCTCGCTCAATTGGAAGCAGCCACAGTCGAGATAGCGGATCTTGGCGAAGATGACCAGGGCTGGATGCTGGGTGCGTCGAGTGGCTCGTTCATCACCATTGACGACGATGCCGCCGACCATGGCTGGTCGCTCGGCCTCGGCGATGTCGCCCACAACAAGGTCGATCTTTTCTCTGTGCTCGTGCACGAGATGGGCCACGTGCTGAGCAAGACTGATGAAGAAATGGGCACTACTCTTGCTGTCGGTGAGCGCATGCTGCCCACCTTATCGGTCACCCCGCCGGAGGACGCTGACGACCAAGGCCAGATCGCCGCGTCCTCGGAAGATCACAGCGATTATCCCGCTGTCGAGCAAGGCATTCCGACGGTCGAGCATATGCTGGGTCTGCTGGGAACGCATGCAGCAGCGGCAGCAGCAGCGCAGATGCAGCTGCATATGGGTTGACACAATACACGGGCATCCTGCAAGTGATGCCAACAGGGTAGTGAGGCGGGGAGTGTGCCGGGAGCGCAGTCGTGCTCCCGGCTTTTTTTCGTCTGCGGGCGGTGGTTTCGCGTCCTCGTTGCTTCAGTCACGTACTAGTGAAAGAGCCTTTACCCGTCTTGCCCCCGAGAGCGGACTCGCTGCCCAGCCTGTGAATGCCTCGTCTGGCGGGACTTTCTCCGCCGTTTTTACTGACACCTGTCTGAACCCTGCGTGGCGGCGTGCACACAGGGAGGCTTTTCTTCCTCTGACGAAAGCTTGTGACGTCTCTTCCTTGATGGTTAACATTATTGCAACCAAACCGGGCTTGTCCCACTGACCAAGGAGAGAGTGAATGTCGCAGAATCTGACCAATAACCTGGACACATCATCCAGCACCCCCACCAATGCCGAAGCTCACCCGGTGCACATCGGTCTGCGCTTGCGGGCCGTTGATCAGTCTGATCGCTCCGTCGTTTCCAACATCACCGGTGTGCATCTCGGGTCGGGCTTTGCCTTCATTGATTTCGGATTCATCGAGCAATCCGCACTGACCGAAGTGACCCGCGCTGCACGCTCAGGCGAGCAGAAAAATCCCACCCTCGATGGCCGTCTTGAATGCCGGATTGCGATGGGGCTGGGCGATCTAGCGCAGCTGGCGCGCCAGATCGATCAGGTGATTTCGGCGGCGAGCAAGGCGCGTAGCAATGCGCAGCCCGCGAAGCAGGATCCTCTGGCATTCGACCCTGCCGCCGTCATGCAGTGATCCGACCGGCGCGGTACCGCATAGTTCGCCGCTGCACCGCGCTGCCTTCGCAGCAGTATCAAGAAAGTCATCATGAACCAGCCGACTATGGCCTTTGCGCCGACTCGCGCCATGCATGCAGTGCCACCTGCCGCAACGCCGCCCGCACTGCGCGCGGTGATATCAGCCAGTCGAACGGCGATCGCCTCAGCGGCCATGTTCAGCCTATTTCTCAACTTGTTGATGCTGGTGCCATCGATCTACATGCTGCAGGTTTATGACCGGGTGCTTTCTACCGGCAGCGTGCCGACACTGCTGATGCTGACCCTCATCGCCACCTTTCTGTTTATCATTTTTGGCGGTCTTGAGTGGTTGCGCGCGCAGGTAATGATCGTCGCCAGCATGCGCTTCGATGCTGCGCTCGGGCCCAAGGTGCATGACGCCATCTTCAACCGGACGATTGCCAGCAGCGGCAGGCGAGCCAGTGCGCAGCCGCTGGAAGACATCGATCGCGTGCGCCAGTTCGTTACTGGCCCCGGTCTGTTCGCGCTGCTGGATGCGCCCTGGGTGCCGATCTATGTGGGGCTGATGTTTGTGTTTCATGCATGGGTCGGCTGGGCGGCGGTATTCTCGATGGTGGTGCTGGCAGGTCTGACGGTGTGGACGGAGCTGGCTACGCACAACTTGCTTCAAGAGGCCAATCGCTCGAGCATCGCGGCCAATCAGCAAACGGCGTCACACCTGCGCAATGCCGAAGTCATCACCGCGATGGGCATGCTGCCCCGGCTGCGTGAACGCTGGCTGCGCGATCGTGGTGCCGCGCTGGATGCGCAGCACCGCGCAAGCGCACGGGCCGGGCTGATCGCGGCGCTGTCGAAGACCTACCGCCTCACGTCGCAATCGCTGATTCTTGGTCTGGGCGCTTATCTGGCGATCCGGCGCGAGATCTCCCCGGGCATGGTGATCGCCGGTTCGATTCTCCTTGGACGCGCGCTGGCACCGATCGATCAGCTGATCGGCAGCTGGCGCACGATGACAGGGGCTCGTAGTGCGTACAAGCGCTTGTCCGAATTGCTGGGCGAGTATCCCGAGCCTGCGGAGACCATGCCCTTGCCACCGATACGCGGCGAGTATGAGCTGGACAAGGTGGTCATCGCTCCGTTTGGCGCGCGCGTGGCAGTAATCAGGGAATTGACGCTGAAGATTCCGGCAGGCTCGCAACTGGGAGTGATCGGCCCCAGTGCAGCGGGTAAATCCACCTTGCTGCGCTCGTTGCTGGGGCTGAATCGACCCCACTCCGGGACGCTGCGGCTGGATGGCGCCGAGTTGTCGCAGTACTCGCGTACCGCGCTGGGCAGTGCGATCGGCTACCTGCCGCAAGACGTCGAACTGCTGGATGGCACCATCTCTGAAAACATCGCGCGCTTCGGTGACATTGATGCCGAGGCCGTCGTGCGTGCTGCGCGCCGTGCAGGGGTCCACGAGATGATTCTCGCGCTGCCCGATGGCTACGAGACCCAGCTGGAGGGAAATTTCACGCTCTCGGCCGGACAACGTCAGCGGGTTGCGCTGGCACGGGCGCTCTACAAAGATCCTGCGGTCGTCATTCTCGACGAACCGAATTCCAATCTCGATGAAGCCGGCAGCATGGCCCTGATGAAGGCGCTGGAGGAGTTGCGCGAGATCGGCAGCACGGTCGTCATCGTTACCCACCGAAATGGGGTGCTGGAAAAAGCGGATGCGGTGCTGCTGCTGGTCGATGGAAAGCTTGCGCTCCATGGCACGCCGGCTCAGGTGTCCGCATCGCTCATTCATCGCCGGGCGCAACAGGCCGGCTCCAAACTTGCCACAGGGGGTGCCTGATGAACCCATTCCCCGAATTCTCGAAAGATGCCTCGACGCGCGCGCAAACGCTTCGTGCCGCGTCCGAGACTCCAGCGAATGAGACCTCGCTCGACCCCGTGATAGAACGCCGAGAGCGCAGGCTGCGCTACGGTGGTCTGCTGGCGGTGCTGGCGCTGTTCATCGGGCTCGGCATCTGGTCGGTCAAGGCTCCGCTGGATAGTGCCGCGATAGGCAGCGGCGTCGTCGTGCTGGAGAACTATCGCAAATCTGTGGACCACCTCGAGGGCGGCATCGTGCGCGAGGTGAGAGTCACCGAGGGGCACTGGGTCTACAAAGGGGATGTGCTGGTCACGCTGGAGGATGTGCAGGCCAAGGCGCAGTTGGAGCAGGTGCGCAGCCAGCAGCTGGTGGGCATGGCGCGCGAATCCCGGCTGATTGCCCAGCGCGATGGCCAGCCGGCAGTGAATTACCCGCCGGCACTGAGGTCTATGGCAGGCGATCCTCGTGCGGCCGAGGCGATGCGCGTCCAGGACCAGACCTTCAAAGTGCGCAGACAGGCGCAGCAAGGCGAGATCATGCTGTATGAGCGGCAGATCGCACAGCTGCGCGAAAAGATCGCCGGGCTCAGGCAGCAAAAGGCCATGCGCGACCGGCTGGTGGATTCTTACGAAAAAGAACGGACCGATTTCGAAGCACTGGCGAAAGAGGGGTATGCCGAGCGTCAGCGAGTCCGCGAAATGGAGCGCAATCTGGCGTTGAATGAAGGACAGCGCGACTCTCTGCAAAATGACATTGCCTCAGCCGAGGTGGAGATCAGTTCAGCGCAGCTGAAGATCTTGCAGCTGGAAAAAGACATGCAGAAGGAGGTGGCCAAGGAACTCTCCGAGGTCCAGGCCGAGCTATTTGGCCTGCGCGAAAAAATACGGGGCCTCGAAGACACCTATCGCCGTACCGCGATTGTGGCGCCTGAAGAGGGGCGGGTACACGGACTGGCAGTGCATACGCGGGGCGAGGTACTCAAGCCCGGCGCCCACATTCTGGAAATCGTGCCGGGTGAAGAAACGCTGATTGTCGAAGCAAAATTATCTCCGCAAGATGTTGATCAGCTGCGTGTGGGTCAACTCGCAGAAGTCCGGTTCACTGCCTTCCGGCAGCGCGACATGCCGCGCATCGAGGGCAAGCTTGCCACGCTGTCGGCTGACCGGATGATGGAAGACATCAATGGCGCGAAGCAGCCCTACTATCTGGGCCGCGTATCGATTACGCCCAAAGGCATGCAGGATCTCGCGAAGCTGAAGCTCGATCTGGTGGCCGGCATGCCCGCCGATGTACTGGTAAAAACCGGGCAGCGCACGTTCTGGCATTACCTGACAGCGCCGCTGTCCGACATGCTGGTGCGCTCGCTGAAGGAGGATTGAATTGACGGGCTCACTCAAGTCATTCAATCGCTTCCTCGCTGTCTGGATCGCCAGTGTTGTGTCATGGCACTGCGCGCCCTCCATGGCGACGGACCTGCTCGGGCTGTATCGGTCAGCGATGAACGATAATCCCGCGCTCAAGGCGCGGCGGTTTGGCGTGGATCGCGCTCGCGCCGAGGCGGATCAGGCGGCTAGCCGCCTGTACCCGCAGGCCAGCCTGCAGACATCGGTGTCGCGCAATGACTATAGCGATAACCTGACTGACCAGCGTTACAGCGGCCGCCGCACGGTCTTGCAGGCGCGTCAGGCTCTCGTCGATTTGCCCTCGTATTACCGCAGCGACGGCGCGCGCTTCGCGATCGGTCAGGCGGAACAGGAAGCCGCGAATGTGCGTGCCGAGCTGTTCGCACAAATCGCCGATCAATATCTGAATGCGCTGCAGGCGGATGACGAGCTGATGCAGCTGCAGTCGGAAAAAGAGGCCGCGCAAAAACAAGTGGAGCGTCTGCGCTCGATGCGAGATCGGGAGATGGCGAAGGTGACGGATCTCACCGAGGCAATCTCCTGGCTGCAGCAGGTCAATACGCGCGAGATCGACGCGGTCAACAAAGGCGAGGCGGCACGTGTCAGGCTGCGTGAGCTCTCGGGCAGGGATGTCGGGATACTTGCCATGCTGGCGCGTACCGATTTTCCTTCAGTGCCTGAGACCGCGGAACATTGGGTGAACGCGGCAAGGGACAGCAATCCCGCGATCGTTGCCCGCCGCGAGGCCTTGCAGGCGAGCCGGCGATCCGCGGACGCGGCGCGCGCCGAGCATTATCCGCAGTTGTCACTGTCGTTGCAGTACAGTCAGTCCAATCTGACTTTTGACAATATCTCGCAGCGGTCTTATAACGTCGGCAGCGCATCGCTGGAATTACGAATTCCGATCTATGAGGGTGGTCGTGTCAGCGCCGCCGAAGCTTCGGCGCTCGCACAGCAGGCGATCGATCAGGAACAGCTGGAAAGCCTGTTGCGCGAGGTTGAACGGGATACGCGGGTTGTCTACGCATCGGCGCAGGCAAATCGCGCGCGCATCGACTCCACGAATGCTGAAGTCGATGCACTGACTCAGACGGTGCGGGCACAAGAGCGTGGCCATGAGCTGGGCGCGGCAACGGTGATCAATGTGCTGGATGCGCGACGGCGCCTGCTGCGCGCCCGGGTGGATCAGTCCAAGGCACGTTATGACTACTTGCGTGACCTGATCGGCCTGACGGCACGCTCCGGCCGGCTGACAGACGTCGAGGTGGCCGAGTTCAATCGATGGCTGAGCCCCCGGATCGACTGACAACTCATTCTGCGGATCTCAGTCCAAGCTGACAGGCGTTGTATGATGCAAGCTCTGTGGCGCTTGCCCTCTCGTGGCTGTTTCCTGATGAAATCCCTGTGCGTATTATTCCTGATGTGTCCCCTGCTTGCGCTCGGAGCCGGTGAGGTTTATGACTGCGATGGCAAGACGCGCTTCATTCACCGTGGCGCGCCATCGACTGTACCGGCCGCTGCCAAGCGCAGCTATCGCTTGAAAGCCGATCGGATCGACGGGCTGGAATGTCAGCAGGACGGTCGGGTGATCGGCTGCATGGGCCTGACGCCTGAGCAGGCGATGCGCAAGATCGTGATCGACCGCGCGGCACTCTCCGTCAGCGACACAATGGAACTGCCCACATCGCTGCTGATCTTTGAAGGTCAATGCAAGCCAGCACAGGCTGACTGATCACGTTTTTCCCGGATATGAAGGCCCTGGCCATACAGCCTGCCCGCTGGCAGACAGGCGAACACGGCGAATTGCGCGCGCCGCTGTATGGCGATGTCTATGCAAGTCGCAGCAGCGCATGGGGACAGGCGCAGGCAGTGTTCATCGAGGGCTGCGAATTACATTCACGCGCGACGGGCCTGTCCTGTATTCGCTTGCTCGAGACCGGCTTTGGCCTGGGGGTGAATTTTCTGTCAACCTGGGCATGGTTGAGGCAGTCGGGCAGTCGCACACGGCTGCGCTATGTCGCGATAGAAAAGCATCCTTTTACTTCTGAAGATTTGCGCGCTGCGCTGGCGATATCCATTCAGTCTGCGCCTGTGGCACTGGTGCCTGAACTGCAGGCGCTGGCCGCGCGTTTGCTGCAGGCATGGCCGCCGCTGATCCCCGGCTTTCATACGATAGCACTCGATGATCAGGTGACCCTGACGCTGGCTTTGGGTGATATTGAACCAATGCTAGCCTCGGTGCACGGTACTTTCGATGCGTTTTATCTGGATGGCTTTGCGCCCGATCGCAATCCGCAGATGTGGTCTGAACAGATACTGAAAAAAATCGCTGGCCTGGCAGCGCCGGGTGCGCGCCTTTCCAGCTGGTGCGTCGCCGGTACGGTTCGCCGCGCACTGGCTGATGCCGGGTTCAATGTCAGCAAGCGCGAGGGCTTCGGCGGCAAGCGGGATCGATTGTTTGCCAGCTGGCCGGAACAGTTCGTTGCGAAGCCGTCGATCAGGACAGATCATCTGCCTGTCGTGGTCACAGGCGCGGGCATTGCCGGTGCGAGCATTGCGCGTCAGCTCGCGTCGCGCGGCTTGCCAGTGACGGTCATTGAGCAGCACCAGCCAGCCAGCGGTGGCTCGGGTAATCCCGTCGCTGTCGTGCGGCCGGAACCGGGCGGGGATGACAATCCCATCGCCGCATTTTCCGCCGCAGGCATGATCTGGCTGAAGCAATGGCTGACGCTGCATGGTCAGCGGGTGCCGCACGCGTTCTGTGGCGCTTTGCGCATGACCCGCGACCAGCGCCGGCATGACAAGCTGAGACAGTATGCGCACACCGTGCCCGACGAGTGGCTGACCGAAGTCGATGCGGCCAGCGCAAGAGAGCTGTGCGGCCAGCGCCTGTCTGCCGATGCATTTTTGCTGCCTCAGGCTGGCTGGGTGGTGCCTGCTGCATTGGTGAAGACGATGCTGGACCATCCTTTGATCACGCTGAAGACAGGCATCAAGGCAGAGTATCTGTCTGAAATCGATGCGGGCTGGCAGCTTCGACTATCGGATGGCAGTCATCTCAATGCGGCTCGTGTCGTGCTGGCTGATGCGTTTGGCGCGCTCAGCCCCGTGCCACTTGCTGTTGACAAGGCCCGCGGGCAGTTGTCCACACTGGCCGTACGTCAGGGGCAAGAGATAAAGAAGATCGTTTGCCGTGACGGTTACATCACGCCCGCAGTCGATGGTGCACACACGATAGGCGCGACCATTCAATATGACGATGACGATCCGTCAGCGAGGTATTCCGACGATGAAGAGAATTTCCGCAGGCTCGAGCGTCTGCTGCCGGGGTTTGCGGCGTCGGCACAAGCCTTGAAAAGCAGCCGGGTATCGTGGCGTTCGACTACGCAGGATCGTCTGCCGCTGGTGGGAAAAATTACCGAGGGTTTGTATGTGAGCCTCGGCCATGGTTCGCGCGGCATCGCCTGCGCGCCTTTATGTGCGGAGTTTCTTGCGGCATTGATGCTGGATGAGCCGCTGCCAGCAGGCCGCGAGTGGCTGTCGAGACTGGATCCGCTGCGCTTTCGCTGAAGGCGCAGCGGCGGGAACTGATCGCCTGATCAGCTGAACAGGCGAGCCAGCTCGACGCCGGGCTCGGGCGCCCGCATGAAGGCCTCGCCGACCAGGAATGCATGCACATTCGCGTCGCGCATGCGTTTCACATCGTCCGTGCCGAGAATGCCGGATTCGGTGATGACCAGTTTGTCGGGCGTGATCTTCGGCAGCAGATTGATCGTAGTGTCCAGCGTCGTCTCGAAGGTGCGCAAATTGCGGTTGTTGATGCCAAGCATCGCGGTCTTCAGCTCCAGCGCTGCATCCAGCTCTCCGGCGTCATGCACCTCGACCAGTACGCCCATCCCCAGCTCATGCGCGCAGGCTTCGAGGTCGCGCATCAGTCCGTGATCCAGCGCCGCAACAATCAGCAGCACGCAATCCGCGCCCCAGTGACGCGCCTGATAGATCTGATAAGGATCGATGATGAAATCCTTGCGCAATGCGGGGATGGAGCTGGCAGCGCGGGCTTGCTTCAGATAGTCGGGACTGCCCTGAAAAAAATTCACATCGGTCAGCACTGACAGGCAGGCAGCGCCATGCGCGGCATAGCTTTGTGCGATCTCCGCCGGCCGGAAATCTTCACGCAACACGCCCTTGGAGGGCGAGGCCTTTTTGATTTCAGCGATCACGCCGGCTTTGCCGGCCGCGATCTTTGCGCGCAGGCTGGCCTCGAAGCTGCGCAACTGGCTGCGTGCTTCATGGTCAGATTCCACATCGCGGCGCAGGCTGGCAAGATCCTGGTGTTTTTTCGCTGCGCTGACTTCGTCGGCTTTAACGTCGAGAATTTTTTTTAGGATGTCGGACATGATGGCTGACGGGTGATGTTCTGGTTCAGGCGAATTGTCGGGTGAAGCGGACAAACTGATCGAGCTTCGCGCGCGCCTCGCCGGATGCAATCGCCTCTCTGGCGCGCGCGACGCCATCGGCAATATCGCTGGCCACGCCGGAGGCGTAGAGTGCAGTGCCGGCATTCAGGATCACGATATCGCGCGCCGGGCCGGCTTTGTTCTCCAGTGCTTCTTGAATGCGAGCCACAGACTCTGCAGCACCATCGACCCTGAGATTGCGGCTGGAGGTCATCTGTAACCCAAAATCTTCCGGATGAATATCGTACTCATGAATTTCGCCATTCACCAGCTCGCCGACCATGGTCGCCGCGCCGAGCGAGACTTCATCCATATTGTCACGCGCCCAGACGACCACCGCATGCTGCGCTCCCAGACGCTGCAGCACGCGGGCCTGTATGCCGACCAGATCAGGATGGAACACGCCCATCATGATATTGGGCGCACCGGCCGGATTGGTCAGCGGGCCGAGGATATTGAAAATGGTACGCACACCCAGTTCTTTGCGTACCGGTGCCGCGTGCTTCATCGCGGCATGGTGATTCGGCGCGAACATGAAACCGACGCCGGTTTCCTGAATCGATTGCGCGACCTGTTCAGGCTTGAGGTTGATGTTGACGCCCAGCGCTTCGAGCGCATCGGCGCTGCCGGACGACGAAGACACACTGCGGCCGCCATGTTTGGCCACGCGCGCGCCGGCTGCGGCGACGACGAACATCGAGGCGGTGGAGATATTGAAGGTGTTCGCGCCATCACCGCCAGTGCCGACGATATCGACCAGATGGCCGGCATCGGGCACCTCGACCTTGGTCGCGAATTCACGCATCACTTGCGCAGCGGCAGCGATCTCGCCAATCGTCTCTTTCTTCACGCGCAAGCCCATGGTGAGCGCCGCGATCATGACCGGCGTCATCTCGCCACCCATGATCTGGCGAAACAGATGGAGCATCTCGTCGTGGAAGATCTCGCGGTGCTCGATGCAGCGCAGCAGCGCCTGTTGCGGTGTCAGCGTCATGAGGGTCTCGGTAATCAGGTCGTCAGGAAGTTTTTCAGCAGCGCATGACCGTGTTCGGACAGGATGGACTCTGGATGAAACTGCACACCTTCGATCGCATGCTGCTTGTGACGCACGCCCATGATCTCGCCATCTTCGGTCCACGCGGTGACTTCGAGGCGATCGGGCAGCGATGCGCGCTCGAGGGCCAGCGAGTGGTAGCGAATGATGGTGTAAGGCGAGGGCAGGTTCCGGAATACGCCCACGCCGGTGTGCTGTATCGGCGAGGTCTTGCCATGCATGACTTGTTTCGCGCGTATCACCTTGCCGCCGAACGCTGCACCGATGCTCTGATGGCCAAGGCAGACGCCGAGGATAGGCAGCTTGCCGGCAAAGTGCTGAAGCACCGGCACCGACACGCCGGCTTCATGCGGGGTGCAGGGGCCGGGCGAGATACAGATGCGCGTCGGGTTGAGTTTTTCTATCTGCTCCAGCGTGATCTCGTCATTACGGTAAGTGCGAACATCCTCGCCCAGCTCACCGAAGTACTGGACCAGATTGAAGGTGAACGAGTCGTAGTTGTCGATCATTAGCAGCATCTCAGATCTCCCCGTCCAGTCCGTCTTGCACTTGCTCGGCAGCGCGAAGCACGGCCCTCGCTTTATTCTCCGTTTCCAGCCATTCCATCTCGGGCACCGAATCGGCGACGATTCCCGCAGCGGCTTGCGCGTACAGCATGCCATCCTTGATGACGCCGGTGCGGATAGCGATCGCGAGATCCATCTCACCGCCGAAGGACAAGTAGCCGCAGGCGCCGCCATAAATACCGCGTTTCACAGGCTCCAGCTCGTCGATCAGTTCCATCGCGCGAACTTTCGGCGCGCCGGACAAGGTACCTGCCGGGAAGGTGGCGCGCAGCACGTCCAGATTGGTCATGTCGGATTTGAGCGTGCCTTCCACGTTCGAGACGATGTGCTGGACGTGGGAATATTTTTCGATGACGAATTGATCGGTGACTTTCACGCTGCCGATCTCGGCGATGCGGCCGATGTCGTTGCGCGCCAGATCGATCAGCATCACATGCTCGGCAATTTCTTTCGGGTCGGCGAGCAGCTCTTCGGCCAGTTGCGCATCTTTTTCCGGTGTCGCGCCGCGCGGCCGGGTACCGGCCAGCGGGCGGATGGTGACTTTTTTGCTGCCCTCGGGCGTGCCTTCGTTACGCACCAAAATCTCGGGCGAGCTGCCGACGATCTGCATGTCGCCGAAGTTGTAAAAGTACATGTACGGAGATGGGTTCAGTGAGCGCAGCGCACGGTACAGCGACAGTGGCGAGTCCACATAGGGTTTGCGTATGCGCTGGCCGACTTGCACTTGCATCAGATCGCCGGCCATGATGTATTCCTTGGCTTTGGCAACCGCCGCGAGATAGTCTTTTTTATCAAAATCGCGGATGGCTTCGGTGCGCACGGAAGCAGAGGTGACCGGCACATCGACCGCCCGGCGCAGCATTGCGCGCAAATCTTTCAGCCGCTGCTTCGCTTTGCTGAATGCCTCAGGCTGGGCGGTGTCGGCATAGACGATCAGGTAGAGTTTGCCAGACAGGTTGTCGATGACGGCCAATTCTTCTGTCAGCAGCAGCTGGATGTCCGGCAGCTTCAGTTCGTCCGGCGGTGCGGTGTTTTCCAGCCGGCGCTCGATATACCGCACGGCGTCGTAGCCGAAATAACCAGCGAGTCCTCCGCAGAAGCGCGGCATGCCCGGGCTGATCGCGACCTTGTAGCGTGACTGGAATTCAGCGATGAAATCAAGCGGATTGTCGTCGGAGGTTTCAATCACTTCACCATGGCGAACGACCTCGGTGCGCTTGCCATAGGAACGTAGCAGCGTGCTGGCTGGCAGGCCGATGAAAGAGTAGCGACCGAAACGCTCGCCACCGACGACAGACTCCAGAAGGAAGGTGTTCTTGCCGAGATGTTGCGTCTGCGCGAGCTTGAGATACAGCGTGAGCGGCGTTTCCAGGTCTGCGAAGGCTTCGGCGAGCAGGGGAATGCGGTTGTAGCCTTGTGCGGCCAGCGATTTGAATTCGAGTTCGGTCATGTTCCTCTCCGGGCCGCCATTGTAAGTGAGTGGCGGTCTGTGCAAAAAAACGGCCGGCCCGTCAGGGACCAGCGGCAAGCAGCGATATCAGCCGATAAGTGTTTGCCAGCGTCGCCACAGCCAGGCCTCGAAGGCACCCGGCGGGATCAGCTTAGTTTTTTTGACAAGAAACATGGTGGTGGTTATCAAGCGGCGATCAGATCCGCCGCAACTCGCAGAGAGCCGACTATACCATCCGAGGCGATGCTCTGGACAGGCTGACCGTGGTTATACCCATAAGGAACGGTCAGGCTGCGGCAGCCGGCAGCGCGCGCGGCTTCGGCATCGTTGGACGAGTCGCCGATGGCCACTGCCTCATGCGGCGCGATCCCGAAGTCGCGGCAGACGGTGAGCATCGGCAGCGGATCCGGTTTTTTCCGGGACAGAGAGTCGCCGCCGTAGATGACCTCGAAGAAGGGCAGCAGGCGGGTTTTTTCCAGCAGCGGGCGCGCGAAGGCGATCGGCTTGTTGGTCACGCAGGCCAGCCTTAGTCCGCGCTCCCGCATCGCGGTCAGTCCGGCCTGTACCTCCGGATAGACCTCGCTGTAGAGGCCATTGATCTGCAAATAATGGTGCTGGTAGCGTTCGAGCGCCCGTCCGAAGCGGCGTTCAACCTCGTCAGCATCAAAATCGACGCCCAGCACGCGGCGCATCAGGTTTTCGGAGCCTTTGCCAACGAATTCTTTGACGGTCTGGAGATCCAGCGGCGCAAGCTCAAGCTCATCGCGCAGGCGGTTGATCGCCACCTGAAAATCCGGCGCGGTATCCACCATCGTGCCATCGAGATCGATGATGGCCGCGCGGATTCCGGTCAGTGGTCTGATGTCAGGCCTGTTCATACCGTGGCCAGCTGACCCCGCATTGCATCGATGACCGCTTTGTAGTCCGGCTTGCCAAAGATCGCGGAGCCGGCGACGAAGGTATCTGCGCCTGCCTTCGCCACCTCGGCGATGTTCTCCACCTTGATGCCGCCATCCACTTCCAGCATGATGTCGCGGCCGCTGGCATCGATCATCTGCCGCACCGCGCGAATTTTCTTCAGCGCCTCCGGAATGAACGACTGCCCGCCAAAGCCGGGATTGACCGACATGATCAGGATCAGATCGACCTTGTCCATCACATGCTCAAGATGATGCAGCGGCGTGCCCGGATTGAACACCAGCCCGGCCTTGCAGCCCTGGTCGCGGATCAGTTGCAGCGTGCGGTCGATGTGCTCGGAGGCTTCGGGGTGGAAGCTGATGATGTTCGCGCCGGCTTTCGCGAAATCGGGAATGATGCGGTCGACCGGTTTGACCATCAGATGAACGTCGATCGGCACCTGAACATGCGGGCGGATCGCTTCACAGACCAGCGGCCCGATTGTCAGATTGGGAACATAGTGATTGTCCATCACATCGAAATGAATGATGTCAGCGCCGGCGGCGACGACATTGCGCACCTCCTCCCCCAGACGGGCAAAGTCGGCGGAAAGAATGCTGGGTGCGATGCGATAGCTGGACATGACGTATTCCCTTCTGACGAAGCGGGAATTTTACCTCCCGGTGCGGCGCGCCGCTTGCAGAGTGCCCTGAATTCGTGTGCAATCGCGGGCTGCGCGCCGCCGCAGCGGCGATGGCATGATCAGAACAAACGCAACAGAAAGCACTGCCCCTTATGTCTACTTATCAGATGACCGTGACTGTGCAGGCCCGTTATCTTGAGGAGCAGTCCGATCCGGATCGCTCGCGCTACGTGTTCGCTTATGCTGTCACGATCAGGAACACGGGCAGTGTGGCGGCACAGTTGATCGCCCGTCACTGGCTCATCACTGATGCGAACGATCAGGTGCAGGAGGTGAAGGGGCTGGGTGTGGTCGGCCACCAGCCTTTTCTTCAGCCGGGCGAGCAGTTCGAATACACCAGCGGCGCCACGCTGGCTACGCCGCAGGGAACCATGCGAGGAGAATATTTTTGCGTCGCGGAGGATGGCGAGCGATTCGGGGCGCCGATCCCGGAGTTCATACTGTCGTTGCCCCGGACGCTGCATTGATGCGAACCGGCTGATCTGCAGCTGATTCGCCGCCGCTCGGCAGATTTTCAGCCAGACATTCAGTCGTCGTCGTTTTTATCCGAGAACATCGTCCACCATACAATGAATACCAGCAGGCCCAGTGCCAGACCTGCCTCAAGAAATAACAACCACATATCTCGTGTTCCAATTCACAAAACGCTTCAGTGTAACGCCCGCGCTGCTCAGTGCGCTGTTGATACTCGCCGGCTGCGCGATGTCGCCCAAGGGAAAGCCTGTCGCCACCGTGCCGCCGACACCCCCCGCAGCGGTTCCGGCGCCCGCGCCCGTTACAGTGCCATCAACGCCATCGGCACTGACCGCGAAACCCTCAGATTATCTGCGGCTTGCAAACTTCAGCGATCTTCCGGGCTGGGCTGAAGACGACCTGCGCCAAAGCTGGCCGGCGATGCTCGCAAGTTGCGATGCTCTCGGTAAGCGAGCCGAGTGGTTGACTGTCTGTGCCGCGGCTGCTGTGGTCAACCCCGGCGATGAGAAATCGGTGCGTGCGTTTTACGAGTCGCAATTCATCCCGCACCAGCTGCGCAATCTGGATGGCAGCCTGCAGGGAACGGTAACTGGCTATTACGAACCTCTGTTGAGAGGATCGCGAATACGTTCGGGGCCTTTTCAGACGGCGTTGTACCGGGCTCCGGATGATCTTTTGACCATCGATCTCGGCGGGGTTTATCCGGAACTGAAAAACCTGCGATTGCGTGGTCGTCTCGCCGGAAACAAGGTGATTCCGTATCCGAGCAGGGCTGAGCTGGTGCAGCAGAACCTTCTTGCCGGCAAGGAGCTGCTATGGGTTGATGATCCCGTCGAGGCCTTTTTTCTGCAAGTGCAGGGGTCCGGACGGGTAGTCATCGAGAGCTCGCGAGAAACCGTCAGGGTCGCCTACGCGGACCAGAACGGCCATCCGTATCGGTCGATAGGTCGTTATCTGGTGGACAAAGGCGAGCTCCCGCTCGATCAGGCATCCATGCAAGGCATCAAGGCCTGGGTGGCCGCCAATCCGGGTCGTCGGCAGGAGTTGCTGAACGCGAATCCGAGTTTCGTTTTTTTTCGCGAAGAAAAAATCACCGACCCCTCCAAAGGTCCGAAGGGCTCGTTGGGCGTGCCCCTGACGCCACAGCGGTCGATCGCCGTTGACCCGCAATTCATCAGCCTCGGTGCTCCCGTGTTCTTGTCGACCACACAACCCAATTCCGTGCAGCCTCTGCGCCGCCTGATGCTGGCGCAGGATACCGGAGGCGCCATCCGCAATCCGGTGCGGGCGGACCTGTTCTGGGGCTTCGGTGCCGAGGTAGGTGAACTCGCGGGACGGATGAAGCAGTCGGGGCAGATGTGGGTGCTGCTACCCCGCACGCTGGCGTTGCAGCCCAATTGACTTTCGACTAGAAATATTAAAGCCTGGGCTGCGAGCGTCGTTCGGGCCCACGCCACAGCGCTGGACTGGAACGCGACGGACGATCATTGATTTCCGGCGCTACCCATGCGCTTGCATGATTGAAGTCATGCGATGCCGGGCTGATGCGGCAACAAGTCCACAGCGTGAGCGCAGCATCCAGCGTGGCGTTGTGAAGCTCAAACCATCCGGGCAGCAGCGTCGCGCCTATATGCCGTCCGAGCGCATGATCTCCGCGCATAACGGCAGAGTGAGCCTTGTGCATCGCGCACAGAACCCGGGCGTGCTGCTCAAGGTGACATCGGGCGGCGGGGAATTCATGCTTTTCCATCAGCAGCTGCTCCGTTCCGAAAACCTGCTCCATCCAATCCAGTAGCCGCGCATAAGTGACGCTTACTTCGTGGTCGCGGCAATGGCGAAGCTTGTGGGCCAGCTGCCTGAGCAGCTGATGAGACTCATTGAGCTGAGTGATATCGGAAAACATGATGTGACCACTAACAGAAACAACAATGACAAAAACGGAGCATGTCTTGATCAGGGACGCTTGTCTTTTACCTTAGTGCTCTATCGTCTTGTGTCAAGCGTGTTCAGTCATTTCAGTCCGCGTGATTGGTGGGCGTGCAGCTAAAATAGACGTTTTGAAATCACGACATCTATACACAGGGGGAGTTGCGCATGACTTACGAAAACATCCTGCTTGAGACGCATGGCAAGGTTGGTCTGATCAAGCTGAACCGACCGAAGGCGCTTAACGCATTGAACGATCAGCTGATGAACGAACTGGGCGAAGCGCTGCTGACGTTCGATGCCGACGAACAGATCGGTTGCATCGTGATCACGGGCAATGAGAAGGCCTTCGCCGCCGGCGCAGACATTGCCGCGATGGCATCCTATTCTTTCATGGATGTCTATAAAGGCGAGTACATTACGCGCAACTGGGAGCAAATCCGTCGTGTGCGCAAGCCGATCATCGCCGCGGTAGCCGGTTATGCATTGGGCGGCGGCTGCGAGCTGGCCATGATGTGTGACTTCATCATTGCGGCTGACACAGCGAAATTCGGGCAGCCTGAGATCAAGCTGGGCACGATGCCCGGTGCCGGCGGCACTCAGCGCCTGCCGCGCGCAGTGTCCAAGTCCAAGGCCATGGATATGTGCCTGACTGCCCGGATGATGGATGCCGCCGAGGCTGAGCGCGCGGGCCTCGTATCCAGAATCGTGCCGGCCGACAAGCTGATCGACGAAGCATTGGAGGCGGCGACCGTGATCGCCTCGATGTCGCTGCCTTCAGTCATGATGATCAAGGAATCGGTCAACCGCGCCTACGAATCTTCACTGACGGATGGAGTCCAATATGAGCGCCGGCTGTTCCACAGCACCTTTGCCACCGAGGATCAGAAAGAGGGCATGACAGCATTTATTGAGAAACGCTTGCCAAACTTCCGTGGCCTTTGATATAGTTCGCCTCCCGCCGCAAATGTGTTCTCAAAAAGCTATCGGGCTTTCTGAAAAGTGGCGGAAACGCTGGGGATTTTCCCGGTGAGCCGAAATGAAAGCTGCCAAATTTTTGTGGCGCAAGTAGTTGACGAGAAGTTGGAAGTGCTCCATAATCTCTGGCTCTGCGGTTGACAGACAAAACGATTCGTCGGCGGCGCGAAAGCGAAATAAGTCAAAAGCAGTACTTGACGAAAATCGAAAAACGCCGCATAATTCCGCTTCTTTGCTGCTGACGAACGAAGCGGTTCGACAGCAAAGCAAAGGGAAAAAAGTTAAAGCAAAACGCTTGACGAAAATCGCAAAACGACACATAATTCCGCTTCTTTGCTGCTGCAAACAAAACGATTTGCAAGCGACGAAAAGCAGAGCGAAAGCTCAACGAATTCTGAAGTTCTTTAAAAATTAACAGCCGATAAGTGTGGGCGCTTGGTGGCGTGCGGCGATGTAGCTTAGGCGACATCGCAATACTT
>JACCEC010792744.1_pt1 | contig 37551 bp, 48 predicted proteins | sample 7450121 | NCBI WGS metagenome assembly JACCEC01 (sample SAMN15323455, study PRJNA562643) | freshwater metagenome | isolation source: river surface water | place: USA:Blue River Watershed | collected 2017-08-18 | reverse complement strand
TTTCGGTGGATGCAAAGCGGTATGGCTCTGCCAGTTGTTTGCGCGGGAGCATATCCCTCCCTTGCTACCGTTATGCGGCGTAGACGCGGATGCCGAGTTTGTCAGTGGTGGACAGCGCGAAACCGGCCTGTGCTGTGACCCATGTCAGCGTAGAGCCGCTAATGGTGTAGTCGGTGCCATATTCCATGGCTTGCCCATTAACCGTGAGCTCTGTCAAATCAAGCGCATCGGCTGCCGGTGCTTTGGGCAATGTGATGCTGGTTTGCCCGTTGGTCGTGACGGTAAGGGTGTTGCGGTAATACTTGCGGACACCGTTGAGCATCAACTCATCAATGCCTTCGCCCTGATAGACCGCCGCGAACGGGTCAACTTGCTCAAAGGGCACCATCTCGCAATAGCGGAATGACATCGCCACGCCTTGCTGTGGGTGGCCGGTAAAGTTAAATGGCGTTTCCGTACCGCCGGACAAGGTGAAAAAGCTAAGTGTCCACACGCTCGATGCAAATGTCAGCCGACCAAATACAGCACGGCCTGTGTTCGGGTCATAAATCGCTTTGCCGTCTGCCACAGTGCGCAACTGGATATAGTTGTGCGGGGCATCGGTAATCACGCCCATCGTTGTGGCACTGCCGCCGGCTGTTTTGCCAGTCATTTGGGTGGTGACTGCAATGCTGGTGGCCGCCGGAATATTTACCCCGGGGGCTGGCAGCCACACGGGATTGACCATTGGGCGGTCAATTTGCTTCGAACTGATCTTTGCCATTTTTCATCCTTCATCAAATAAAGAAAAACACTTCCAACTCATCTTTGGCGGTGTATTCCGCCGCTGCGAACTGGGTGGCTGTCACGACATTGCCGGCAATCGACACAGTCGTTTTCACGCCGTTAAGAAAGGCCATGTGAATACCCACAATGGCCGGATAAGGTAGGGTGTAATCTGCTATTCCTGCCTGCATCACAAACAGATGGCTTTTTAAGATGCCCGGCAAGCTATTCCGGCTTACCCTCTGCAACTGCCGATTCATCGCGTTTAAGTGGGCGAGGTAATTGCGGCCAGATGGCGTGAAAATATCTGGAATTTCGTCAGACACTAGGCCTCCTCGATGTCGATAGATGTCGCCCAGCGTTGATAGCTTTGATACCGATTAGCCATTTCCATAGGCAACAAACCCCAAATGGTGTAGTCGCTCTCTTGCATCTTGTCGGTGGCGGTTGGCATCAGAGAGACTAAAAAGGGCTTGGCAGGGCCGATACGCCGATAAACCTCAGAAATGACATTACGGGCCCGTAAATCGACCGCAGGCAGCGACAACGATAAAACTCGATAGCTCGATGAGAGCTCGATTAGCGGGTCTCCCGACTCCATCCGTTCGCGCCGCCCTTCGTACACCATCCGCCAAGAGCCGCCCCAATCCTCGCCAAACTGCGGTGACCACGACAGGCCGCACACCAACCGTGATGCCTGCAAAAACCCATCGCTGTTTGTTGGATCGTCAAGCTCAATTAAGAGCGTGTCGGCGCTAAACTCCTCTGGCCATACCACAGATAGCCGTGACCGTAGCCAATACGATGTCACAGCAAGCGGCTGGATAGCCCATTCCATTTCGCCTAATCCAAGCGGCGGCACGGCGGCTTGTGTGCCGCTATCGTAGGTTTGCACTCCACCGCGCCAAGCACGAATGCGCCATGTGGATTGCTCTGACAAATTCGAGCCGATCAGGGCAATGGCGTTAATGTATTCAGGGGCGGCGGTGGGCCACATAAGAGTGATTTGCGCTGATGTGCCGCTTTGTCGCCACCGCACGGCCCTGCCCTCGCGCTGTAGATTGCTCACTGGCATCTGCGGCACCGATCCGCCGCTGATTTGTGCCACGTCAGCAGCGTTGTCAAACACAAAGCGCAGGCCCATTGTTATGCTCGTGACACCGACAGCCCAATCAACGCCAACTGGCTTTGCAGCACAGTAAGCACTTCGTCAGAGATATCTTCGGGTACCGCAGGCATCATTTGCTGCCCAACATTACCCACCTGCTTGCCATCCTTGTCTGTCAGATATTGCAAAGATGTCAAATAAGGAGTGGAAAACATTTGTTGCCCATTCGGGAATGGGATGGTTAAAGCTGCGTGCATGAGAGATCGAGTTAGCATTTTTATCCTCTATTGGAGAGTGCCGGAAAGGGGTGAGCCTGATGTGGGGTAAAACGTCACGCTGTCCCCACGCTTAAGATATTCTTTCCCCGTTGTTGACCAAATGCCGCCGAGAGACACCCGCACAGAGCCGTTGATGTCTAACTTGCCTTGGATATTGAGCCCAGAGGCAAAGTCGGCATAAGTTGCGACGCGGAAATAGTTGGTGTAAGCCGATAAAGACCCGGGGATCTGGATGGACGCTGTGCCGGTAATGCTTACCCCCGTTAAGCTGCCGCCGGAGATGCGGTCGGCGGAAATGCTGCCGGAGGTGATTTGATTTGCCTTGATCGATCCGGCGTAAACCACCCCTGCGGCAAGCGTCCCCGCTAACAACTCGTTGGCGTACACCGCATTCTTTGTCGCAAGGCTGCCAAGTCCAGATATCTCCCCTGTGCTGATGGCGTTTTTTAGGGCAAGACTGCCCAATCCAGACACCTGATAAGCACTCAACGGATACCCTGCGCCAAACAGCACATTGCCGTAAGAGTCCTTAACCAACAGTCCGCGAGAGTCGATCTGTGAGGCAGATAGCTGACCTGTCTTGATTTGGTTCGCGCTAATGCTTTGCGCGGACAGGTTGCTTGTCGTGATAACGCTGGCAGACAACCTATCTGCAGACAAGGTGCCCGTGGTGATTTGGTTCGCGCTAATACTTTGTGCGGATAAGTTGCTTGTCGTGATGACACTGGACGACAACCTGCTTGCTGACAAAGTCCCTGTGGTGATTTGGTTCGCGCTAATGCTTTGTGCGGACAGGTTGTTTGTCGTGATAACGCTGGCAGATAACCTATCTGCAGACAAGGTCCCCGTGGTGATTTGGTTCGCGCTAATGCTTTGTGCGGATAGGTTATTTGTCGTGATAACACTGGCAGATAACTGAGATGTCTGTATCGTGCCGGCAATCAAACCTGCCGGCAAACTGGCAAAATTGGTGCCAGGCACCACAGCAACACCGGCTGGCAAAGTGCCTGTTTGCAACTGTGACGGGGGGACAGTGACGTTTACAGGGAGCGAAACGGATTCCATTCTGACGGCTGCTGCCTGCAGCGTTTTCACGGTCTCGTTGAGCCACCCACTGCCAGCAGCACTTGCCGCCACATCAACCGGCACATCGTCCCACACCAAAACACACAGCACTGTTTTCCGGTCTAGCCAATTTGGGCGGGTATCAACCACCACGCCCAATTTCCCAACCGACAAACCAAACCGTGGGTGCGACAGCTTGACGGTATCACCCACTGTGACATCCAACAGCCGCGAACGGGCCGCAAACTCAAACACATGGCGCACTTTAGACAGCAGACCAAGCCGCCGTGTGGCCTCTGTTTGTGCATCAATCCGCCGCACAAGCATCGTATCGAGTTGCTCCGGCTCGGTGTGCTGTCGATATCGCGTGGCAATCGCTGCATCATCCACCGTGACGTGTTGCCACTCTGCGGCGTGTAAATCCAAATGCGCCGCAGGAATGCCACCGGCCATGCCGCTGCTTTGCGGCGTGTGATTACGGGCATATCCCACTTTTACCGCCGCTTGTACCGCAGGACGGTCAACAATCCGCAATGTGCCAGCAATCATGTCGTCAGGCTGGATGTCCCAACGGGGATTGCTAGGGGCAGCCAGGCGAATCAGCTTTAGCTTACCCTCTCGCGACACCGTCAACGCACACCCAACCGACTTGGCCAAGTCTTGGCAGACCTCAAGCACGTTGCGGCGATCATCGAGATACACCCCAACCGGCTGTGGGCATAGGGTGGCAACTTGGCTAAAGCTGTCGTTGTCTATCTCGCTGCCGGTAAATCGTTCGCTTGGCTTGCCGTAGGCCGTGGCCAACAGGCGGATAATGTCCGCTACCTTGGTAAGGCTGTGCTGTACGTCTGCGGTGATTGTGCCAAAAGGCCGATTGTTTAGCTTAAAGGTGCCTGTGGTGAGATTGCGAGTAATCGACACTGGAGAGCCGTTGTCTCTCACCTCGACAATCGCAGCCACCGCGCCGTCATGCACACGATATTCGTGCTGTGACGGGGCAATGAGCAAAGGCGAGACGTTAAAAGGGCAGCCAAAGCTCAGCGGCAAAAGCCGGTCTTTGTTGTCGGTTGTCCCGCCAAGCTGTTGCTCGGAGACCGGCGCGTTAAGCCGCTGCAATCCATCGCGCAACTTGATCGACAGTCGATCACGGCTTTTGCTGTCGATATCCTCAACCACGCCGCTAAATACAGGGAAAAAATCAGCCCTTGGCCAGCGTTGGTCACCCATAAGCACCGTCACGCGGCGGTTTGCCCACACCCACAGCAACCAATGGTCTCGGCTGCCATCAAGGTTGTGTAAATCAATGTCGCCATACCCAAGGGGGCTGCTGCTGTCGCCCAAAAAATCCAGTGTCTCGCGCAGCGATACCCCACCTGCCACCGCAACCTCATACGGGGTGTGCGGCGGGGTGTCGGTTGCAACGGTGGCATAGGTGTTATTGGCGAGTCGCAACAGGGTTTCTTGACCCCCGATCAACACAGACACCTCGACCAACACTATCGGCTGTCGGTCTGGCTGGGTTAGCCACTCATGTTTGTCCATACCATGCCCCTGCTAGGTTAAAGCGGGGCGGTTGCGGCGCTCCCAATCCGATTGGGTGCCGGTGCGCTCGATGGCCTCAACAATTTTGTTGGCAGCCTCGGCATTGCTGTGATGGGTTACATCGAGCAAAGCACTTAATAGCTCTGTCATCATCGCTTTTAACTCCCGAATTTCGGCCTTTAACTCAGCGGTTGCGCTTACATCCGCAGCGCGGGTTGGGCTTTCGAGCATCTCGAACAGTCTGCGGTTGTCCGCTTTGGGAATAATCCGCTCCCCCTCATGCACCACGGCAACCATGTCTTGTGGCAAGTAGTTTGTCCCGACGGCAAACTGAGGCAAACCATTGTCCACCGCCCACTGATTGGCCGTTCCAGCCGCCCACCCCATCATTGCATCAAGACTGATTGCGCTAATCCCCTCGCTTTTGGCGCGGTCGTAAACCTGACGGGGGTTGCCAGCTGCAAGCTGCTGGCTAATCCAGTCGCGTGCCGATTGTCCGGTAAAGGCGCTTTGCGTTTTGGTGGTGACAAGGTAGTCGCTGTCGTTTAGCCCCTGTGTCGCATAAGCACCGCCGGTGCTATCCCATCTTTGCCCATAGTCAGTTTGGTACCACTGTTCTGTTGGATTAAATGGGGTGGGAGCCACACTGCCAGCCCCACCGCCGTTTTGCAGTCCTGTCAGATAAGGCTGCAAAACGGCGGCAAGCCCTGCCGGTAGCCCAGCAAGCAGAGTGGTGATATCAGACAGCTTGCCCAGTTGCGCCGCCATCCCTGCCAACACCTGAAACTCAGATTGCAGTTGTGTGTTGGTCTGCTGGTATTGCGCATCGATCTTGGTGTAGGCGGTCGAAACTGCATCGCGTAAGCGTTGCAGCTCTTGCAGTTGCCTTTGTGCTGCTTGCTCTGACGATGTTGCCCCAGACAGCACTCCAGCCCCCAAAGCATCAATGCTGCTGGTTACGCTCTCAAAGATGCGGACGTAGTCGTCATTGCTTGCGTAGTAGTCCTTTGCCAGCGACAGATAAGCGTCAGCTTTGCCTTGCAGGTTAGCTAACGCGGTTGGATCGCCTGCTTGGGCTTGGGCCAGCGTGATAGCGTATTGGCTGGCTGCTTCTGCGAGCCGTTGCCCCATTGTGTAGGGCGATAAATCCCCGACTCGCAGACCTAGCACATACTCGCGCAGAGATTTTGCGGTGTCTCGCACCCGCTCGATAGCAGTTTGCTCATCTTGATAGCGCGAGGTAATCAATCCTTGCAGCTCTTTGGCCAACTCGATTTGTTGCTCTAGCGAGGCCTTGGGCAGCAAAGACCACAGCTCTTGCATCCGCTTGGCGGCAAAATCGCCGCTGGCACGGCCAAGGTCTTTGTCGATGCTGTCTAGCAGATTGCCAGCGCCGGTACGCAGCTCTAGCCATTTTTTGGCATCGTTGAGTAGATCTTGCACCACCTTTTTTTGCTGCTCATACGCGGCAGCAAGCCCCTTGGCACCAATTTCCGCCGAGGTGATTTCGGGATGCAGGCTGGCAAATGCCGATTCCACCGACAGCATCACGGCAATTGCCTTGCGCCCACTTTCCGTTGTCTTGTCCAACGATTCAAACAGCCGCCGGAACTCTAACCGCGATGTGGGCAAGGCAAGGCCAACATCCGCTAATTGCTTGCGGATGTCGTTTTCTTGTCGCGCATTGCGCTCGAAATCGAGCAGGTAGTTTTGCGCGTAGGACTGCAGCTTTGATGTCAGCGCATCAATCCCACCCGCCGCTTGCACCAGTTTTTCGCGCATCTCTGCCGATGCTAAACCCACGACACCAAAGGCTTCAGCCGATTTTTTGCCCATCAAATCCGCAGCAAGGTTGGTGGCTGTAAAGACACCAGCCAAGCGCTGGAATGTGGCTGCGCTGGTTTCACCGCCTTTTGATGCCGCTTCAAACTGTTTGATGCTGGTGATTTGCTCGCCAAACACATCACGCAGTTTGCTGGCACCGCCGCGAAAATCGCGCATGGTGGCAGTAATTTGCGACAAATAAGCCGGAAACTGCTCGAAAGTGCCGCCAAAATTGCGGATAAAGTCACCCCACCCAGATTCGACCGAATCCAAGATGGCCGCGTAGCGGTCTTTTGCGATGTCGATACGGGCAGTGGATTGTGTCCAATCCGTCCACTGCAAACCGAAGCTATATTCCCGATCAATGCCTTTTAGGGCATCAATCGCGTTGTTGGTTTGCGTGGATGTCAGCGACAGGCTATCGGCAACGGTCTTATCCAAAGATTCTAACGAATCGATGTATTGACCCATCGCCGCGCCCATCTCCGAGCCGCTAAACCACTGGTCGTTATAGGTTCTAAACTCGCCAAAGGCGCTAGACCCTGTCCATCCGGTGGTTTTTCCCTCTTCGCGCAGGGCATCAGACGCGCCATAGCCAAATTTGGCCTTGCGCATGTCTGGTTCGCTGTCGCCAAATAACGAGCCAAGGCCACCGCCAAGCAACGCGCCGCCAATCACGGCAGCAGTGATGCCTAGCGGCCCTGCCCCTGCCGCCAAAGCCAGCGATGCCCCTGCGCTACCGCCAAGGCTGCCGCCGGTGTTGGCGTAACCCTTGCCACCAAATACTTTGTCGCCGATAAAGCCACCAGCCAAACCACCGCCGATGCCAGCCAGCCCATAGCCCCAATTCGGTATTGCGCTGGCGTTAGTGGCAATGCTGCTGATGCTGCCTTCGAGCACGCCCATGCTTTGGGCGGCGGTTGCAGCGGCATCGGTAAAGCCGTAGATGGCTTGTGATCCATCCACAAACATCGATGCGGTTTCGGCTGCAAGGGGTGCCGTGTTATAGCCAAACAATCGACCGGCTGACGTGGCCATGCTAGACAGGGTCTGTCCTGTGCTGTTGCTGGTAAAACCAGACAGCAAGTTGTTTAGCGATCCTCCTCCTTGCTGCTGCCCTTGCTGCGGCTGCCCACCCATGATCTGGCCGTAGAGTTGGCCGCCAACGCTGTTAATCACCCCCATGATGGGTTGCACCAAGATTCGCACAACCATCGATTTGAAAGCGTTTTTTACATGGTCTTTGAGCGAATCGGCAAACCCTTTGCCGTTATCAAATCCGCGCATCAACGCATCGGTTAATGCGCGTTCGATTTCTTGACTGGTTCGCGCCCATTCTTCTGCGGCGTATCGTGATGCAGCGCGAGAGGATGCGGCAGCTTTACGGGTGACCGCATCGGCATTGGTACGATCAATTTCACGTTGCACCAAGGCTTTTGATTCATCGCCCACTGCCTCGACCATCTTTTGCTGTAGCTCTAGCAGTTCTTGCCGTATTTCTTTTTCTTCTTCCCACGCTGCTTGGGCTTTTGCTCGTTCTATCCCAGACAGCCCAAGCCATTCCCATTCTTTTTGGGCTTCTTCATTCAGCAAAGCCAAGTCAGATGCCCGTCTTTTAGCGGTTTCTGCAAACTCAGATTCGAGTTTTAACGCTTCTTGGCGGCCTGCATTGGCACGTTGCACGGTGGCGAGTTCTTCCGCCGCTGCTTGCATCGCTGCCCAGTGTGCTTTGCCTTTGGCGTGGGTGGCATCTTTGGCTTTTTGGGCGTACTGCAACGCCAGTTTTTCGCCTTCGTTTAGCTTTTCAAGCGACAAATGGCGACTATTGGCCGCTGCGGCGATGACTCGCGCCTGTTCTTGCTCAGCTTCGATGCGAGCTCGGATGTTTGCCAACTCGGATTGCTGGCCGGTCAGCCCGGATGCAGGCGGCTTTTTCTCTTTCTTGCCGGTTTCCTTGTATTTTTCCTCGGTGATCTTAATGCGGCGGTGGTATTCCTCCAGCGTGATGGCTTGTGCGTCAAGGTGGGACTTGTGTTGCTCTAGTTCTTCCTTGCGCTGCTGGGCCTTGGTTTTATTGTTTTTTGCCCATTCTGCCGCTTCTTGCCGTGCATTTTCTTTTGACCGATCAATGCCCGTTTTTGTCGCCTCGAAACTGGCAATACCAAGGCGGTATTCTCTGGCATCGGCAGAGGGTGGGATTCTGCCTAGTGCGGCATCAGCCTGTTCTTTTTTACCCGTTTCAATGTCCTTGGACATTTTTAGGTATTGCTTACGGGCATCTTCAGCAATGGCTGACCACTGGGCACGGTTTTGTTCCAGTTGCCGTGTGGCACCAAGGGTGGGATCGGCATTCGCCAACGATTGATCGAGCCGTCTCACCCACTCTTCAGCAGTGCGTTTTTGCTGTTCGATGGCGTTTAAGCTGGCATTTGCTGCTGCAAAATCGCTTTTTTTCAGCGCGGCAGTGATGCGGTCAGCGGATTTTTGCGCGGCATCTACTGCGCTAATCGATGCGTCTTTGACCTTGTCCCAATTAAAAGCCAGCAGGGTGAGGGCTGTAATCGCAATGCCAACAGGGCCGCCAAGGGCACCCACCACGGCGCTAAATCCTCTGCTTGCTGCTGCGGCAAGGCCGGTGGCTGTTGTCAGCGCACCTTTGGCGCGACCAAGAGCGTAGGTGGCTTTTTCCGAGGCTTCGAGTGTTGCTGTGTGGATGGTTCTTGCTTTGGCAAGGGCATCTTCTCTGTCTCTTGCGACTTTTGCAGCGTCGGAGGTCTTTGCCAGTGCCTCTTGGTATTGCTTTTGGGCAGTGACGATATTGGATGCTGCGGCACTGCGTTCTTTTGGTGACCCTTGATCGGTTAATGCCGCAGCCTGCATATTGGCTTTTGCCAATGCTTGTTGGGCTGTTGCTTGGTCTGCTTGGGCTGTTGCCAGCTTGGACGCGGCAAGATTGGCTTCTGCGAGTGCGGCGGCCTTGGCTAAAGCGGCGGTGCGCTCGATGGCCTGTGCGCGCATTTGGGCTGCGTTCGCGGCAGCAACATCGGCCCGTGCATTTTCGATAGCGGCAGCTTTGAGGGCGTTTGAATCGACAATGCGGGATTGCATTGCACTGGCCAGCCTGCCAGACAACAACGCCACTATCGCCATGCCGCCATACATCATCCCGTCAGCAAAGCTATCAAAGTTGGTAGCAATGCCAGCAATCGCTGCTGATATCTTCGCGCTAGAGCCTGATGCCTCATCAGCAGTGCCGACCCATTTACGGGCGGCATTTTCCATCATGGTCAGGCTGTCGGAGATGGTGACAGGAATCTTTTGTGCATCTTTGGCGACTTTGTCGGCCATCGTAAATACAGCGTTCACAATGACATCGCTGGTTAGCTTGCCTTCGGTCGATAGGTTTTTTAAGTCGCCCTGTGTGATACCCAATTGTTTTGACAATTGGCGCATGAAATAGGGAGCATTTTCGGCCAGCGATCTGAATTCATCCCCATTTAGCCGACCGCTTGCCAATGCTTGGCTAAATTGCAGCAACGATGCGGCGGCTTCTTGTGTGGTCGCCCCGCCGATTTTCAAAGCACGAACAAAGGTCTCGGTGACTTTGGTGGCTTGTTGTTGCGTGCCGCCCATGTCTTTGATGATGGACGACATTCGGACATAGGCGGTTCCAATTTCGTTGATCGGCACTCTAAGCGCTTGCGCCATCTGCACAAGCTCAAGCTGATGTTTGGCAACCGCTTGGCTAGATAGCCCTGTGGCAACAGTTATCCTTGCCTCGAGCAATTTCCAAGAGTCGGCGTACTCGATAATCTGCGAGGAAGAAAGCCCCACGCCAATTGCGGCTAACGCGGCCTGTGCGGTGGTTGCCCCTGCTGCGATAGATTGCAAGGGCGTTTTGATGTCATCGAGCGCAGACGCGGCTCTATCGGCTTGTCGCTCGATCGTTGACATTGTGCTGTCCATCTTTTTAGACAGCTTATCAATGTCAGTGATGATCTTTGCTGTGTCGGCTTTAATATCAATAACAAGTGATCCGACTTTTTTTGACATCTCAGCCTCCACAAAACAAAAACCCGCCATGTGGCGGGTTTGATTAAAATTTATTCCTGAAATAGCACAGTGCAACAAAAGCAGCACCAAGGGCAAAGGCATAATCCATTTTTTCCTCACTGAATCAACCAGTGGGGAAATTTTACCCTTTTTTAATACGCCGCACAGCAAGAAACCATATTAAAAAAATCTTTTTCTTCGATGATTTTAATATCCTGCCCTTTTTCAATGAGGGATTCTGCTTTGCGGTGTTTTGCGCTTTTTTCTTGCCCTGCTAATCGCTGCAAATCTTGTTCACCGACCACCAAAAAGGTGGTTTTTTTGTTCACGCCATCGAGCACATCAAAACCGGCTTGGCTGGCAATCTTGGCAGCTTCAGCCCTTGGCACGGCCAATGCGCCGGTGAATACAATCGCTTCACCGTAAAACGCGCCCTCTGTGTCGCCTGCGGTGGCAACAGAGTTGACCCGTTGGCCTTCTTGCCACGCCATTGGCTTTTTCACTCGCGATTGCCACCAAGCGATGTCTTGGCCGCTTTCGCTCAGGATATGCGACAGCACCTTGCCTGCGGCGATGGCATCGGCAAGGGCATGATGGTGTTCAAAGTCGAACTTGAGTTTTTTGGCTATTTTGGCAAGGCCATAGCCTTTTTGGGCGCAATCTGGCCAATATCGCCGCACTGCACGAGTAATATCAAACCAGTCTGCGGCAAATAAAAGATTGTTTTTTGCTGTGGCTTTTTGTATAGCAAATCGATCAAATGCGCCATAGCTTGCTAATAATTGGCCTTGGCTTTTTTGTTTTAATTCGTCAGCAATATCAAAAAAAGTGGGTGAGTTTTTTACATCTTTTGGTGTAATGCCGTGAATACTGATATTCATGGCTGAAAACTCAGCCTTTGGGTTAATCAGTTGCACCCATGTTTCTTTTATTTCGCCATTTTCAAACCTTGCCATGCCAATTTGGCAAATGCTTGATGGGCATTCATTGGCTGTTTCAACGTCTATTGCGACAAAATCCATCATCCCCTCACGCTGCATGACAAAAACAACAGGCTAACGAGAGGGTGATGTAGAGTCAATGTCTGACTAGCGTACGCAAGCCTGACGGCCAACATAGTCAGCGATTGACTGAGAAACAATCGGTGACATCTTTGGATCTGGCTTTGAATTTCCCATTTCCGCCATCGTGTCGCCAGTCCCAAGGTATTTAACAGTTGCGTTCGAGCAGTCATACAGCCGCTTGGAGTAACTGGTTCCGCTTGAGCCAATCCGCTTAGTCACGATTGTTCGATCAGGCCAGTTTCCACTTACCTCGAGAATGAAATATGTTGCTTTTGCATCGGAAGGCACAGGGAAAGGCTTTCCCTCTGCAGAGACAACCGTAGAAGCGGCAAGCATGATCGCTGCAAGAAAAAGATGTCGCATAAGACTTCCCCTGTGGTTTTTGTGTCGGAAAAATGGTCAAAAAAATGTCATGGCATCTTATCCGGCCAAGATGGCAATTAGCAATTGCTATCTATTTTTTCTCATTGCATTCATGGCAGCCCGTTCGATAATCCGAAGATCTGCAAATAGCTGTGGTTGATCGGCGGTGGGTATCTGCGACATCCGCATGACCGATTCGACACTGGGATAGTTAAGCCCGAATACACCACCGCTCGAGAAAATCCACTGTGTTTGAATTTTCAACCAAAACTCTAGCGCGGCTAGGTTTTCCGGCATCACATCACAATCATCGCCAGACGCCCATGCCGCGCCAATCTCTGCTAGTTTTTTTCGCGTGGCATCCCTGCGTGGACTTCGTTGGACGCCGTCCAAATTGCCATGCTGATGGGGGCAAAGTCAGGCCCACTGAGTACCATTTTGAGCGATTCAACCGAGAACGGGATTGGGTTGCCGTCTTGGTCTTGGATGTCGCTCCAGCCATCCATCAGCTTGGAAAAGGTGATGGCGTTGGCTTCGTTTGGCGATTCTGCGTCAACCAGCACTTTGTGTGCTTCGATGATTAAGTCGCGCTCTTGCGGCCCAAGGCGCTTAAAAAGGCCGGTAAATTGATATTCGAGATATTCGCCGCCATCGGTGGGGATGGTGACTTTGATTGGCCAAGCAATCGGTTTTTCTTTTGATGTAATGCGAAAAGTCATTCTTTGCTCCATTAGGCGGCAAGTTGTTGGATGGTAGCGTAGGCCGATTTGCCTGTGGCTTGGATTTCTGGGGCTTGCATCATTTCGCCGGTGACGGCGGTTTTCCGGAAATCATCCGTGATGATGTCCAGTCCGCCCGGGCCGAATTTGATTCGGTGTAGCGTGATGATGAATGGACGCCCAGAGTCTGCTTTGTTGAGGCCTTCAATCACCGCGCTGTATTCAGCGCCGCTTTCGACCAGTGTTTCAAAGCGGTGTTGTTTATCGGTCGAGTATTGGATATCGATGTCGGAGCCGTCTGGGATGGTGCCGGTGTTGCTAATCAGGATGCCTGACGCCGTTTCGGTGTAGTCGCGGCCGGCTTGATAGATGATGCTGTTATCGGCGCTGTCTAGCACCGTTAATGTGCCCTTTTTCGGGATCAGCTCTAACTTGATTAGGCTGCCGTCCATCGCCTTGTGCGTTTCTGTTTTGTTGGCTTGTGCGGCAATTTCTTCTTGGGTGCCATACACCAACAGGGCGATGTTCTGTGCGAAAAACTGGGTGATGTCTAACGACACTTTGCCACCACGAATGTCGGTGTAGGCATCAAACGTGCCGCCTGACACTGACTGGTAATTGGCCAGTTTTTTGGTTTCGACATCCCATTCGATGGATAGCTTTGCCAGATTGCCCACGCTCAAAAGCTTGGCGTTTGGGTCGTTGCGGCGCTGCAAATACATGGTGCCAGCGCCTGCATAGGTTTCTGTTCGTGACATTTGGGGGCTCCAAAAACAAACCCCCGCGTTAGGCGGGGGGTGTGGTGGTGGGGTGGGTTAGGTTTGCAAGGTGGCGGCGAAAATCAGCTCTAGCGGCACACAGGCGCGGTCTGGATCGTCTGTGACGTATCGCATCTCGATAAAAGACAAGGTGATGCAAGCGTAATCAAGGGTCGATTCGGTCAGTTGGGTAATGATGGCTGATGCAGCGGGCTCCATCACGGCATCACTGGGTTGTGATTTATCTTTACCCACCAGCCGCACCAAAAATTCTAGCGTTTTGGGTGCCCCCGGAAAATCTTGCTTTTCGGCTGGGGCTAAGCGCAGTTTGTGGACAGATATATGCTGTACTAGGCGCGTATTGCCGTCTGGTAAGACATTTCGACCCACCGGCAAGCCGGTGATTTGTTCGAGTTTTTTTGTCACCAAATCAATAAATTGTTCGGGATTCAACGATAAACACCTCTATATCAATCGCCTTGCCCAATAGCAGGCTATCGGGTTCTTTGATGGCGGCGGCGTCTTGCACAATCACATCGTCAACGGCAATGCCGCCAAAAACCCCAGATTGGCGGTCGATACCAAGGATGATTTGCGCGGCGATTTCTTCGACTTTCAGCCGCTGTTGTGCCCACACTGTCACTTGGAATGTGACGCTATAAGCGCCGGATGGCTGGTAACGCGATTGTTCGCGCTCGAGGCCAATGTCGGTGTAAACGATGGCAGGCAAGGCGGCATCAGATGGCAAAAAATCGGGGTAGATGGCGTCTTTTAGTTGCTCGATGCTGTTGATGTTGCGAAGCATGGCAACAAGGGCAAGGTAGGCGTCAACCACGAGTAAAGTCCTGTTTGATTACGCTGGCAATCGTATCAATGGCCTGTTCTGCCGCTTCTGCCAGCGCCGACCGCATGAACGGATTGGCGCGGCTGCGACTGGTGCCATATTCGTGGTGATGTGCGTAGTAAACATCGGCTTTTTCTGGGTTGGTTTTGCTGCGATAGCGGCCTTTACCTTTCTTGTCTGGCACCGTTCCGCCTGCCCACACTGCGAAATAGACCTCGGAGCGATTGCGTGATCTGCGACGGTAGGTGCGGATAGACTTTTTCAGGTTGCCGGTTTTAACCCCTACTCGCGCTTTTGCCGCGTCCCGAATTTCGTTTGCGCCTTGTTGGACGCCTTTATAAAGCGCCTTTTTCTGCAACTCTTGTGGCACAGCTGCTAGGGCACTTTTTAGCTGGTTTAGGCCGATGATTCTTGATTGCGCCATCTTGCTTTTATCTCCAACCATTGCCGCTTTCCGCCCATATCAATGGGCGGTGCAACGATGTCGAGAATGATGCCGCGCCAATTGATTTGCCAGTCGTGGGCCACGTCATCGCGATAGTGAATGCGGATTAAAAACAGCGATTCTGTTGTGCTGATTTGCCCCGTTAGCCACTCTCGCCCGTTTTGCTGGATCAGCTCGGCCCATACTTCTTGGACTGGTTGCATCGTTTTGATGTGCTGCCCAAGAGGGTCTCTGCTGATGACCGGCGATAGCAATGTGATGCGGTGACGTAGTTTGCCGATCATCGCGCTATACCCGTGCGATGCGCCATTGATCTAGCAGGCCATCAGTAAAAGTGCGTGGCAGCTCTTTTAGTCGTCCATCGCTCAGCGATTCGCGGTTAATGTAGAGCGTACCGATACGGGCCAGCATCCATTGCTTGATGCTTGCTGGGACGCTGTCAGCGTCGGCAAACATGCCTGCGCTAAATTCGATTGCTACTGCAGAGCCAAGCGGCCAGCCGTTTGGTGCGGCTAGGCGTTCTTTGCCAAGCAAGATGTAATCGGTGTCTGGCAGATCTAATAGCGCACCGGTGTTAGACCGATAGCTGATGCTGGTCACTGCCACCACATCAGATGACGACAAATCGATGCTTTCTCTGTCGGCAGGAAAAGTATCGAGATGCAGCACATAGGTGCGTGGCAGGATGGGCCGCCCCATCAGGTGCTCGGCGTGTTCTCGCGCCACCTGAATCAGCATTTGCACCAAGGTGTTGTCGTTGCTGGTGTCTAGCTTAAGATGGTCTTTTGCCATCTCAAGGCTAACCGGCTCGGCTGCTGGTGGGGTTTTTAGCAGGCGCTCCATCGCTTATACCCCGATTTTCATCAGTTTAATGGCCTGAGAATCCATCAGGCCACCACCTACACGCTTGGTGGTGTAGAACTGCACGAATGGCTTGCGGGTGTATGGGTCGCGCAGTACGCGAGTGCCGTGAATATCAGCGATGGTATAACCACGCTTAAAATCACCGAAGGCAATAGCCAAATCACCATCGGCCAAATCTGGCATCTCATCATCTTCGACCAGTGGGCGATTTAACAGCATCGAGGGTTCGCCGGCATCAAGACCTGGTCGCCACAGATAGTTACCATTGTCGTCTTTTAGCTTGCGGATTGCTTCGACAGTCGAGGTTGCCATCAACCACGATGCTTTGCGGCGATATTTTGCCTTTAGGGCATAGACCAAGCTAATCAGCTGGTCGGGGTTAATCGCTGCGGCTGCACCAGACATGATGTGTTGCAAAGTGCCGAATGGTCGCGATTTGTCTGCCTGTGCAGATGTGGCGTAGGCCAGCAAGCCCTTGGGCTTTTTGGTGCCGTTCCCGTGAATAAAGGCCGCGTTTTCTTGCTCGGCAAAGGCTTGTGCAACTTCTTGCGCAAGCCATGCTTCAGCGTTAAAAAACACATCGTCCAAGGTTTTTTGTGTGGCAGCAGGGTTGGCGTAGATTTCACCGTAATGCAATGCCACTTCGCTCAACTTTGGGCTGTCGGTTTCTGGTCGATTTTCGTCCTCACCCACCCAGCCAGATCCGGCGCCGCCAAGGTTCACCAGCTTTTTGTAGTTTTCATTGCCTAACTGGATGACGTTGCACAATGTTCGCATTGTGACTTCGTCTCGTTCCATTTGCATGATTTGTTGGTCTAGGGTATCTGGTACCGCAAAGCCACCATCTTCGCCAACAGCGATTTGCAGGGCTTTTTTCTCAAGCTCTTGCAAGCCGTCATCGTCACCTTTACGCAAGAATTTTCCAAAGGCTTGCTGATGTTCTTTCACTTCTTGCCGAACGCCGTTGCCATCGCCACCCAAGCCGGTGCGCTGCATCTTTTTCAGCGCTTCATCCAGCTCTTTTTTGGTGGCATCTAGGGCCGAGATGCCTTGATTGATTTGTGTCAGTTTGGTGTCAAGGTCGCCGGTTGGCAGGCCCTTTTCCATTTTCGCTAGGCGTTCATCGTTTGTTTTTTTGAACTCTTCAAACGCTTCGCCAAGCTTTTGGATAGTTTGTTCTAAGGCACCCATGTCTTACCCCTTGATGATGTTGATTAAATCGTGCAGCAGCTTGATTTGGCTGCCTGTGCTTTTCACGTCAGTGACTTGTGCTTGTTGGTTGGCTGGAAAAGTCACCAGACTGACTTCCCACAGATCGACTTGGCGCAGAGTGCGGATGCCGGTGACGCGATCCCAACTGTCATCGCGCACCATAAAGCCGATAGAAAGCCCACCGACAGCGCCCATTTTTAGGAGCTCGTAGGCATCTTTTCCGGCGGTGGTCTTGATAGCGAGCTGGCCCTCGACATACAGGCCGATGCTGTCCTCTTGCATCTTGGTGTAGATGCCGATGGGCTCGGAGGATCGGTGTTGCCACAGCATGGCTGGCAGCTTGCCGCGCTTTGCCCAGTCTGCAAGAGAGGCTTCAAACGCGCCTTTTGCTACGATGTCGTCGTAGCTATCCACCACGCCAAAAACGCTACCGTAGCCAGAAAAAAAGCCGTCTTCTTGGACGGCTTTGATCTCGAAAGCGAATGCTTTTGTTTGTATTGTCATGTTTTTGCACCACCGTGTTGGGCTCGCACGATTTCTTCGGCAAGGTGTACCGGCATAAAGCCCTGCTGGATAAAGTAGGTGTCGCCACCGTCGTATCCTTCATCGTCTTCAAGCCTCCTGATGTCGTTAGGCGACATACTTCCGGTGTTGAACAATGACTGATAAAGGGCTGCGCGGCTTTGGGTGTCGCCACGCAACAGGTTGTTGAAATTAAAAGCAGGGAAGAATGTTTCTCTGTCTTTTTCTGGCAGGCAATCACGCAATAATGCTTGCTCCCACCGTCTAGCCCAAGGCAAGAGGGTGTCGGTAACGTATTCGCGTGACTGGTGCTCGATGTTGTTGTTTGTGGCGCGTTCGAGATGGCCGATTTTGTGCAGTGGCATCCGGTAGAGTCGGGCGATTTCTTCGACTTGGAATTTTCGGGTTTCGATAAATTGCAAATCGGACAGCTTAATGCCGAGGCTTTTCCACGACAGGCCTTGTTCAAGGATGATCGGGCTAGAGGCATTGTCTATCCCACCTTCTTCTTTGAATGACTTTTTCAGGCGGTCGTAGGCCGCGTCTGATAGCTTGCCTGGTGTTTCAAACACGCCGGGGCCAGTTACCCGTCCGCCAAACATGGCGGAGCCATGCTGCTCTGCGGCAGAGGCTAGGGCAAAGGTCTCTTTTGCGTATTGAATCGGGGTAATGCCGACCACGCCGTCAAGCGTAAGCCCTCGCAGATGCAATATGTCGTCTTGCTCGAAGGTGATTTGGCGGCCATTTGGGTTGGTGTAGGTGTACCCAATCGATAGGTCCTCGCGCTGTTCGATGGTGACTGATGACGGCAGTAGCGGTATCAGTTCCAGCACCTTGCCGCCCAGCCCCCTTGATACACGGGCAAAGCCATTGCCACGCAATAGGGCATGAGCGGTGAGCATTTCGACAAATTCGTAGCTGGTTTGCCAGCTATTTGGGCTGCTGTTGAGTAAGACATAAAGCGGGTGTGTGCTGGCCCGTCTTTTTCCGTTTGGCACCCGTTCATAAAGATGAATGGGGTTTTTGGCTAAGTCCTCAGCGATGTTACGCACACAGGCATAGCATGCCGCCAAGCGCATGGCGGTGGTGGTGGTCACTGCGATTCCAGTCCGCGAGTTGTAGCCACCGCCAAAATGAGAAATCAGCGCTTCATTTTCAAGCGAGATGCTTTTTTTGCCAAAAAGCTTGCTGAAGATACCCATGTATTGCCTCATTCCCCAAGGCGTTTAATGCCTTGTTCATCGTAAACTGACCGGTCGTCGATATGTGCCCTGATGCGTGTCATCGCCATGCAGATAGCGACAATGGGGTCGATGCGGCCTTGGCTGCGTTTTTTGTCGGGTTTGATGTTTTCTGCCCCGTCAATTTGCAGGCTGACGTTGCTTGCGCACCATCGCAACACCGGATTTCCCCCGTGCCGGAATCGTTTGCTATACACGCACATTTCAAGCTGCTTAGCTCCCGGGGAAAGACCAGCAAAGGTTTGCGGCACTTTGACCATTGGTGCGTCATGCTCTAGCAGCTCGTTGGCAATTTGGGTGGCATTCCATGTGTCGAAGGCGATTTCTTGGATGTCGTACTGGTGCATGGCATCTAAGATGGTCTGTTTAACCGGTTTGTAGTCAGTGACATCGCCCTCGGTCACGATAATTGCCCCTTTTTTTGCCCATTCTCGATAGTTGGCACCGTTGTCTTGGTCTGCCATGTGTAGTTTGGCCTCGGGAATCCAGCACCATGCCAGCACATACCAATCGCCATCTTCATCGCCATCGGGCGGCGGAAAGACCAAAGTAAAAGCGGTTAAGTCGCGGGTTGCAGCCAGATCAAGACCGCCAAAGCAGGTGCGCCCATCTAGCATGGAGGGATCGAATTTTTTGCGGCCTTTGTCCCACACCGTCATATCCATCCATGTAAAAGCGTCACCGACCCAGATATTTAGGTCTTTTGTGAGAAAGTTGGCACGGGCAGATGGCAATCCCTTGGCCTTGGTGGCAATCGATTGCATGTAATCGATGGTTTTTGCTTGACCAAGGCTGGGATTGGCTTTGTGCCACATCTTTTCATCAAAAGGGTCGTCCCCTTCATCTAGCGTAAAAATCACGCCAAAAAAGGCATCATCTTTGACTTTTCCGCGCAAGATATCGACAAGATATTTTCGAATCTCGGTGCAAATGCCATCGAGGATGTAGCCTGCGGTGGTGATGGCGTTGAGCAAGGGCTGCGCCCGTGCGCCAAACGCTGATTCCATGACATCCCACACTTCACGGGTTTTGTGAGCGTGTAGTTCATCTACCAGACAGGCGGATGGATTAAGACCGTCTAGGCTGTCTGGGTTGGCTGGCAGTGGCTTGTAAAGGCTTTCACCCAGAATCATTTTTTCTTGGTTCTGGCCGTCATAGATTCGAATGCCGCGTTTTAGCCTTGGTGATTGTCGGCACAGTCTTTTGACGTTATCAAAAGCGGGTTTGTAAACCGACATGGCTTGATCGCGGGTAGTGGCGATGGTGTAAACCTCGGCACCGGATTCGCCATCCATCATCCAAAGATACGCGCCAATGATGCCCCACCATGTTGATTTGCCATTTTTCCGTGCGACTTCCTCATAACCGGTGCGGAACCGCCGCCGACCATCGAACCGCCGCCAGCCAAACATGACGGCGGTGAAAAATTTTTGCCAAGGGTCGAGTTCAATGGGCTGGCCTGCTTTGGGGCCTTTGATGTGCACAAAGAACTTGAAGAAGTCGATGACATGCCAAGCGTGGGAGGCAGAAAAGACAAAACCGCGTTTTTGCGCGGTTTTTAGGTCTTTGTAATGCCGTTCGACTGCTAGTCGGGTCAGTTCGCAGACTTCTATTTGCCCTTGTAATACGGGGATGCCGTAGGTTTTGTCCCATTCTTGCCATGTTTCTGGCGGTGGGATTAGTGCAGACTTTTTCCGAGGCTTGGATGTTGCGCGGCGTGGCTTTGCATTCCCTCGAACAGGTCGTCTATCGGTGGCTTGCTTCCCAGTTTTTGCTTGGTCGTTGCCACGCTCGGTATCGTCAGACAGCACTCTGGCAACCATTTTAGCAGTTCCGTTTTCAGGCTTTTTGTGACGTAAAAGGCTTGGTGCGGCTGCCAATGCCCGTTGGGTGTTTGGATTATGTATGTGCCATTGTTGTCTGCTTCGATTTTGTCTAGCTGTTGCTCGGCTTCTAGCCACCGGATATAGGTTTTGACAACAATCCGAATGGCAAGGCCGGATGTGATGTGGTCGAGGCCAGCCGCTTGGAGTTGGGCACAGATGTATTCCCATACCTTTTTTTCATCGCCGGAAAGCTTCTCTCCGGGCGGTGTTTTTGGCGAAATAACCTCGCCACCAGCCGCATCGTGGTTTTTGGATGTGGCTGGATCAACTGCAAAGGGTGGCGTTTGATCGTCCATTGCTGGCCCTTTCGTTGGTTTTTGGCGAAAAAAAAGCACATCGGGGGAGATGTGCGCTCTATGGGGCGGGATTTTTAACCCCCCCCTATTCAAAAATTGCGGCATAAAAATGCGCGTTTGGCCGCGCGGTCTAGCCCAAAATCGGGCGCGGATTGACCCCCACCCCCCTCTTACGGGCACGCGCACCCGTCCAGGCATGGGCGCAGGCACGGGCACGCATAGAAAACCCATTGAAAACAAAGGTTTTTTTGCTTTTCCCTACCGACCAAAACCACCATCAACCGCCGCCGTCTTGCGGCTGTGGCACTTGTGACAGAGCGACTGCCAGTTTTTTTGATCCCAAAAAAGATCATGATTGCCGCGATGGGGCACGATGTGATCGACGTCAGTGGCAGCGACAAGCAAGCCGCTTTTCGCGCACTCGCAGCACAGCGGGTGCTGCCGCAGATAAGCGGCCCTGGCTTTTTGCCAGCGGTAGCCGTAGCCACGGGCAGCGGACGAGCCGCGCCGGTCATCAGTGGCTTTGCGAGTCTCTGAGAGATGTCGCGCGCAAAAGCCGCGATCATCGTGCACCAGTGCGCTGCAGCCAGGTGCGCGGCAGGGCCGAGGGGCGGACTTTGGCATTTGAGATAACCAGTTGATTTTGCAAAAGAAAAAGCCCGAGGTTTTGTCTCGGGCTTTGTTTGGGCGCACGTGTGGCGCTGTGCTGAGATAGATATTGTCAGCTTTTTGCTGATGCGTCAAAACTTTGACTTAAAAAAACTTATCTTTTTTTATTTTCCCGCTTGACAGTAACTTTTTTTAAGTTATACAATAGAGACATCAGATAACGCAAAGCAGTAAGGGAGATCGAGATGGGCGTGATGAAAAAGGCTTGGCAAATTGCCAAAGAAGCAGTGGGCAAATGGGGTGGTAAGGCGCGGGAATACTTCGCCCTCTCACTGAAAGAGGCGTGGAAAGAATACCGTTATCAAATAGCACGGGCCGTTGCTGCGCAAGCAATCAAAGAACGCGAACAGCATTTGCTGGATAACGCACAGGAGTACATCCAGCGGTGGGATGCCGCAAATAAAAAGTTCGTCCAAAACGGGATGAAAGCCAGTGACGTGCCGCAGATCACTATTGATGCAGGTCTATCTCAAACCGAAATGGTCTGGCTCAAAGACAAGATTGAGAAAAACAAGATTGAGAAAGCCCAAGCTGCACTGACAGTAGAGCAGTCCATTGCGAACGTGGCCGTAACACGTGGCAGCGAAAAGCAAGTCAAATGGGCAAACGACCTAAAAGCTAAGCTGCTCCCACAAGTCAAAATCGTTGAGCAAGACATGCGCGCAAAACTTGAGGCAGCAGCGCTCGACGAAGAAAAACGAGCTAAAAACGCCGCAGTGCTCGAATCTGCCTTGGTCGAGATCAACAAAAAACTGGCCGCGCTCGATCAACACGCGGCTAAATGGATCGACTTTGCAGCAAACATGAATCAAGAAGCCCTCGCAAGAACGATGTGGAGGGACGCGGTAAAGGCAGTTACCAGCGGCAAGTAACCAAACAACCCGCCGCCGGTCGGTTACCGGCATCACTCACAAAGGGGCAGGAAAATGGAAGAAAAGACTTACACGATCAATCAGAACTTCACCGGAAACGAGGTCGAGGTCATGTCGCTTGCCCAGCTGCAAGCGCTGGTCAAATCCCGCATCGAGGCGGGCGAAGACCCGCAAGAGGTTGTCGGCTTTGTCGTTGTGGAGTACGAAGGCGAGATTTACGGCGGGATCACCCACCCGTCGCACGGGACTCCATCAGCATTGGAGGACGGTCTTGATGTCCTGTACTGGTGGAATGATGAGTGGAGCGAAAAAGACTACAAATGGCTTTGGGAAGAGCCAAGCAAAAACGAAGTCACTGTGCTTGAACAGCGCTCAGTAGAGCGCGAGTACGGGATGGGAGGGACGGAGGCTATCGTAATCAAGGACGGCGAAAAGCTGCTGCTGACCGATGGCTTTGGCGGAATTGACGGCCTGCGAGGTGGCGCGGTGCGGTGGTGTCACGGAAAAGTCGTAAAGCTAAAGGCCGAGGACACTTTCGAAGGTCTGGATGCGGAATTTAACGTCTATTTCTCGCTAATGGATCGTGCGTTGCTAGCGAGAGATCCGGAAAGACCTTTGCTTCTTTTGTCCGGGCGGCAGGTTGAGGCTATCGCAAAAAAAGCAGGTCTTATCTAACCAACCACAGCCGCCGGACGGGATGTCCGGTGGCAGGAGACAAAAATCAGATTATGAAACAACAGGCACCACTCACGTTAAATCTAAAAACCCTTGGATTTGTAAATTTTTATTTCCCCAACCAGCTGCCAGCGGTGGCGGGGGAAAAAGAGGACGGCGGCAGTAAGGTAGGCTATCTGTCCGCCGTGATCGAAAACAAACGGTACTTTGCTATCGTTGACGATGCAAAGGGCAGTGTTGTCTCAACCTTGGGCGAGGCCAAAAAAGTGGTTGAGACATGGGACGAAAAAAACGATGTGCGGCAGGACGACATCGAAGCAGTTTATCGCAACAACCCAAAAATCCCACCCCATGTCTTTGACGCCATCGCTTTTGGCGTAAGGCTGGATACCAAAAAAGGCACCGAGTCCGCACGGGCGGTGTTGGTTGACGGGATGACGGTGAACGAGGCTGTCAAACTGACGGGACGGCAACATACCCAAACCAACAATGCAGTAGACCGAATCTCTGATATATTTTGGGCGCTCAGTCCACTGCTGAAATAACCAAAGGGGCCACAGCGCCCCTTTTTTTATGCGGCCATTTCCGACAAAGTCGAATCCGCAGCACAGCACACACTATAAAGTGCAGCCTCGCCGCAAGAGGCAAGTCGATCCAACTCAAATTGCAACGTCTTGCAAAACTCGCTGGACGTTTCGTGGGAGACAGGATAGCCGGCAAGCGTTGAAATCTTTGAAAATTCGCGGCAACTGCCCACACCAGCGACCCAGTTGAACACGAAATACTCAACACCAAAAAACCCCCAGCGGGCGACATATCTTACAAGATGGGGTGTGTCTGTTAGCTTGTGATAAAGCGTACTCGCTAAATCCTTGGCTGCAGCTTCGCCTAGCTTGAAATTTTCGTGAAAAATCACCGCAGACATTGCCGCACGGACATCATCGGGCAAGGCGAAAAATTGCGTTAAAACTTTAGCCACATCGCCCCTATCCATCGCCGTGGCGCTGCTGCCACCACCGCCACCGGCACCAATCGCCTGCGCGGACACGCCGCCGGCAGTGGACATTTCAAAACATCTCATCAGGATCCCGTACACTACAGGGGACTTTTTGATACGCAAAGCTGCCTTAGTTGCTTTTTTTAACATCACTTTTCCCTTGCCGCGCGCGCCGGCCATTGTGTCGTGTCGATTTTCTAAAAACCTGATTTTTTCGCTTAAGTCAGCGCCCTCTTTTTCAAAATCTGCCGTGCCTGTTCGATGGCTTGTCTCGCTGAAGACATGCCTTTTCCAGAGCCGACAACGGGCACAGGATCGGCTTTTTTCTGCGGCAGTGGGGGTTGTATTGTTTCTTTAGAAACTGGCAGCGGTGCGGCTTGCTGCGGTGGTGTTGTGGGCTGCGCTGGTGGTGTATCGAGCACAGACAGCTTGCCTTCGCGAATGCGTCGTGCAAAAGCCACTGCATTTTTTTCGTTGATAACCAAAGCGCCTTGGTTGTTCACGAGTGCGCTTTGATCGACAACAAACTGGTCTTTGAGCAACTTCACTTTTTTGCCTTGGTGGTTGAGTAACCACGCTTTTACAAAAGCAAAGTCTTGATTTTCCTCGGTTCTTTTTGCTTTTTGCTGCATAACCACTCCGTAATCCACAGGTTTTTCTAGGGCTTTGGCAAGGTAGCTGTACCAGTTTTTGACCTTGGTTTTTAGCGACTGCATGTAGGCAATCGCTTGTTGGATGTTGACTTTTGCGGCTGATGCTTTGCCCAAAATGGCAAGCGCTTGCCGCTTGCTCATGCTGTTTAAGACATCGACCACGGTTTTCATGTCTATGCCGTCAATCGCTTTAACAAAAAGTCCGTGTCGCGTCTTTTGGGTTGCGTTGTCGCTGTTGGTGCCTATGATTTCTTTTTTAATATTCCCCGAAGGGGATAAAGGATTGTGGGAAAAAACTTCCCACATAGCCCCTGCTTTTTTGGCTTTTTCGGCGGTCAAAGAGATGACGTGCTGGAAAAATTCTGGGGTAAACGAGATGGCGCGCACCGACCAGCCCGTTTTGCCGATTTTGCGCTGCATCGCTCGTTGGATATATCCAGCCTCCTCGAGCAAGCTTAGGTGTTTGTAGACTGTGCGCCGTGTGCGGCCAATGTCGTTGGCAATGCGCTCTTGGCTTACGGTGATTTCTGCTGCCGCGTCTTTTTTGTCGATACGGGAGGCCAGCGCGATTAACAGGTGGGCGCTGGTGGCTGGCAGGTCGAAATCTTTGGGCGATAGCGTGCTAATGCGGCTGATGAAAAGTTGCACTAGCCGAGGGGGTTGGTAGTGCAGCAATGAGCGCAAAGGCTCACTTGATATAAACGACATTTATACCCCTGCCCCTCTAATTGCTTGCAATAGTTCGCTGGTTGCTTTCAACAAAGCCAGCAACAGCGGTTCGATTTCTTTGCGTTCACAGTGGTCGAAACGGCCATCTTTCGCCGCCTCAGAACCGACACCAAGCAAGTTGCTGGCTGAAGTCACGAGCGAAAGAAACAGCGAAATGGCTTCGTTCGGCGATCTGTCTTCTACCTCAAAATCCATTGGCACCTGATTAACGAGCTGAGCAAGCGAAAAGACTGTGCGTCTTGCTTGGGTCAAGGTAATGATTTCAACAATCGTGGCAAAAGGTGGTGGGGCTGTTGGGTGGTCTGGGTTAATCCCGTTCGCTAACGTGTTTCCATTGACCCCAATCAGCTTTGCAACACCAGAAATCCCCCCGGGAAATTCTTTTGCATCGGCCTGCAGAGCGAGGAATAACGCTCTGTGAGTGCTTTTGATTGATGGCTTCATGACGAATATATCCTGAGTTTTCGTGTTTTCAGGGAAAGAAATGCCGCTTAAATTTCAAGTTAAGGTTGGATTTTCTACAAAAACTTGAATTTTTGCAACGCTAATCCTTAAAAAAAATCGAAAGCAAGCTGTTTACAAAGGGGCTAATCTTCCTGTTATGGCAAATCTCATACAAAAACAATTCTCAGAACGGCTGACTCAGATCATGGATGAACGGGATGTTTCAATCACTCGTTTGGGTACTGAGATGCAGGTCACATACGAGGCTGTGCGGAGATGGCGCGATGGCAGAGGGATGCCGCGCTTTGAAAAAATAGAACGTATCGCTGAAATCTTGAACGTCACACCAAAATGGCTACTGTTTGGTGATGATGATAAAAAGCAAGATGACGTAAGCAATACGGATTCGCTTAGATTGGTTTCTTCAGTGGGCAATCAGGCAAGCCAAGATAGACAGCGATGGCCGTTCAAGATCATCTCAGAAGAACAGTGGTTCTCTTATAGCGAAGTTGATAGGGCTCAGGCAGAAGGGATTTTGATTGGGATTACGAGCCAGTTTGTGAAAATTGATAAGCAAAGGAAAGAAGCATAGAAGCGGAAACGTCATCTATGTAGACTTTTGAACTACAAGTATTGGTATCAAGCAAACAAAAAGACCGGCTAATGCCGGTTTTTTTGTTACACATAAAGTTGAAAAAAATGGAATTTTCAAAGTTTTAGTTGACAACACTTGTTCAGTCATCATAAATTTTGCCTTGATTCTAGTTTAACTAGAAAAGGTCTAAAAAAGTTTGGAAATCGCCCGACCAACGGGCGCTGGGAAGGCACCCAGATAACAACAGGGCTTTAAGCAGTGGGCAACAACACCGTGGCTCCCGTGCGGTGTCTAAATATGGTAACGGCGAGGATTGGCAAATCATGCTCCATCGAAGTCTCCTCCAAGCAAGACCGCCGCTGGCAGCGGTTAATGCCAGCACCCACACTCCCACCGATTGCAAAAAATCCCAAATCCCAACTCAACACCCCAACGGGGATGCAGCGTAAGTAGTCGGTGGGGGTGTGGGTGGCATAAAATCATTCTTTTTTTGCTAAGAAAGGGAATGATTGAACCTTGTTACCATCATCTTGATTTTTGTTGTCAGTGTGACGGTCTCTTTTTGCTTTTCGGACAAAAAAACTGACGAGGAAATCAACAGCGAAAAACGGCAGTGTGTAAATCGCGGCATCCAATACTACCAAGACATCGGCTCGTTCCCCCACCTATCTGACGGCAGGCTGGCAGGGGATGTAGTAAGGGAAAAATGTTCGCGCAGCCACTTATCATTCTAACCACCACCAGCCCCGCCAAGTGCGGGGTTTTTTATTGGGGAAACCATGAAAAAACTCCTCGCGAACGCTGAAAAGCGACTAGCGCAAATCGAAATATCAGCACGCAAACTGGGCGGCACCGCGCTATCGATCGCCACACAACAACACAAAACCGCCGCCGCAGCAAGACGGCGGCTCGAATACTTGCGCGACATGCGCCGCGCACTGCAGGTATAAAAATGACCATCAAAACCATCCTTGGGGCCATCGTTGTGATGGCTCTTTTTTTTGGCGCGCAAATCGGTTGTGACATCGCCGAGCAACTCAACACCACATTCCACCCCGAAAGCGAAAACAACAAATGGGAAAAAAATCAAGGCTGACGATAAATGTCGGCTACTACAAACGCTTTGACGATGCAGAGCTAGACGCGGCAATCAGCGCAGTGGCGCAACTGCCGCGAACGCACCACCTACGCAACTATCTCGCAGACCTAACCGCCGCCGGCACCCCTCGACAAGAGATTGCACGGCGACTTATCGCAAGAATGCAAATCGCCAGCATCCGCAAAACGTTGGCGGTTTTTGGCATCAAAAAAGGCCGCATTGCTGTCAACGCGGCATGGACAAACGAACAATGACCGAATACCTAGTCAAAATCAAAAAAAGATCAAAAGTCGTGAATCGGATCTCTTGCAGCACCAGAACGATTAAAGCCAGCAGTCTGCAAGAAGCGCACGAAATCGCGCTCGGGCTGCCAGAAACTGCCGCGCTCGATGCGGTGGTGACCATCGAACCGAAGAAGGAAACCTCATGGAGCCCGGGACGAAAATCAACCGATGGACAGTAAACGGCCACCCGCCGGTGTTTAGGCGTGGCCGGTGGTATATCGAATGCACATGCGAGTGCGGCACAGTGAGAGAGGTCGAGCGGCGAAGCTTGGAAACGAAAAGCAGTAGTGGTTGTGGGCGGTGTAATCGCCGAAAAAAGGCCGATATGCCGCAGGACGTGGAAGAGGAAATTAAAGCGGAAAAAATCGCTGCGGCAGCAAAGTATGGTGCTGCTGTGGTGTATCTGATGGGTAAACGCTTTGATTTGAAAGAACAAAGACAAATATAGATTTATTGATTTTTATATTTGTCTATTTATAGAAAGATTGGAAAATGGAACAAAAAGAAGCGGTTTTTACGCAAGACGACATTATCAAGATGGCGTACCAAGCAGGCGCGCACAGCTTTGTGCTGGTGAATGCCTTTTGTATCCGGCCTGATGAACTGATGAAGTTTGCGGAATTGGTGGTTGCGGATTTTGTTGAGCGTTATGTCCCGCAAGAACTGCTTGACGACCTGCAGGCAGAACGGGATGGGCTGTTAGAAGCGCTCAAAAACGCGACTGAAGCCATCGAACTGATCGGGCAGGGTGGCAAAAAATGACCCAGCACATCCCAAAAGGCACTATGTGTCAAGGGTGTGCAAAGCTAAATCAAAATTGCGCGACACTTGATTTTTCAGTCATGCAAAAAATTAAAACCTACGCTGATGGCGTCGCGGCAGTTAAATGCAGCGAATTTTTGAAAGCAGCAAAGCCAGCACTAGATAAGACAAAAAAATAAATATGTATTTCTATTTTTGTAGATTTATATATGTATAGAAAAAACACTGCCACATGAAAAACACCCTCTTTCTAACCGCCACCGCCGTGGCGGTTTTTTTGTGCCTAATCGCAACGAAAATACTGGAGATTTGGCTGCAATGGGCGACCTAACCGACTACGCCAGCAAGCAAGAAAAAGACCCTCTCAAACCCACCCACCAACTCACAAAAGATGTGCTGTACTACATCGATGGCACACCCACACTGCTTAGGCGTGGCGAATACATCAAGGTCTTTTACAGCCTGTCAGGGGCAGCAGGCGCAGCGGAATACGCCGGAAAATGGGACGCCAACGCAAAATGGGCCGCAAAAAAATGCGTGGAAAAGGGGCTTTTGTTGGCGTGGATTCTTGGCGATGTTCGCGGCATCTCTGAAAATTCAGTGACTTACATCACAAAAAAATAGAAACATAAAAAACTATAAATATATTTATGTGCAAATCTATATTTATAGTTATAATAAGAAGGTCAACACAAGGAGGCTCAACATGGCAGTGTTTGCTTTTCTGAATCAAAAGGGTGGCGTAGGGAAAACCACCCTGTCCATCAACTTTGCCGCAGCGCTGGCAAAGTCAGGTAACCGCGTCTTGCTGATCGATGCCGACCCACAGGGTTCTGCCCTTGATTGGGCAGCAGCACGGACACAAGACCCGCTGTTCCCTGTGATTGGCCTACCCAAGCCCACCGTCCACAAAGAAATCAAAGGCATTGGTGCCGCCTACGATCATGTCGTGATCGATGGCCCACCACGGGTAACCGAACTTGCCCGTTCGGTCATCATGGCGAGCGATGTGGTCATCATCCCCGTGCAGCCAAGCCCATACGACATTTGGGCCGCCGAAGAGGTCTTACAGCTATTAAGAGAGGCAGAAATCTATCTGCCAAGGATCAGGTGGGCTTTTGCCGTCAATCGCAAAATCAACGGTACAGCCATTGGCCGCGATGTATCAGCGGCACTCTCTGAGCAAAACACCACGGTGTTGCAAACAAGTATCACCCAGCGCGTGATCTTCGCCGAAGCCGCCGCCGAAGGGCTGTCGCTCGAGGAAGCGGACAGCCACAGCAAAGCCGTGGCGGAAATCGCTGCACTGACAGCGGAAATTTTGGAGTTGGCGAAATGAGCGAACAAAAAACTTTAGCCAGTGGTGCGCCACTGACCGCCGAGACTTTTGCGGACTTTGTGCAGCGCCTTCGCCATGACTGTATCGGCGATGGCGTAAAAGATCATGGTACGGCTGATGCGATTTTCACCGTGCAAGCCAAGCGCCGCATTACTGGACTTGACCTCGACAACGTTGATAATTGGTTGATCCACTTTGATGGCTGCGAGTGGACTAGCCCACTCGAATACTGGGAAGGATTGGACGAAGAAAGCCAAGCATCTCTTGATGCCGATGTGCGCGAAAAACACAACTGCGGCTTCTTAGAACTCGACTTGTATAACCAGTTCGAGTTCCTCGGCAGTCTTCAAGACCATACCCTAACCGGCTACCAAGAAGTATGGGAGCACGTTAATTCCCACTTCACGCGAGATGCAGCCGAGGCTTTTATTAAGCGCAAGAAGCATGACTATCGGCGTGGCCTGCGCGTTTATGTGGAGGCCCAGACTTATTGCTGGGAATGGAACGCCATCAAGCAGGCGATGATAGATGGGCGGCTTGTGCTGAAAGAAGATGGGGCTGCGGGTACGGAAAAAGGGGATGCAAAATGAGCAATCGAAAAACAATCGGTCTTCGTCCAACGCGCCCCACGGCAACGGCGGATGCTGACAAGTGGGTGGAAAGCCGCACAATTGAGCCCACAGCAACAGAAGAGCCGGTGAAGATGAAACCCCTTGTTATCAACGTACCCGAGGAAATGCACGTCCGGCTCAAGTCGGAGTGTGCAAAGCGTGGGGTAAAAATGTCGGATGTGATCCGAGACCTGATTAACAAAGAATTCCCACCAGCCCCATAAGGAAGAAAGGCCGCCTGATTTGGTGGCCTTTATTTTGTGCATTATTTAATGAAATACGTTATTTATTTATTTATTTTTCCGATAAGGTGCATAATGGGAAATTGTCATATTGCAAAGAAAATTGATTATGCCATAAGATAGCCTTATGTTTTTTCGCAACAAGGGGCAATGAAATGGACGGCAAAGTGTTGGTGAAGATGCAGTTTGAAAGCCACAGCAACGCACACCATGTGGCTCAGCTATTGCGCGAATTGGCGAACGAAATCGAGAGGGCAGGCATGAAAAACCTGCCGGTGAAAGATGGGCAGGAAGTCGTAGGGGCGGTGATGATGTTTAGCGCGCCGGCAATAGCTGCTTAGCATATTGTAATCTTGACGAATCATTAAAATTGCAGCAAGATTGCAGCACAAAAACAAAGCCCCGCTGGAAGGCGGGGCTTTGAGGGCGGTGGGGTACTTGGTAACGCAAAGTCTTGGCGGACACATTATCAAATACTTGCCACCAGTGAAAACCAGATTCGAGTTTAGTCAAAAGATGAAAACCAATCAACAAAAAAATAACACCTACCGCCAAGAGAAAGGCGGTAAGGTATGTTGTCAATAAAAGACCGTCCGCGTCTCATCCAGCGTATTAACAGCATTTTGGCAGACGTTCCGGCCAAAATGCTGAAAGAAGTCGGTTTGTGCCGTGCGGCAACCACACTGCTAAAAAGCATTGTGTGCTTTGCCAACAAGCAAGACATCCACGCAAAAATCCACGTCAATCAGCACACCCTGTGCCAACGCACTGGCTATGGCCGCACCACGGTAAGCAAGGCTTTTAACCGTCTGGTGGAGCTAGGGCTTATCGAGCGCGAGCAACAGCGCAAGATTGGTCACGACACATGGTCGAGTCCGGCATTCTGGCTCACGCCGAAGTTTGTCGAATGGCTTAGTGCTATGTGTTCACTTTTTGAACACAGTCTTTCTTCTTGTACCAAGAAGAATATAAAAGAAATCAAGCCGGTGGCAGATTCGTCTGTTGCTGTCGCAACAAAACCCCAACGCTGGCAAACCAAACATGGCTTGTATATCAAAGCTGTTGATGGTGTTGAGATGGCGCAAGTTGTCGATGTGCTAAACCAGATGTCTAAAGCACAGGCTCTAAAGGTCTTAAAAACTGCATCAGTCGCCAAGGTCAACATCCAGCAGGCGATTGGCTACATCACGCACTTAAAAACCAAGGTTGGTAACTGGTACTGCTATTTGCTCAAAGCTCTTGAAACTCCACAGGACTACGCTGCAATCGTGGCTAAGCAAGCGCAAAAACAAGAAAAACGGGAAAAGGTAGAGAAACTGCAAGAATGGCTGAAAGCCAATAATGGGAAGTGTGTCGATGTTGGCGGCGCTCGTTTCAAGATTGATAACGGCGCGTTGGTGGACGGTGCACGGGTGATTGTGATCAATCAGCGCAGTGCAGAGGGATGGGCAGGACGGTTAGCGGCTGGGAAGATGGTGATTGTTGATGATGTGGCACCGGTTGTGCGTGATGCCGAGCCACAGCCACAGCCACAGCCACAGCCAGTAAGAAAAGGCAGCATGGAATCTGCACGGTCGGCCATTGCTGGGGCGCTTAACATCCTGAAAACGAAAAAAATTTTACGCATCAATTAAATGTTGCTTTTTCGCAAAGCCTTCGTGTAGGCTTTTAAGCTTATTTATTTATGGGAGCGTATTAGTGGGAATTAAACAAAAATGTTGGGCGCGGCTCATGGCGATTGGGCTGCCTATGGATGTTGTGCTTGTTGATAGTAATGGCGGAAAGATTACTGACGTCAGAATCGAAACAGATGGTCAAGCGATTAACCTTGCTAACAACAAACGTTACCCACAGCCAAGCGCACTGCGTAGCGACTTATCAGAACCGAATGGGCCAACTTACTCACGCCTAATTTACAAAGGAAGAACTTTGCGTGATTGGGGTGTTAGACCATAATTTTGATATTCGCTATATTTTCATAAATCGCTAGAAAGCAAAAAGCCCCGTTAAGGGGCTTTTTGTTTGGTCAACACAACCGCCATCCGGCGGAAGGCCGAAGCGATAACGACTGCGGCCTTGGCTGCCTGTTCGGCAGTTCAGAATTGATATTACCAAAAATCACCCTCCAGTCAAGATTTTTTTGATTTTGCTATTGAATTCTATGATGAAGTCGGAATATGAGAGGCGGCAACAGGGAACTGTTGCTGTTCATTTCAACAAACTAATGGAGTAAAAAATGGCAAACCCACGTGACGTGTTGGTAACTTATTCTGTCCATGCCAAGGATGGAAGCAATTTTGAAGACAACCAAAAAGTGGCAGACAGTCTCAGAAGAGCAATTCGGGAAGCAACCGCTGAAGTAGCTGTAGACAATATTGAGACTACATTTAAGGATAAAATGGAGATCAACCATTCTCGTAGTAGAGAACAGGAGAAAACAAAGTTCAGAGATTCTATGAGAGGTTTTTTTCTAAAATTTAAGAAAGAGCACGATAGCCGTAATCAAACAAATGTGTATGCGCTATCACTTGTTGATGGGTTAGGTTATTTTTACTTGTCTCTTGAGGAAAACGAATAACGACATGATCCAATGAAAAAGCCCCGATAAGGGGCTTTTTTCATGGTGCTGCGTCAAGCAAAATTGGTGATGATTAGCTCCGACGATGGCTTAGATTTGCCGTTACCACTGACAGTGTAGCTAATCCCCACCTGCCGGAAATTCAGCCCAGAAAACGCTTCGTGCATCTCCGGTATGTCGTTGACAGAAATAATCATCTTGCCCTTAATGCTCTTGGCCATCTCCGCCATTACGCTGTATTGCTCCAACCCAAAATCAGGGCCATAGCCTGCTGTTGCCCAGTAAGGCGGGTCGCAATAAAACAGCGTGTGCTCTCGGTCGTATCGCTTAATCACATCTTGCCAAGGCAAATGCTCAATATACGTTCGAGACAACCGCAGATGCGCGGACGATATGTCCTCCTCAAGCCGCATCAGATTAAGCCCGGGAGTGCGAGATGTGCCCGTGCCAAAGCTTTGCCCTGTCACCTTTCCGCCAAACGCAAGCTTCTGCAGGTAGAAAAACTTTGCTGCCCGTTGAATATCGGTCAAGGTTTCGCCTGGGGTGATCTGCAGCCACTTAAATAGCTGCCGAGATGACAACGCCCATTTGAATTGACGGGCAAATTCTTCTGGATGGTGCTTTAAGATGCGGTACAAATTGACCAAATCCCCGTTGATGTCGTTAATGACTTCAACATCGCTTGGCCGCTTCATGAAAAACAAAGCGGCAGCACCACAGAAAGGCTCTGCATAGCAGACATGATTGGGGAAAAGTGGTAGTAAATGCTTGGCAAGGCGGCGTTTTCCGCCCATCCAAGGGATAATCGGCAGACATGCAAAATCATTTTTCATCAAAAAAGAACTTTCCATTTTATGAAATTGCCCATACGATGCCGCTGCCGTAGCGCTATGGCGGCGGCCTAGGGCTGATTGCAGTGTTGCCTGCAGTTGGCTGTTGACCTGTGCGCGCTATCGCACAGGTCATCGCCGCTTTTGTTATCCGCAAAACCGCTGGTATGCAGCAGCAAGCTTCTGGTCGTACTGGTTTTCGCGGTAGGCTGGGCCGTTATATCGTCTTGCAAACTGCGCCCAAGACAACGTGCCCAACAATGGCACCAAGCCATTGATCTTGATGTAACGACACATCGCATCGAGCTGCAAAGCTTCTGACTGATACATCGCGTTCACAAAATCCTGCAAAGACGGATACCCTAGGCTTTGCCAGTGGTACCCCATCACCTGCCCAATTCCCCACGATGCCGACTCCAAAGCCGAATCACGGTCAAACTCGACCGCCGCTTGCAATCGGCCATGCTGTGCGCTGATGGGCCCATAACCCCCCGCTGTCTTATTGCAAAGATCGGGGCGCGTCTTGCTGGCAACGTCAGCCACAGCGGTTAACTTTTTCGCCTGCAACTGCCGCAAAAACACATGGCGCTCGAACAAAATCACCGGTTGCCCATCGGCCAAAAAGCCATTGCCCCTGCACTCAACATCAATCACAGCACGCAGTGCGGCAGTGCTAACGCCAAGGTTTTGCGCGGCTAGGGCAATTTGCTCTAGCGATAGTGTTTTGTTTTTCATCACCCTTTGCCCCTCTCGCCATCAAGCATCAACAACGCCACCCCAGCATGGGCAATCACCTGCGGCCATTGCGGTGGCGAGGCCCCAAAAAGCGGAGCCAAAACCAACGCCACGCCACCACCACTTAAGATGGTGTACGCCAACCGCTTGATTAAAAACCCACGCTTGCCCATGTCGTTTGCGATGCAGATAGAGCAATACGCAATCAACGCCCCAAGCACTGCATCAAGCAGTGCAAAAGCCTTGTCCAAGGGTGTATAAGCCGCTAAATCAATCATTTCGCGCCCCCTGTGCCTGTGTGTTGTGTCGGAAACGCTCGGCAATCGACAGCAACGCCGGAATGATGTGCATACCACCCAGCCCAATAAAAAAAGCCACACCATTTTCTAAATGGGCAGCCTCGGGGGGCAGCTCGATGTAGTACATCGCTGCCGGTGTCAGATAAGCAGACGACAACATCCCCGCACACACCGACATCACCGCTTGCAACTTGCTAAGCGGCTTGATATACGACAACGACACAACAGCACCGGCAAAACCAGCCACCAAAGTAGCCAGCTTCACCCCCAACATCGCGGTTTCTGGGTTTAGATTTTCTCCGGCCATAGCCGCTCCTTGTTTGTTTCGGTGCCCCAATCCTGTGGCCCGAATACATCGACCGCTTTGGCGTACAAGTTGGCACGCCATGCGGCAAACCCTGCATCCAGCAAAATTTGCCGGAACAGCTCCACCGTTGCGGCTTTTTTGATCGGGATATGCCGCGAAAACTGACACAGCACATCGTGCACAAGGCTGGCGTAATACGTCTGGGGGCGGCCATCGGGCATCAAAGGGCCGTCAGGCGTACCCAGCCACACACCACATACCCGCCACGCTGGGCTGCATCCGTCCCACGCATAATCCGCAGCAATTTCTATCGTGCCGTCGTGGATAGACACCCATTCATTAGCAAAAAAAATCCCCGCTAAGTGCGGGGAGGTGTGCCGGAATGGGGCTTTTAGCTTGTATCGCCACATATCGATTCCAAAACAAAAACCCCGTAAGTGGCCTGCTTACGGGGTTTGGGTGAGTGCCAGTCGGGGTTAGGCTTTCACGCCCGAGATACGGACACGGGCACCGGCAACAGGGATGGCCCCTGCGTTAAAGGTGACCACCGTATCTGCACCGGACACGGTCAGCACATAGTCAGCATCGACACCAGGCTCTTGCAACATACCATCCACAAACACTTCGTCGGTGTCGGCAATCAGCTTTTGACCGACCAACGTAAACACAGCATTGGTACCATCGGCAGTGCCGGTTAATGCGGCGCGTTTGACAAGACGGGCAGCTAATCCAGTATTGCTGTCTAGCTCTTGGATTTTTGTTTTGACTGTTTTTTGCGTCAAAGAGTCGAAAATCATGTCATCAAAGACGATACGGCTTCTTTTGACAGCACCCGCATCATTGACATGAACAAGATAATCTCCGCAAGGAATTTTGTCCGAGCCAAATACTGCAGCGTTTTTGACTTTATAGACGGTCAGCCCCTTATCGCCTCCAATCGCGACAGGCAAGCCACTTGCTTGAACAGCATAAACAAGCCCATTATCCAGACATAAGATTGACTTCCCAGCAGTAATCGGGCCAAATAAACCTTCTTGAGCATAGCCAACAACAAAATTAGCCAAATTATTGCTTCGAACTGCAAAATCAACAACAACTCCATTCCCAAGCAAGCTACCGCCTAAATGGATGCCAGAATTTACCGCCAACTCATCAATCGCGCCTTGGACAGTTGACGACTGCAGCAGATTCTTGACCGTCTTATCGAAATGCGTGGTCAATGCTTCTTCAGTCTTTTCGCTGTTGTCGATCTTGTCCCAGCTTGTGCCGTTCGACACAATCCAATCGCCAACCGCCCATTCTGCAATGCCATCAACTGCGGTCGTACCGCTCACGCTGACTTTGTAGTAATGACCGGCATTAGATGATGCCGCCGCAGGGATCGCAGGGGCGTTGGTTGCCGCATCCCACACCCCTTGGTATTTCATGCCGCCAACAACGGCATCAGGCAACAGCGAGGTCAACAGCTTGTTGTCACCGCCGATCAAGTCGGTCGTGTTGGCCTTGTCTGCGATTTCCGCCAACATCGTGCGGACTTCAGCCGCCAATTTGGTCTGGTCGATAGACCCGTCACGCAAACGGGAGCCGTGAATTTGAGTAGGTGTAGCCATCTTGTATTGCCTTTCAAACAAAAAAAGCCCAAAAACGGGCATAAAAAAACCGCTAAATCAAAGCGGTCACTAACATCACTTCGCCGTCAAAAAAGACAGGCTCAGTCACAATCAAAAAGTAATCTTGCCCCACCTGTTGCACTGCATAGTTGGCTTTCAACATCGGTAAACCGCCGATAAAAACCTGAACATCTCCACATGGCGGCCAAGGTAGGCGGTAACTGGTGATGCCGGCAACAGGGGTAATTTCGGTGGATGCAAAGCGGTATGGCTCTGCCAGTTGTTTGCGCGGGAGCATATCCCTCCCTTGCTACCGTTATGCGGCGTAGACGCGGATGCCGAGTTTGTCAGTGGTGGACAGCGCGAAACCGG
>JACCEC010177112.1_pt1 | contig 37566 bp, 70 predicted proteins | sample 7450121 | NCBI WGS metagenome assembly JACCEC01 (sample SAMN15323455, study PRJNA562643) | freshwater metagenome | isolation source: river surface water | place: USA:Blue River Watershed | collected 2017-08-18 | reverse complement strand
GTCGTCTACTTCGTCGTCTACTTCGTCGTCTACTTCGTCGTCTACTTCGTCGTCTACTTCGTCGTCTACTTCGTCGTCTACTTCGTCGTCTACTTCGTCGTCCTTGTCATAATCTTTCTCGCCATCTTCGCCGTTGTCATGTTTATTTTCTGCATCATCGTCTTCGGTACGGGCGCGCTTCTGTATCGGCCCATCGTCCGACGACTCACACTTTCTTTTGTGCGACATAGTAAATCTCTTATATAGATATTTTCAAATTTTTATCACGAAAGGAACCTTCAAAGACTCATGACACAATGTAAGAAAGATTGTAGTAAAATATATATGGTTGGCCCGCAATTGTATCCACAGGAAAAGTAATCAGATATGCTATGGCATTCGTAGGAAACACCGTAGTATTTATTGATATGTGATTTTGTGTCATTTTTGGTAACGCCAGAATATCAGAATACACGTTAAAGGTGCCCCACACCGAATAGGGCCCCGGCCACGCGCCTGATAACGGAACTGGAAAATTTGTAACAAGCGAAACAGCTGAGCCGGCCACTATGGCCGAATCAATGTTTGCAGTGAATCTACCCGAGAAATTTACAACATTTCCTATGCGTGTATATGATCCATATGAGTTTGCATATCCTGAAAAGTCAGATGGCGTACCAAAGGTGAATGTAAACGTACCTGATGTCGCTACTGACGCACTAGAGCCGTCGACATATAAGCTTCCAACATTCAAGCTGCCGTGAACATTCATCAAGTATCCCGAGGTTGTAGTGCCGCCAACGGCAAAACTTCCGTTATCCGCACAAACATATGAGACATCGCTACGATTTGCGGGAAAGTGATGCTGTATTGTTGTACCTGCTCCGTCCGCTTTGTAGATGTCAAAATCTGCACTGCCCGTGCCGACATCTGTTCTTGTGAAGCATCGAACGAAAGAGTTTCCATTAGCGGATGGCTTAGGATCGGCCAATATGCTCGAATCACCATCGGTCACCTTGTTGCATTCCAGCGACAATGTCGAACCCAAGTTTTGTACCAGAAATGAATCAGGCGTGCCCTCTGAAATCAACTCAATACCAGCTGCGGTTGTAAGCTGCAGGCCGGCGAACGATGGTGTTGCGCCTGTTGTAATGCCTTGTGCTGTTTCGAGAACGCCGCCTGCTTGAATGATAACATTGGTACTACTCGAGAAAGAATCCCTCGCACGGGCTACCGTAAAATACAAATTCGTTTTGCCCTCTTTGACATCGTCGGTCGAGAACGCGGAGAGCGAATTCACCGAGATAGTGCCGCTCGATATTCCGATGCCACTGCCCGCTATAAATTGACTGCGAACATCAGTCGTGAAGTTGACGCTGGATCGAGATGTGATATTTTTCAATGAGTCCGCATAAAGATAAGTTGTCGCCGTTAAGCTGCTGAGGTTCGCTCCGACGAACGACGGCGACGCTGATGTGCGGATGTCTTGGATCGTGTCAAACACACCGCTGGCGTATGTCAATGAGTTACCCGCGGAGAGTTGCGCACGAACATCCGCCGTAAACTGACCGGCCGACCGCGAAGATATGTTCTTGCTTGTGTCCGCGTAGAGGTATGTCGACGCCGTGAGACTGTTGAGAATCAGCGCGTTGAACGTCAGCGACGCCGATGTGCGAATGTCCTGAATCGTGTCAAATACGCCGCTGGCATATGTCATCGAGTTACCCGCGGAAAGTTGCGCGCGAACATCGCTTGTGAAGTTGCTGGCCGACCGCGAAGTTATGTTTTTGCTGCCGTCCGCATAGAGATACGTCAGCGCAGTCAGGCCAGTTAGCAACATTCCTGTGAATGTCGGCGTTGCAGATGTGCGGATATCCTGCACCGTGCTCAATGTGCCGCCGGAAAACAGCAGCGACGCAGACAGAGCGACGCTCTGAATGTAGCTGTTGACGTCGACACACAGAATTGTGCTCGCGGTAGTTCGCGGCAACTGCACACTTTTCCCGACAAACCCGAGCACAGGCGCGGTTGTTCCATCTTGCATTGACTCAAAAACAGTAGTCGCGAGCTCTCCGCCGGCGGTCGCTATGTTGTTGTAGGTATACCACGAAAACGCGGGGTATGGTGTGTTAGTGCTGTTGCTGCCGTAATGAACCTGTTGCATAATGTTTTCGAACGTATTAAGCCCTCCTGCGCGTGTCTTGTAGATGTAAATGTAGTTGTTGAAGCCATTCAGACCATTCGTCATTTGAAAAATGGTATGCGCATCGATGCTGGTCGCATCAAGAAATGTACGCGCAAACTGCACGCTCGCCGTCGGAACAATTCTTTGAATGGTGTCGAGCGCGCCTGTCGTATTATTGTATGTGATGTTTTCGGACCCTGAAATGGCCGCCCGTGCCCGTGCATTTGTATAATAAAGGTTTGATCCCTCTGTGAGATCGCTAGTCGTCTTCGTAGCGAATGCGGTATTGAACCTAGAGGCCGTATAATAAAGGTTTGTCTTGCCCTCTTTGACATCGTCGGTTGAGAACGCGGAGAGCGAATTCACCGAAATAACGCCGCTCGCGAGTCCGATGCCACTGCCCGCCGCAAACAAACTCAGCACATCATTGACCCATGTCGCCGCGGGTTGCGAGATAACAATGCCGGAACCGTTCAGATAAAGATATGAGTTCGGCGTTTGGTATGGCATATAGATGCCGGGCTCAAGAATTTGGATCCGTGTAGTGCCGTTAATTTTAAAACCAACCGTTGCAAACCCCTGCAATATGGGGCCATCCGAGCCGGGCTCGTTGCTGTATTCAAGATAATGGTTTGAGTTGTCGCCGGCTTTGAGGTACAGCTGATTGTTATTTAGCTTCAGGTCGCTCGCGAGGCTGTAATTGAAGCCGATCGATCCGCCCGAATATGTGATCGGCGCTGCTGCCGCGATGCCGGTAATGGCTGTGTATGGAATAGTTGTGCTCGCCGCAAGCGCACCTGCGGTTGCGTACAAATATCCGGTGTACGCCGGGGCGAGCGATGTGATATTCGGCTGCGCGGCTGTTGCGAGAGTGCCATACAGATTTTTTGCCTCAAAATCTACAAGAGTTCCACCCGTCACAGTAAGTCCCGTTGGCTCCGTTGCCGTTGTTACAATGCGCCATCGGCCTGTCGATGCCTGTCGGTAGATAATGCCGTAGTTGTCGACGCCGTCAATTTGATACACACCCTCGATACCGAAGTCTTGTAAGTCAGTAAGGTTGCCCACCGCCAGCTTAATGAAGGGATCTTTTGTCTCTGCATCGATTGTAGTTGTCGATGTGGTCGTGCCAAATACGGTTAAATCGCCGTAAATCGTTACTGTATGCTTGCCGTCATTGATTACTAGTGTAGTCGAGTTAAGTGTAAACCGCGCCGGTTGCGGCAACGGAAGGTTCTCGTCCGTCATTCTATATTATGCCGGCGCGCTTTTTTTGTTGTGAAAAACCCTACTTTCTGAACTGTCAATTAAAATTGAATAGACGGCGTAACTATACGTAAATACTGCGTAACTACTCATGCGTTCTCTTCGTCGGTACATTCGTGCAGGTAACAAACACCCCGAAGTATGTGCTGTTAACTCCGTTGAACTTGCATCGACAGTTATCAAAATCCCGTCATACCCAAGATTTTACATTCTACGAATACAGTACGATGGTCCGGAAGCTTTGACACGATACACAAAAAACTACAATGATACGTATATGGGCTTTGCATCGCCGGCATATTTATACACACTCGGCGCTGCTCGTATATATTTTTCCGGCAACCGCACAAGGATATACGATGCAAGCAGACACAAAAGTATATCCGGTTATTTTATTAACGCACACATAATGTACGCAATCGAAAAAAGTGATTATGTAAATACTGCGTAACTACTCATGCGTTCTCTTCGTCGGTACGTCTGCGTCGACGATAAAGCAAATGGAATATGTGCGGTTAATACAACTGAAGTCGCTTCGATGTTGAATAATAAGATGTACATTTTGCGGATGGAGTACATCGGCAACGGATGCATACAGCGGTATACAAAAAACTACAATTACCATTATTGCGGCTTTGCTTCGCCCGTATCTTCGTACATAATGGACGATATGGGACTGTATTTTCCAAGCAAAAATGTAAGGATACTGATATGTCCTAATCCAGCGGAATCTGTCATGTCTTATATGCTCACCATAGACATAAGAGTGCAGCTCCCTTTAAACGTAAGAATCTGATGCAAAAAGTGATTATGCGGTTATGTTTACGTATTTACACATGCGTTCTCTTCGCCGATACATTCGCAGCGGGTATGCTTGCGTATGCGCCGTTAATAACGTCGAAGTCGCATCGACGGCTATCAAAACCCCGTCGCGCGCGAGATTTTACATTCTGCGAACACAATATCACTATTCGGGCGCCTTGACACGATACACAAAAAACTACAAAGAGAAGTATATGGATTTTGCATCGCCGTCATATTCGTACATGTTCAATGGTGGCTGTATGTACTTTCTTGACAAAAACACAAGAATATACAACGCAGACAGATATGAATATACATTCGGCAATGTTCTCAATATATGCATAAAAAGTGATTACGTGAATACAGCGTAACTACCATGCGTTCTCTTCGTCGGTACGTCTGCGCCAACGATAAAAAGAATAACCGTTGCACGATCAACTCAGGTGAGGTAGCGACAATATCAACCTATATGTGGTTGGACAAATATATCCGCATTTTGCATGTACAATGTACTGTCAAGGGCGATATAAAACTATGTAAGAAATGCTTCGTTACAGACTACTGCGCGAATATCTTCGCGAACACATTGTACTATTTTGACGATTCCCACTTGTATTTTACAGAAAAAAACGTAAAGTTATGTGCATATATCGATCCGTATGACTTCGCTCGCGGCGATTTTCTCGAGATATATGTGATGTGTGCGGTCGCAAAAACTGAATAAGCATATCACATTTACTATGCGTTCTCTTCGCCGATATATTCGCTCTGGTTATGACAAATATAACTTCCATATATGTGCGATTAATAACACCGAAGTCGCCTCCATAGCGGATACGTCGCGTCTAAGGGTCTACATTCTACCCATGCAATACACAGACATATATGATCTCACATGGTTCACAAAAAACCTAAGCGAAGTATTCATTAGTTTTGCATCACCGACGATATTGTACCACTTCTATGATCCCGTGTTGAATCCACACGAAATTAGCGTAATGTGTGTATATCGAGACCACGGCGACGCATACGCAGAGCATCGTTACGGAGGTAAACGTATTCCGCTGCCGCTTAAAGGGGCTACGCCCCTTTAAAACCCCCAATCAAAAGCGAATCTCTTTTTTGCTACAAAAACTTATGGTTGCATATCTTTAACAACGAACGCTAAATTTTGAAGGACTTAGTGCCATTTGTACAACAGGCGCCGCGATGAGAAATCTTCGAAGGTACACATGTATCAATGGCAAGATCGAACGGACCATGTTTTGCGCGGTCAACACTACCGAGGTCGCATCGCTGGTTATGATTCCGGGATATACAAGAATATACATTGTGCCGATGCAGTATATGAAAGGTGGCAGGCGTTTATGGTACACAAACAAGCGACATGAGCGGCCCCTCTTCGGACTTTCGACGCCAATTGATCTATATGATTTCGATAAACGGTACATATATTATGCCGGTATCGTAAAAGTACACGTCGAAAAAGACACTCTGTACATAACGATGAAATCCACACTTGATTCTTCGCCGGTAAAGTATATCCCTAAAGGGGCTGCGCCCCTTTAAAACCCCGCTCTTCGTATATCCCTAAAGGGGCTGCGCCCCTTTAAAACCCCGCTCTTCGTAAATCTCAAAAGGGCTGCGCCGTTAGAACCCCCCTCTTCGTAAATCTCAAAAGGGGCCGCCTCCCGATCAAAAAATGAATAAACATAGTATTATTCGTATAACAGGCGCCACGATGAGAAATCTTCGGAGGTACATTTATGAAAACGACCGGATAAAAAATGTTTGCGCGGTTAATCATGTCGAGACTGCATCCTTTGATTGGGTCAGCGATGGTATATACAGATTTTATCTCCGCCCATACGACATACGTAATAAGTGCTATTACGAAAAATACTCCAAAACCATCGGCGGAGGGTACAGGGGATATGCTTCGCAGCTTATGGCGTATAGATATAAAATCGGATCGCTGAGCGTATATGCCGACAATCGCGTTTGCGAAATAAGTATAGTCAGATATCTGATGGGAGCGACACTTGTGGTCAAAGAAAAAAGAGATGGGATATGGGTTGTGTGTTAAGAGATCCGCACGTCACGATTATCTATCACCAATTTTGATTTTTTCATAGAGACTGTATGAAGCCCGAGATGCGCAAGCTGCAAAGATATGTCGTGCACAACACCCAATCCAAAGACTGGCTCGAATACGATGATCAAATGGACATTTGTTGCATGACTAAGTGCGGCGTTGAAGAACTGGAGTTCAAATTCGGCAAAGGTTGTTGTTTCCTATGCGACCGAACTCCCATGGGAACTAGTTATATGGGCGTATACACATACGATGACGAAGAACTATCTGTACGTACAGCTCGGAACACCTTTGTTAGGATTAGCAAATGTCATGTTATCATAATTTCGAGAGAGAAAACCCGTGTTTCCATGCGAGAGAATAAAGTCACAATTGTATTCGACAACGCGTTCAAAATTTGATTTTCTGTTGACAAAAGGGGATTACACATCCATATGAGGACGCTTCTCAAGTACACACGCGAGCGGTTTGTACGGATCAACACTGATATATGTAGCATAAACACATGTGAAGTTGCATCGACATCGCCGATTATCGGTCGCTTTTATGTCAGAAGATGGGAGTCACAGGGAGATATGTACAGATTCTACACGAAAAACTTCAGAGAAAGGCTCTATACTTACGCATCTCCGTGTATAGAATATCGATACGATTCAAATACAATATGGCGCAGAAATGTAATTGAGCTGTTTATTGATGGGGATACTATATCTGTACAACCGAAAGGCATGGTCAAGTGTATTACAATCAAAACATGTTGAGGTTTCCTGCTTGAAAAAGAAAGCAAAATTTGATTTTTTCCTCATTGTAAGCAGGGCTTGCAATGAGCATAGCTCTTTAGAAGCATAAGAATCGAAGCAGAGTTCAGAAGAGGCACATCCCCTTTAGTGAAAAGTAGGAGGGGTTTTAAAGGGGCGCAGCCCCTTTAGGAATGAGAAGTCTTCGCAAGTACACAACGCAGTCTGTTCGGGCCGCTCATATTCTCGGCATAAACAACGTTGAGATTGCGTCATGCGAATATTTCGGCTGCATCTACATACATGGGCATGAGTTTTCCAAATACTCATATCAAGCTTATTGTAAAACATACCCGACATATTACTGCGGATACGCGTCTCCGAAAAGCCTTTATGTATTCAATGAAACATCCCTGTGCATTGACTACGAAAAACAGGCATATATTGACAAAGGTTCATTGTGGATTCACAAGAATAGATTCAAACATCACCTCTATAAGATTTTCCGACTTCCGAAAAAGTGAATACCCGAAAGACTTGTCTTTTGCGATGCGTCGTTTGAAAACGTATCTTCGTAGCAACCGGGCGGGCGCACTCTATGTCGGCGGTACGATATTCGCGTATGGAGAGAAAGCATACATGTGGATAGGTTGTCTTCCGTCGGCTAGAACATTAATTTACGAACTATACGGCACATCTCGGTTAACCCTTTGCAAATTCTGCTGGGGAACAACATACATGACTCGGATGCATTCCGAAGATACTCTTAGATACTACTCTCCGAGCAGTAGTGCTGCGATGACTTTTAAAAAACTGAATTTCGGTGTACGTGCGTTTGTAAACAAGGATGGTGTGACATATCCGATCTATTACATACGAAAGAAGCGCAAAAAACGGAATTTATGGTACATAAGAAAAATCTTATGGTACAAAAGATTAGTGTCATTCCGCAGCGTATTAGTCGCAGCTGCAATTTTAGGATTCTCGTATCTGCGATATCGAGCGTTTCGTTAAGTTAGCACATCTGATGCGTCGACTTCGCCGATATATCACAAAAACTAGCTTTGAAACACTGCTTGTGTTGCGGGAAAAACAGTGCTCATACGATCGCAGAATCTATTCGATTGTGCTTCGTTGCATGTTGATACGCATAGACGAATATCCACGCGCGACCACATACCGAAATAATCTGTTTATCGCGTATAATGTCTCTCTCGCGGCGCATAAGCATATGGGGAAATATATGTTGTGCCTGCATTTGTACGGTGGTACCGTCAATATCAAAGTGATCGGTGAAGAAGATTTTCACATCGAGATGACCGCGGCCGACTTTATCGAGCGATGTGGCTTTTAGGCGGATCGCGTTTTTACGACGATTGGATGCGAATTTCGCATATGCTTTTTTGTGAGTAATTCGCCGCGCAAACGCGTTCCGCGACCCCATGTGAACCGCACTTGCGGAACGCGTTTTTTCAGCGATCTGATGAGAATTTCGCATATGTGAAATCACGACTAATTCGCCGCGCAAACGCGATTTGCCGAATAGTACATCATCGCGGCAAAACACAAAAAAAGAAAAATCGCCGCCTAAACACCGTGTCCAACGGCCGCAATCTGGTCGTATGCAGTGCATCGGAGCCTTACATACGATGTCGCGGCGTGTCCGATCACAATACCCATCGCGATCATAGCGACCCACAGCATGAGGTACCCTGATGTGTCACCGGTGAGCAGCAATACGAGCGCGAACACATACAGAAAAATGCCGCATACACACAGCAACTTAACAGTTCTCTCGACATATTTGCCACACGACGAGCCATGCCACACATACTCAGTGCCGTCCTTCACCACGCGCTTTTCGTCAAAACACAGACGTAACATTGACTTTCCTTCGTAAAGTACCCGACTTTCACAGAATTCAAAATTTTAATGCTTCCTTATGGAAGGTCACTGGCGAAAAACATGCAACATACAGCGGCGCTGTTTATGTGGACTACGAAGCGTGGCAGAAAAAAAGAACCGACATATACTAAATCACGGGATAACAGCGGTTCCGAAGAACTCGAGTATGATACAAAAGAGATTTTTGTCAATGAGATTATACACCGGCGGTCTCTTTTTAGACTCATATGGTAATTTTTTTATCATCCAACTGTACGCGATCAGTTGAATTTCATCATTGAGCTGCAGCAAGTCAAAGCATCGACTCAGATACGCGACATAACGAGGCCTATTGTCGTCGTATCGATGCGGCGCAACGATGCCACGCGCGAATGTCGCTGCAATTTTAAACGGCGCGTTTGTCTTGAATACGCGTAGCTGCTCCCTATATGTCATGTACAATCGAGAGCTTGGCACATGCGACATCATGAACGCGGCCTGCTTTGCCAGTTCAAACATGTTTTTCGTAAACATTTCGACGCGATCGCCGCGACCCTCGAAGAAAGAGGTCTGGTATGGCCGAAATACCTCTGCACATCCGCAAATTATAATGTAGACATTGCCTCGGTGCGCCTCTTCGAAGAATTCTCCGATAGTTTTGCACACGCCTTCTCTGTCAAGAAATGTTTCTGCGCGACCGCTTTTCGCGATTTTCATAGGCATATCAAACCCAATTTTTACAAATTTCGACACATATGGCTTGACTCGATCGATGTATAAGAAGATTTTTTGTGTACACAGCGACCGACATAGCAGCGCGTTGCCTATGATTTCGTGCGGCGGCCTCACTACTTTTTTCTGTACATGCGCCATCGCCTATATCAACCGTGCCTTTCAAATTTTGAATTCTTCCTTAAAGTAACGCGGCACTGTTATCTATGCGATTGCTGCGCAGGTACATTGACAAAAAATAAGCCGATTGTGTAGTCGTTATGTGAGTGCACTCACCGCAATCAGACGAACGACTCATATGGGATTCCGAGCAATATCGCCGCCACAACATAGCCGTGCCCGAATGGGAATGTCGCGTCGTTGATTTTTTCCTTCAATAACTCAAGTGTTACCTCTTCGCAAAGCGGCGTCTTATCTGCGCCGCGAGGTCCGTCGAAGTCATATATCGCGACACACTTGCCTTCCTCGATCGCGCGAACATATTTTTTGATCAGCGCCGAACCCTTCTCGAGTGTTAGCGCGTGATATTCCGGCACATAAACGCGCTTGCGACTGTCGATATAGTTAAGTTTTTCATCAATATGAGGAAACACTGCGTGTGACACACTGCAATTCTTAGCGTGTGCATAGCGGCGTCGGGGCTCTTTTTGTGCTTGCCACCATGCGACTGACACGGCATGGTCGATGCCGCTCCATACCTTGCCGGACTGCCAGTAGTTTTCGAAGCAGAAATATCCCTTATAACCGCTGTCAACTTCCGTCATCGGGCTGAATATGCGTCGCTCATCACAGTGCCGCTGCGCCGATGTGACATTGAGACGTATCGCGTTCGCAGGTGCTTTCGCCTGAGCGCCTCTCATATTCATCGCCGCAATATAGACTTTGCCGCGTGCCTTCTTTTCTTCCGCCATTGTCGATTGGGTATCGATCGTCTTTAAATCAAAATTCAAAAAAGTGAATAAAGATAGACGAGTATTCATGATGCGTCGGCTTCGCGCGTATGTCGTCGGCTCGCAAACTCAACGCCCCATGATATGCAGCAACTGTCGCTTTTATCTAATCGACGATGTAATGCAAATACGAAATACGCGCTACTTCATATGCCACCATAAACACTGTCTCGGGCATTTTTATGAAACGGTAAATGCCCATGGTCTTATCCGTCGCTTTGATATCGTCCCAATACCGCATCTTTATATGACGGACAGCGTATTTTATACGAAATTTACAATAATGCGCAAGCTCTACCGCGAAGGCAAGCAATGGCACTTGACATGTCAGAACGGAGCGCGCGACACATCACACGAGTACTACTTTTAAAGGGGCGAAGCCCCTTTAGAATATTGATTTTTTCTTTATATATCGTTGTATAAGATGCGTAGACTCGCCACATACATACGCACGCATGTAGTCGTGCCGGATGAAACCGACCGCTTTTCCTTATGCACGCGCATGAATTGTGCCGATGAGCAGTATGATCTGGACTGCCATGGATTCTTTATGAGAAAGTTCCATTGCGATTTTGTGGAAGGCATGACATGGGAGTTTCTATATGATTATTCCAAAGAGGAGGGTGAATTCACTGACCGCTACACCTACTATGATACATACGACAACAATATTGTGATATACAATAATGCTTACACACAAGGCACGAGCCAAACATTGTCATTTATGCGTAGAGGCTACGTAGTTGAAATACACGGAGGAAGCCACTTTCGCATTCCATACGCACAAAAAAGTGAAAAACACACCGGCAAATAAACGATGCGGTCGCTTCGCCGATACCATCGCGGTAACTTACTCTCGTATGCAGATGATAAAACGGGTTATGCCATGATATCTCAGAGGAACACACAGCTGCGTAACGGCGATTACTACATCAGAGGAGGCGAATTATACCTCGCATACGCCATCTCGTTCGTGATAATTTTCGATGGTAAACTCTTCAATATCGAATACGGAAGGCAAATAGCCACGGGCAACTTTGACTCGCGTCGGCAGACCGCCGCATATGATTTTGAAACCGTTGAAGAGATATACGAGTATCTCTTGCGTCTTTGAAATAAATTGAATTTCTCATCGTATACACAATGAGAAACCTCCGTCATTACATTCGCGTCACAACCGTGGAACACAATGAACGCTGGTTCATACCCGGCATTGCAGTAACCCAGCGACATTACAACGTCTCTTTGAGTCACACAGTTGCGGATTCTTACGTGTATATCACAAGGACATCTTGTACCGCTGGCAATATTGAGATGAGATACTACCGCAAAAACATACGAATATGTTTTAACAGAGACGAAAAGACCAGTATATATTTCGTGTGCACCGACCTCAACACACTCGTCGCAGGGATGATGTGGAATAAGTACCATGTCAATGTGCAAAAAAAGAGTATGTGTTGCATTATGTAGATGTTAAACGGTATAAGAGGCTTTTTTTATTTACGCAGCCTGTACATTAACATGTGAATTGTAATACGCCAGTCCTTTGATCAGAACCTTTGCGATTTTTCCAATCACATGATCCGGCAGATCATACATATTCTTATGTATGGCAAGAATGCTATTCTTCTTGATATATTCTTTCAGTACGGCGTTCACATAATCGGTCTCATTACGAGGGATATACTTCAGATCATCAACAGTTTGAAATAGAGATGCGCCTATGCTGACGTATGCAGACCACTTGTCGAGAAAACTCAGCACGGTGGGAATCTCTTCTTTTTTGCATTCTCTGCGATAAATATATGCAAACAGCGTGACGATATCCGTAAACCTCTCTGCAACATCGATGCATTTGGTTGCATTTGGGTCGATTACATTCAGTGCATCTCTGAAGAATTTAAATTCCTTTAACGACGTGCTGGAAACTTTTACTTTGCCGTCGATGCATACGAGTGTATATGTCTCATCAAAGACCCGTATGTTCGGATCTGCGTTTGGCGCGGCATTAGGCGCATCTGCAACTTTTACGTCTTCTGCGGCCATCTTTGCGTAATAACAAATGAAATTTCAAAATTTGAATATATGTAACCTAATACACCAACGCCGCCATGTCGACCCGCGCTGTGCGATGCTATTTGCATGCGTTTTATATTCGCAATACGCACGGCAAGTACCGCGACACAAACAAATTTCTCTTGTCTGCAACGACGGAGCAGCCTGTTGTTGACTGCGAACTAGACATTAGCAAGTGTATGTGCTCGCGAACGCAGCTTAACTTTAAGGAGATTCGCGATGTCGCCCATACAATTCATAACCGCACACACGATCTCGCAGAAGACGCGATGAAGTCCGGTGATGTTTGCGTGTTTGCAAAGCCGCTCGCGGAAATACGAGGCAAGCTTCCCATCACTTATTACGGCCGCGCCATCGTCATAATGAGCGAAGGTCGCATCCGACATATGGAACGCGACCTCAACAAAGGCTATGTGCAAAAGGCATACCACGAAAGTACCTCGCATCTGCGTTACCTCATCGACGAACAGGCCTTAATTCTCTGCGACGAATGGTACACGAAGCGCCCGAAGAAGCCGTTTGAATAATCTTTTTTGAATTTGCGTACACATATAATATCCATTTGCAGATGCGCAAACTCACAACGTACATACGCGGAGATGTTACGCTGGAAGCATTCGAACGCATGACTTTATGCTCGCGTGTATTCGCAGAAATACAAGATTATGCCGGAGAACACAGCGTGATTATGGGAGTCTTTCGCTATGATGAGACGGGGCACGTTGAATGGTCGATGTCTCGCACATACACATGCGTGACGCCAAATGGTGTTGTCGATGCACCGATGAGCTATTACATTAGCGGTACTAGAATTTTGAAGTTCTACGCTGAAATAGATATAGTCCCTCCACCTGTGGTATTCTCGTTTATTCCCATCGACGTATACTATCATAACCTACACAGTTTTTCAAGATAATGCGGCGACTTCGTGTGTATATGTGGTCTGTTTTTCGTTTTCACGAAACTGGATACATACGAGGACATACACGCTACTCTGTTTACTTATACGATCCGGCCGAAATTTATCATATTTCATTTACCAATTACGACAGCATAAGCATCGGCGACAACAGAGCATTGGTGTGTTTCCGTTCTCCTGAGGGAAATCGCCGCCTGTATGTCTGCAGAGATATTCTTATGTTGCTGAATGTGATGTTGCGATATAGGCGCTCTGGTGTACAATGGAAAAAATACATTCCGTATGCCGCTGTATTGGTGTGTCTCGCTGCAATTGTAACGAAGTTTATATTCTGAGACGCGACATAATGGTGCATCAAAAAAAAAACTTAAGAAAAACATAGGATTTTAAAGGGACGCGACTCCTTCGGTGAAGGGGTTTTAAAGGGGCTTCGCCCCTTTAGGCGAACGGAATGTCGGAGGCTTCGGTGTCCGTAGATGTGTCATCGTCATCAGCTACGACGAGTGTACCGGTCTTAAGCGGCCTTGAGGCCCATACTTTTTTGTTCGCCGCCGCATATGCAGCGAGTGATTTCTCGTAAACGTCGCGCGCGACAGGATGCAAAGATGTCATTCCGTATCCGAAATTGCATACGGTGAGGCCCACCGACATAATGTCGTGAGTACTGTTGATGATTGCAAACAGCTTCTTAGCGTTCGTTTCGCATTCGCCCGCGTTCTTACCGCGCGACAAACGCATAACATTAAACGACTTGAACTCTCTGTCTCGCGCAAATCGCGCGTTGAACCAAGTAAGCGCGCGTACGTAGTCGATGCTGACAGTCCAATTCGTGCTGTCAAACTCCGAAATGAGAACGATATGAGCCTTACTCAGATCGCCATTATGGAAATAGATCGTCTTTGAGTCGCTGCCGACAAAGCCGGCGCACTCACGAAATATGTTGACGATGAAATTTGTCTCTTGTACCATCGACCGCAGCGAAGGAGCATTGGTATGTGCCGACAGCGTAGGCATGGACGCAGAACGCGTTGCTGGTACAGCCGCCAGTTGATTCCGTGCGGGCCATAACAGTGGAGGTGCCGTTAGTGGCGGTGCTGCCGCTTGCGGCATAAGATTATTCTTTCGCGGTTGAAAGGCGCCACTCGACGAAGATACTTGCTTTGATTCTGTGGGTGTAGCCGAGGCAACTTGTGTTGATACGAAAACAAACAACGGCGGCATTGGCGGCTGCGCAACAAGTTGCGTCGGCGACTGAATAGGCTGCGTGGGTGGTTGTGCCAGCACCTGAACACGCCGCGCGGGTGGTTGTGCCAGCGGCGGAATAGGCAACGCGGGTGGTTGTGTCAGCGGCGAAATAGTTTGCGCAGGAGGCTCCGGCGAGATTGTCTGCGCCGATGAAACGGGCTCTGCCGGCGGCGGAATAGTTTGCGCCGATGAAACGGGCTCTGCCGGCGGCTGCGTGGGGGGTTGCGCAGGAGGCTCCAGTGGGGTGACCTGCGCCGATGAAACGGGCTCTGCCGGCGGCAGTAATGAGGCCGCCAATGGCGGAATTACCTGCGGCGCGAATTGAGAGAAGCCGCTCATCATATGAGAGAACATTTGCTTTGTGAACTCGTTCTTTTCTTCTTCGAGTTTGCGACGCTTACTTTGTTCTTTTTCTTCCTGCTCGCGCTTTATCTCTTCCAACTTTCTCTTTTTTGTCGCAAACAACGCGGCCACTCTGTTAACATAATCGAGCGTTCCGTTCATTATGCTCTGCTGAACTTGGCATCTGTTCTTAATCTCCGTAAGAAACGTATCAAGGTCCTTTTCTGGAATTACCAGCGACATTTGCTTGTCTTCCTCGTCGGCCATCTTGTTAAAAATACCTTATATATTTCAATTTTTTGTTTAACAAAAAACATTCTATGGGCGCGGCTCTACTTGAATCGGCCGCATCAGAGCTGCACCGCCGCATCCTTGACACCCAGCGGTACTCGCATAATGATGCCGCGGACAGTATCCGAAGGTCTCTCGAAATCGCACGGCTTTTTCTCCTTCGAGCGCCGCGAGGTCGCTGTATAAAGCTCCGATATAGGCAATCGGCGAGTCTGTGAGCACTTTGAGCGACTTGAAGAAACCGTAATGTATCAGCATCTTTTCAACGCGACAAGATTTCTTCTCCCAAAATCTGTACAGAATGCCCATTCGTCGGGTAACAACGCATGCGAACGCCATCTCGTCGGTGAACAGCGGCCTGAAGTCGTCGGTTTCCTCTTGAATATAGTCGAGCGCCAGCGACAACACATCGAAGTCTGTCGCTTTGTGCATGGCCATAGTTCGTTTTGCGGCGGCTTTTACCCATGCGTCCCATGCATCGCAGAATATCGACAGCGTACTGATCTCCGGAAGAACACTTAACATTGCTTGCACCGCGTAACAATTACATGCGCTGACGCATTCATAATACTGCCATCGCATATTGATGCCGTGTTGCTTGAGATACCGCAGTGTCTCAGTGTCATGGCGGTAACATGCGCTCCTTACGTCGACGTATTCCAAGAGAGCGCCGTGCCTATGCAGCATGTAAATCGTGTTGAAATCGCCGCAATAACATAGCACATCATGCGGTACAGGCATTTTGTACTGCATAAGCAACAGAATAATTCTGTGATTTTTGCGTTGCGCGGCGTATATGTAGAGAATGCGAGAGCTTTTCAAGGCACCAATACTCAGTAAGCTTTCGATAACCGAGGAACTATCCAATGAAATGAGCCCTTTGTACATGCCGCTGGGGTCGCACTCTTTGCAATGAATTGGATCGCAACTATGTTTGTCGTCGTCGACAGGAAATTCATGAATGCCTTTTGAGATTAGATATTTGACGCACTGCTCACTCCCGCAATCGAGCGCATCTACGAGGCACTTGTTATTCAATTCGTATCCAAGTGTCACTGCATACTTGAGAACGTCGACGTAATCGCCGTTGATCGCGAAGCCTCCGATGCTCGGCAGCACGGTGTAGCCGTTGTTTTTCATCTGCCGCAACATGTCGAGATGGCCGTTGCTTGCTGCTTCCTCCGCGATTGTTTCGTCTGCGCGTACACCTTCATAATAATGTGTTCGCAGAAACTCGAGAAGTCGATAGTTGCCGGCCGTTGCGCATCCCATGCAAGTGATTTTTGTACGGTCGAATCGCGCGGATTTCTTTTCATATGAGCTTTCCTTGGTGTATCCATGCTGTTCGAGAACGATTTTGATGATGCCGTTCTCGCCGACCTGCAGTCGGGATTGCTCGAAATATCGTTCATGTAGGTCCCGATACGCGCCGATATGCCATACAAACAGATCGACGAGCTTTTGATGCTGCTTGCCGCGGCGATGCAAAATCACCATCGCCATTTTCATCTCTTGCAGATCGAGCGCACGCTCATTGAGCGTATCCGCGATGATTTGTGATTCGATTTGGCTGTATTGCTTCGTCGTCATTGTGTATACTTTACAACGATAGTTTGGTTCAATTTTTTGAGTGCGACAAAAACTGAACTATCCGCAGTGTAATATCAAAATGAGATCTTTGCGCAAATACATCGGACCCGCCATGTACTTCGAAGTTGACGATGAGGAGATATACATCGGCAGCTTTTGGTGCGACATTAGAGGACACATGTCGGACATCAATTATCGCAACTATCGCATAGAATTTGACGGCACAGAACTAATTACGATCGGCGAAACCGTACCAAGCTTGTCTATAAACAAGCCCTGGTGCCCTCCGGGCAGTTCTTATGCCGTGGTTGGCATGGTTCATATTCGCATCGGAAATGCGATGCTCTATATGTGTACGATTGTACCAACGCGAATGTAATTTTTTGCGTTTCATTTTTGAAATTAGTAGGCGGAAGGATATACGGAAGATGGTTCGATGTAAAGCGCCGGATTGTAAAAAACAGGCATCGTTCGGTCCTGTTGGCGGATCGGCCGAATTCTGCAAGACACATAAGTTAGCGGAATATATCGATTTAGTGCATAAGAAATGTTCCCATTCTGGGTGTGCAACGAGACCTACGTATGGCGATGCCGTAAACGGTATTGCACTTTACTGTGTTCAGCACAAATTAAGTAGTCATGTTAATGTGAAGGACAAAAAATGTTCCCATTCTGGCTGTTCAAAAAGACCTAATTATGGCGATATTGCAAATGGTGTCGCGCTTTATTGCACTCAGCACAAATTAAGTAGTCATGTTAATGTGAAGGACAAAAAATGTTCCCATTCTGGCTGTTCAAAAAGCCCTACATACGGCGATACCGCGGACGGCAATGCACTTTACTGTGTTCAGCACAAATTAAGTAATCATGTTAATGTGATAAGTAAGAGATGCGCTCATTCTGGCTGTTCAAAACGCCCTACATACGGCGATACCGCGGACGGCATTGCACTTTACTGTGTTCAGCACAAATTAAGTAGTCATATTGATTTGAAGAACAAAAGATGTACTCACCTCGGATGCTCAAAGCTACCTACGTTCGGTAATATCGCAGATGGTATTGTGCTTTACTGTATTCAGCACAAATCAAGTAACCATGTTAATGTGAAGGACAAAAAATGTTCCCATTCTGGATGCTCTAAAAGACCTTATTATGGCGATATTGCAAATGGTGTCGCGCTTTATTGCACTCAGCACAAATTAAGCACTCATATTGACTTGGGGCATAAAAGATGTGTCCATCCAGATTGTAAAACAAGCGCAAACTTCGGAATGCCGGGCTATTCGCCTGAATACTGCGCACAACACAAGAAACCAGATATGGTATCAAGAAACAAAAAAGTTAAGGCCGAGAAAAAGACATGTAGCATATGTTGTATTGATGTACACTACTCAGAGCAGTATTGTCCAAGCTGTAAAACATATCTCACTGATGGAAAAACAATAAAAAGACATCAAAAGGAACTCGAGGTCAAAGCTCTTCTTGACGAAAAAAAGATTGCGTACACGCATGATATCGTTGTCAAAGATGGATGCTCGAAGAAACGACCCGATTTCGTTATCGCGACTACATGGGGCACGATCATTCTCGAGGTCGACGAGCATCAACACAATCGCAAAACATACACCTGTGAATGCGAACTTACCCGTATGCGACAATTGTATTTCGATGTCGGCGTCGAAAATCTGCTTTTCATCCGATACAACCCAGATACATATGATACGATGTCGGCCGACAAACCGATGCCGAAAAAGCAGCGGAAGGAGTATCTCGCCAAATATCTCCAAGAAAGATTAGACACACCGCATCAAAAACTCGGTGTTGTCTATTTGTTCTACGACAAGTTTACACCGACGTGCGTCGAAATTGAAGCAATTGACCCTTACTTATCGAAAGCTGAGTCCTCTTAGAGATACGCATCACTCTATTTTTTGTAGCTTGGAAAAAATGAAAAAGCACATCTTGTATACCGAAATGGCCGCGCTTGACGAAAAAGACCTCAACGACAAAGTCGTCAACGACAAAGTCGTTGACGATGACACGATCATCGAAATCAAGACGCAATCAAAAACATTCACGACAACATACAACACCATCAAGCAAATTCCATATTTGAACGCGAAATACTTGTGGTCGCGTGAACGTTCGCAGCCGTTGATCGTTGACATTCCCGAAGATCTGATGAAAGAAATCCTTGCGGAACACACGATCGTTACTCGCGCGTATCTCGGCCTCGACGAAAAAACAAGAAAAAGCGGCCTTGTTATTCATACAGATATGCCATTCAACACAAAAGAACTTGTTATTTACAAGACTGATGACTACGTAACATTCGAATACAGAAACAAGTTTCAGACATGGGAATATAACGAAAAAGACAAAACATACAAACGTGGAAAATGCAATTTCACTTCGGATTACATGACATCCGAAGAAGGAATAATAACCGTATTTGCATGGATCCTTTCGCATACCGTGCTCAGCAAAGACTTTCTTTGAAAATTGAATGTGCGCACACTACTTGAAAGATGCGCAAATTGAACAAATACATTGTTGCCCAAGAAGAAAGCGGCTCATATTACGCGGATGTTTGCGTATGCAACGTCGCGCTGGCGACATCGGACAGCCGAGGACAGACTTTTAGTATCGAACCATACTTTTTCTATAACCAAGGATATAGCCGATCGACATCAGAAATCAGTTCTGACGGCGTTTTCGAAAATGAAGTATATGCGCTTCACGAAACGATGATGTGTTACAACGAAAATACCTACTTCTTTAACGACGACGGCTGCATCGAATGTTCTTGTAATGAATATCAGTGGTACCCGCGGCCACCGGCTCCCGGTAAATATCACTAAAGGGACTGTGCGCCTCTTTAAAACCCTCTATGCTTCTTCCTAAAGGGACTGCTTCTTTTTTGTACGCCGAAAATTGAATGCACGCAGCTAGTATAATGCGGCGACTTCAACGATATCTTGTGTCTCCGGATCTTCCGCCGAAGATATTTGGCCTGCGTTTTAACGACCATGAATGCCATACATATCCCCCGGTGGCTCATAAAATGTGTGTAATCGAGGTGGAAGATGCGCGCGTATTCATAGCGTGCGCAACACAGCTGTTTGGTTACTACATTGACACTTATATGAGCGAACACGACACCGCCGAATATCGTCGCGGGTTTACTGTTTTCAGCCACTATTGCGACCGGTTCACATACAAGCGGGGATACTACGGACGATACGACTATAGCCGCAAGCAAAAAACTAGAAACAGGCGCATCATCGAGAGATCCATCGAAGAAAACGATGGCACATTAGAAGAGATCGTAGAGGAGTTCGCGGGGTTCTTTTGCGCAGGAAAACTGAATTGAAAAACACAACACTATACATCATGCGATCCATATGCAAATACATCATCTCGTACCCACACGACGAAGATGTCGACACCGTATTTCTATGCCGCCGCTGCATCTGCGTACATGTGCATAGCAAACAAAGCTTCGGTATAGGCAGTTTTTATTATCTGATGGGTCTTGATATCTTCTTTCGCCTCAATACCAACACGAAAGAAAATGTGTACGATATATCAAAAGAATATTTTGTAACGGTATATCTTCCCAAAAAGCAAACGTTGATACATAAAGACCTTACGTTTATAGTGCTTAACAGCGGAATATGCGTGCTCACTAAGGACGATGAGGTGCTAGTTACATACAATATCAATTTGTGAATTTGTGACAATGCATATATAATGCGTTTTCTCCGCAACTACATCGCACAACATAGCGACGATGAGTCAGCGACCGCGCTCATGGTCAATGGTAAGCCCCTGTTATTTTCAAGAAAGGGCGAAGGCGGTACTTACTTCATGAAAGAAACCATGCCATCGACAATGTTCGGGTACTGCGAAGATAGATTTCCGAGAGAACTCATCTTTCCAGAGCAGCGTATCAGCATGACAACAACCGAGATTGTACTCGAAGACGGCTGCACAGTGGCATTTTTATCGCTCGAAGAGTTGATATCGTACGTGCAGATGATACCTCTTCACCTGCATTTTTGACAAATGTCATGCTGCAGCGGGCATTACAATTTGATTTTTTGGCGCTTATATAGCCGCCCAAAGTGTGAAGGATCATGCGGCGCCTTCAGAGGTACATCGCCAACAGCAATTACATACCGAAAACATTCGGTCTGCTGTTCACCAATAACGAATGCAATGTGTTTCCGCCGCCTATACATAAAATGTGCGTTATCGAAGTTAATGAAGGCTACATTTACATATCGTACGCTTGCCAACTATACGGATGGTGCACTCAGTTCGAGCGCGAAATCGCTGAAGATACCGATGTTCATGTGCATGAGTTCTGTGTTTTCAGCGAATATTGCGACAACGCGACCACATGGCGACGACGCCGCTGGCGTTACACCTATTCGCGCACGCACAAAACTAGGCGCGGCCGTACACTCGAAAGGAACACCGAAGAATCCGAAGGCACTCTCGAAGAAATAAGAGCGCATTTCCAAGTTTGAATTTGTCTTTTTTGCGGCACTGCGATGATTTCCATCAGAAACAAACGCCCTAACCGAACAAAAAATGAAAACATCACTTACACATACGAAATGCGTCGACTGCGCGTGTATGTCGCAAATTGGATAAATGTAGACTCTCAATATTACATATGCAGCGTGTTAACCTGCCGTGACGTCGGTCGTGGAGCCTTGATTGAGCCTCATTTCTTTTACGAATACTACTCGAAAGCTGGGCGACATGTAAATAAGGAGGGTCTCCGCGTTGAATATTACGATATGACAAAAGACTGTGTTCTCACAACTCGCGGCGTAATGTGCACGATTGCTCCAGGCGGCCGTCTCGCGCTTGAACGCTGCGATGACGTACGTTACCCCATCGCGCCGCTGTATGATTTTTGAGCGGAAAATTGTGAATATGTTTTCTTGTAATGTATAAGATGCGGCGCCTGCGCGTGTATATCGCTGCGCATGACAAAGCGACCTCCGGATATCATATATGCGACGTGATCGTGTGCCGCGATAGCCACGGTGTGTTCCTAATCGAGCCGCATTGCTTTGATTATTACTACTCGCCGGCTAATCGGCGCGTGGACGAAGAGGGTCATCGCATTGAATGTTACGTTGTGTTCGATCGAAGTATTTCTATGGAAAGCCGTGGCATAACCGTCGCTGCTGAGAAACTTCGTCTCGCAGTCGAATGTGGAGAGAACAAATATTACTTTACAGAGCCGTTGTATGACCTTTGAGGGTGCATAAATTGTGAATACGTTTTTTGTAATGTATAGAATGCGGCGACTTCGGGTGTATATCGTCGCACATTGGACCAATTTAGAGTCTCACTATTACATATGCAATACGTTGGCGTGCCGCAAGTTCGATCGAGGTCTCTTGATAGAGCCGCATTTCTTTCACGAATACTACTCGAAATCTGGTCGACATGTATGTAAAAACGGGCTTCGCGGTGAACAATACGATATGACAAGGGATTGTATCTTTGCAATCGGCGACATAATGTGCGTAATCGCGCAAGACGGCCGACTCGTCATCAAACATTACGACTATTCGAATTATCTTATCGCGCCGCTGTATAATCTTTGAGAGGAAATTGTGAATATGTTTTTGTGTTGTATAGGATGCGGCGACTTCGAGTGTATGTCGTCGCATATTACGAAAAACCATACCCCCAATGTTACATGTCCGGTGTGTTAACGTGCTGGGCCTGTAAAAACGCGCTGTTGATAGAGCCCCATTTCTTTCACAAATACTACTCGAGATCCGGCCGATGCTTATGTAAGAATGGGTTCCGTAACGGACGTTACGATATGACAGCAAATTATGTCCGCGTAGGCGGCTTTATGGACATCTTCGCCGGAGACGCATCGCGCTCAATTGACCCAGACAACAAGCCCTTGCCACATATCATGCAGCTGTATGATCTTTGAGCACAAAAAATATGATTTTTTGCCGCGATGTATACGAAAGAAGATGCGCCGACTGCGTACTTACATAGCGACCGAAGGCAAGCAGTGGGACGATCTCAGCGTATGCAATGTGATTACATGCAGCATGTACGGAGAAATGCTTCTGATGCGCCTACATTCTGTCTCTAAATCCTATACGTTTCTGTGCAAACACATACCTCCTGCGCATGATCTTCCCGACGAGTGCTACAGCATAACCTCAAAATCACTGTTCACATCCGACGACAACTTCTTAGTCATCAGCGGCAATCGTCTCATATACAAAAAAGGATCATTCTGCATATTTTTCAGCGACCTTCAAATGTGAAAAAGCTCTTGCTTTCTGATTCAGAAGTCATTCGCATAGGGTGTTTAACACAAGAAGCGGATGCGCCGACTGCGTGTGTATATTACGAAATCCTATGACAAATCAGGAAGTCGGTGTTACGTCTGCGATGTGCTGACGTGCATCGGAACTGAGTATGAAGTTCTGATCGAGCCGCATTACTACTCTGAACAGCGATACGAACGATCCAACTTTCATATCATCGATTATAGTCGCGACATATGTTATTTAGTGAATATCAATTCTCTCATAATGCCCGGAAAAGGACGTCTAACAATTGAAAACGGATTCCTTCAATACCGAGACAACAACGTCTGTATCGACATGCGCTACTGCAAAATTTGATCTTCCAAAGAACATAGTTCTTTGCGGGCCGCGAACGATGCGCCGACTGCGCCTGTACATCACACGGCATGAAAAAGAACCAGACAGTGATTACTACATTTGCAATGTGCAGACATGCGGCGGAACAACCCATGGAGTTATAATCGAGCCATATTACTATTCTGCGTGGTGGTACGGACCATCGCGCCATCATATTCGTGATAATATGCGTGACGTATACTATTCAATGTATGAAAACTATCTCATAATGCCGGAAAACGGACGTCTAACTATCGTCAACAGATTCCTTGAATACCGAAAAGACAGCATCCGTATCGACATGCGCCACTGTAAAATTTGATTATGTTTTTCATGTTAAAGATTACAGTGATACACCAGACAGATGCGTACATTCCGCAAATACATCATAAGATGCAATCCAAAAACGTTGCATTCCTTACTCAATATACTGATATGTCATCTGTACAAAGACGGCATATGCATCACGACGCGGTTCGCATCGATGACAGCTGAATATCATTTGTGGCATCGGCACTTAGTCGCCGATGGCGAAGGCGCCGACGGCGAAGGCGCTCTCGAATTATGTTATGTGAGTAAACAGACTTCTTTGCAAATGCACGGCCGCGGCACAATCCTATGCATCGCATCTCATATAATCTTTTGCGCGCAGAATTCAGAGAAAATACTTCTTCTAGCGGCGCCTTACTAGCAAAAAAACAATATCAGCATTAGAAATGTTCTTCGCACGCATCATCATTTGCCTACAAAATCCTTCGCGAACATTTTTTGCAGCCCGAACTCCTTCGCGTACTTCGCCATTTTCTCTTCAACAAAGGCCGCAAGGCAGCTCACATATTCCGGGTCAACGGACGACTTGAATCGCACGGCTTCACAAATCTTTTTTTCATATACGGCAATCTTTGCATAGATCCATTCTTGCAGCTGCCACATATGTTCGCGAGGAGTATCCGATGGAAACACATATACGAACCCCGAGTTATTCTTGATGCGGTCGGTTGTCTTCGCGTCGACAATCGGCAGTGTGCCGCCGCTCTTATAAACGATCGTCATGCGTTGCTTTTCGTCGGCCATCTTGTAATCTTTAAAATGAAATTCAAATTTCGAAGCCCAGTCTTCACAAAAAAGAACAGTATATGTTTAGGTTTCCGCGAAGGTAATCATATCGTCGCCGCGTACTTTGCGGATGATATACAAGAATGGCTTCTCGAAATTGTAGTTACTCTTAGCAGAAATATCGTAATACTTGATGTTTCTGCCCATATGGAAGCGAATCTTGTTCGGCACGACCTTTCTTTCCTTCGCATCTACCTTGTTGCCGCACAAAACCACATGTGCGTTGGGGGTCGTATCGATGATACTCTTGTAATATTTAGGAACACTTTCATAGGATTCCGGCGACGTAACGTCGAACATGATGACGAACGCCGTATGATTACTGTACACCACGCTGTCGCCCGCCGGATATTCGGTGATTTTCGTATGAATCTTGCCCGCCGTAGTGACGAACGAGAGGCTCGTTTCGGCGGCTTCAACCGTCGGCACATGCCTCAGAAGGAATTCGCCGGTCGCATGCCGATGCAAAAACGCCGATTTACCAACGCCGCAGTCGCCGACAAACGCAATACTAACAAGCTTTTCCTCTGCCATTCTGCTAAAGTTGTGTAATCATTAACGTGAAATTCAATTTTGAAGATACAATATTGTGTTGAAAAATTGAACGCGTTCATGTACAATAACGATGCGGCGACTACTTGCATATACGAGGTCTCGCCGTCGCAGCGACAATCATCGCTTTCTGCTGATATGCCAGCTGCTTGTATGCGATAACAAGACAACATCTTATACCCGCATCAAAAACTTCCAGCATCACTATCAGTACAATGACGAATTTTTGTTCTATTCAAACATTTACCTAGCGTCCGGCCCTAAATTTCTTTACATGTACATCCCCATCTTAGATGCACTCGTCGCGCGCATCGGCGCTGAATGCCGCACAATTAGATACAAGCAAAGTCCTTACGGCTGTTACTTCAACTACGATATAACGCACAGCGACACAATCACGATCTTATAGTGGCGGCGACGCACCATCTAATCTTAAAATATGAAAAAGCCTATTGTAGTAGTCGTGCAATGAGGAGTTTGTGGCGTTATGTTCCGCACACAGGCTGTCATAGTGAAGCTTCAGCAGTCATGATTCGGCGATTGCGCTGTGAACTCTTTCAAAATACGCGACGCAAGGGAACATTCGTCAGATTTTCGAACTATACAAAGTACCCACAATGGGCCATCGCATCAAATTCTTTATTCTTGATAGTGAATAGTTATGGTGTGTACAAGAGTCTCTGCATTAATGAATTCGAAAGATCCCTTACGCGAGTCGATATGGACACATATGAGCTGCGTATAAACGACACTGTGTTTCACTATTATCACTATTACTATTTTTGAAAGCGCAATATGTACATCAGTAACATGCGCTCTCTTCGCAGATACGCCATCAGCATCAACAAAAAACCACATAGACCTAGTGTCGTCAGCATATTTAACTTTGAAGAGTGTGTATCGGTGAGGGGGTTTTAAAGGGGCACCGCCCCTTTAGATGATATGTCGCCGGAGTGACAACGAATATAGGGACGATTACCGTTTCTGCATAAAAAAAGGCATGGTTTATATCTGCGACATGCCTCGGTGTATTATCTACTACGCAGGAAAAGCTTTCACAGATTCAGTATCTATACCTCGTACCGTTTTGACATCTCTTGATGTGTTGTATGATTGCAGCGTTACTACTTTGACATACTGGGCCGGCCAATTTAAAATAACATTAAGGCATGGTATACTAACTGTAACCCAGCATAAGCATGCGTTTTCTTCGTAAGTACGTCGTCGACGTCTCCCCTAGCAACGTCATCAGCTGCAATGTTACTGTATGCGAGACAACAAAAGAAGAATATAGCACATATGTTGTCGTGCGCAGAGGCACATTATTCCTCAACGGCGTTACTTCATATGTTGTTTTTTATGCGAAGAAGCCTTGTATAGACCCTGGTACGGAGTCCGACGTGAAGCCGCTTGAAGTTTTGTACGGTCGTAGTGATGCGGTTGTCACATACTGGGTCGGCTCATATGTGGTGACATTCAAAGACGGCGCACTCAAAGCGCGCATATATAAACTGTAAATGTGAATTACATATACCTCATCAACGAGATGCGTTCTCTCCGCAAGTACATCGCCGAAATCAACAGACGCAACATCGCGGTTCCCCGAAACAACGTTACGATTTGCAATATTGCAACGCACGCCGCGAACAGCACGGGACTCTTCTTTGCGAGCGTTGGAAAAGGCGAGATATTCCTCATTGACAACGCATGCGATATCATTTTCTATGCAAAAAAAGCCTGTGTCCATCCGTTCCGCGGATACAAAAATGAGCCAGGATCCCTTGAAATATTGTACAAATTTTTCGGCGACAGCTTACATTACTGCGTCGACACATACAAACTAGTGTTCACGAATGGCATTCTTCAAGCAGAACAATACGACATCGAAATGTGAACCCCGCATACTCAATATATAAAATGCGTTCTCTTCGACGGTACATCATCAACGTTGACAAGTCCGAGTGCTATTGGGGCGGCTACGATATATGTCATGTCGACGCCTGCAATGGCTACGAAAACAGTTTTATGATGTGCTTCTCTACAAACAAGGAATCCATATGTCTGAAGCCAGACTCATCTATTATCTATAAGGCAAAAAACACAACCCTAGGCAACTTTTATTGCGACGACGACATGGCGGATACCGGTATCTCATATACAATAAACGAGACATCAATGTGGTACTTCGTCGACATGTACTGTGTGTACTTCGAGAATGGTGTCGTTAAAGCGGAAATTGAATAATGTATAGTAGGAAAATGCGTTCGCTTCGACGATACGTCGTTGATTTTTATGATCTGCCTCATGAAGGTCGCGCTATATGCCAAGATAATACCTGTCACTGTTACGATGATGGTCGCGCGATATACGTTTATTTGAGCCAAAAAGCCCTGTGGGTCGAGTCGAAACCCTTGTTGATTGACTACTACAAAAGCAAAAACATACGAATTGGATAGTACAAAGGTGCAGCGCTTCGTCGGCAAATATCGTGTTTACTTCAAGAACGGTTGTCTTCGCGCGGTAATCTTCAAAAAATGAAAACCTTATCATAGGAAAATGCGGTTTCTTCGTCGATACATCGCCAGAACCAGCAATAATTCGGGATATTGGAACGATTGTGTCATATGTCACGTCAGCATTTGTTACAGTTGCGGAGACGGTAATGCAAAAGTCATCTCCTTAAGCAAAGAAACTGTACATATTTTTCTGTCTTCCTTGGTTCTCCACCGAAAGAAAAAGAGATTTGTATGCGATGATTCTTCTATGGGAGAGCCTGCTCGATACTATGTTGTATATGAAAACCGCTGCACAGAGATATGGTACTTCATCGGCAAATATCGCGTGCACCTTGAGAATGGTCTTCTCAAGGTGGAGCCTTAGAAAAAATGAATTCCTCATTATAGGAAAATGCGGTCTCTTCGTCGATACATCGTTGGCGAAAACTGTTATATATGTAACGTTTGTCTGTGCGATGCATACGACATTTCGTATTTTGTGCAACTTTACATAAACAAAGGGGTGGTGTCATTGATCCACAAAGGCAATATTATTAAGATCGCGAGAATGAAGGATTCCGTCGACGGCTGGGAAACAAGAGAAACATCGCGCATAACCTCGTACTCGTTTTGTAGCTTTCATATGGTTTACAATACCGGCGCATACTCCATTGAGCTCAATGGAGGCGTTCTTCACGCAGTTGCATTTGAATAATCGATCCATCTCTCGAAGTCGCCCTTTCTCGTGCTTGTCAGCGTCATAATTTCGGCTGGTGTTATGCCGGCGAGATGCAGCGACCGCACGATTTCTTTTTTGTTGTTCTTAAACTTTGCGTTTGCGAGGTCAAGATAACGGTAGTTCATTGAAATATACTTCTTATGTGCGTCCGTATCATGCGGCGGCAGCCCTACTCTCGTCGACAAATAGATCTTTTTCTCTAATGCTTTCTCTATTTTCACAAGTCTAAAGCCGTTGATAGTTGGTGTAAAGATATCAAGAGTGGGATTTGTCTTCGTCATCTCTGCGACAAGCTCCTGTATAGATGTTGTGTTACAATCTTTGAGAATTTGGTTTACAACTTTGCATGATCCCTCGACCTGCGTACCTGTTTTTGCGTCGACAATACTGCGGATCAAGACGCCCGTAAAGGCTTTTCCATCGCCAAAAGTCATGTCGACGCCTCGAAAAGTACCATTTGTGTATTTGCCGTTGTCGGATTTCTTGTGAAAATACCATTTGCAGTACTCTTTTTGCATCTTATTTCCATGAACATACGGGTCTTCATGTGTCTCTCCATGGTGGTACAGCTCGAGTTCCGCAAGCGTATAGGTCGCGTTTGCGGTCTCGAGCATATAGTTCAGCATCAAAAATTCCGGAATATCGAATACATTCGGCAACTCGATTTTTGTCTCGGCCATGACGAGAAGGCTCTATATATGTAGGCGGAATGCGTTTTTATTGAAATTGGATGCGAATTTTACATTTACGTTTTTGTGGGTAATTCGACAAATAAACGCGATTTGCACCCATTGCGGAACGCGTTTTTACGACGATTGGACGGGAATTTCACATGTGCGTTTTCGCGAGTAGTTCTCAATAAAAACGCGATTTGCCGAGGCGGCTCACACGATGTTGCGGAACGCGTTTTTACGGCGATTGGATGAGAATTTCATATACAGGAAATCGTGAGTAATTCGACAAACAAACGCGATTTGCCGGTGCAGCTCATACGATGTTGCGGAACGCGTTTTTACGGCGATTGGATGAGAATTTCGCATACAGGAAATCACGAGTAATTCGACAAACAAACGCGATTTGCAAGAATACAAAAAAGATATTGATGGGCACTTTATGCATGGAAAGTGGGTGCGCCGAAACCAAACGAAGACGAAGAGTCGAAGCCAGTCGAAGTACCAAACGCACCCGTGCCGGTCGGAGGAGCCGCGGCAAAAGCAGCGCTGAACTCGTTGTCTTCGTCGGAAGATACGATTTCTTCGGCGTTACTTTTGGCCGAAGACGCCGATCTCGGTTGCGGAATAAGGTCGCGATATATCACTTTTGCAAGTTTACCAACGACATAATCGGGCAACAGGAACATTTCCGGCTTAAGACTGCGATACCTGTTAGATGTACATAACTCCGTCAGCACTTTTGTGATGTATCCGGAAGCATGATTAGGAATGCATGCGAGGTCACTGATAGATCGAAATAGTCTCACTGCTTCATTTATCGGACCGCCCCACTTGTCGAACAGCATCAAAATCGCTGCGATGTCTTTTTTTTCGAACGTACCCCTGTAGAGGTAGATGAATAGCGCGGCCACATCGGCATATTTCTCCATTATGTCAATGCGTTTTGTATCTTCGGGATCGATCTGCTTCATCGCCGTTGCGAAGAATTCAAACCGCATGAGAGTCGTACTGGACACATCAATGGTTCCGTCGATACACACATGTTTTATGATTTTATCATAAAACCCTGTATGTCTCGTCGAGCACCAGCTTATTCAAGGTCGGCGTCTTCTCATCGATCGACATTGCGGTTGATGAACTCGACATCGCGCTCGACGAACTCGACATGATGTTTGTAATCATATACGGCTTTTCAAAATTGAAAAAATCGCGATATAGTGATGCGTTCATTACTGTCGTACACGCTGCGCAACTACGCACAGCGCAAAAGCACGCGACAGAGCCTTGTGATTACGAATCATATTCTGTGCGACAGCGGCGAAGGGAACTTCTTTCGCGTAAACTGCTTTCGACACCAGTACGACGACAATGATGCGTTCCTGTTTTATTCGAAAATGTACTATACATATGCACCACACAACGTAAACAAAGGCATAGTTTTCATTCCACGTCTTAATCGCATATTCTCACATGCTTTCAAAGTATGTGTCGGGTACGCGGACACCTCGAAGTATACACTGTCGATCCATAACGGAGGACGATACAACCTTAGACGCGACGAAATATAATTTTGATTTCGCGGTTAGCAGTTCATAACGGACACAGATGCGACGACTTCACAACTATATCGCTCTGAAAAAAGAGAGCGATCTTCGTGTCGCATCTGTGTCTGTATGTGAAGATTACATCTCTGACAAACTAGGAAGTAGGATTCTGCATTTTGAGGTTGGAGATTGGATTATATACCTGACTCACGAAGTAACCGAGGGAAATCATTTGAGTTGCGCCTATTTTCTTAAAAACGACACGATAATATTTCAGAAGCACTACTTATATGTCGAGCGCTCATACGACGGATATACCCTGCGCCGAAGCTGATCGGCCTCTTTTCCGATCGGGCGGGGTCACGCGGTCCCTTTACTTGTTCAACGAAGACCAGCGGGTTTTAAAGGGACGCAATCCCTTTAAAAATAATGATTTTTTGGATATATAACATAAGAATCAGGCAGAGTTTTACAAAGAGCACATGCGTTTACTCAAAAAATACGTTGTAGCAAAACCGGAACGTTGCTCCTGGACAGAGCGCATCATTAACAATGTGGTTATGGCTGGAGACGATGGCGACAGAATATACTTTCATACGTTTTACGGTACAGGCGACGATTATTACATAAGATACAATCGGTTAGGAATGGGAAACGGACGTATGCATACACTCGCATCGCACACGTTCAACGGATACAGCGTGAAAAAGTGCATTGGCAGAAATAGTTATATCGGCCGCACACGGAGCGAACTTTTTATACATATACAAAAAGACTACCCATATGAATACGAAGCTCTTTATCATTTGTGAAAACGCAATACGGAAACAGTAAAGGTGAGCGCGCGATGCGTTCGATCAAGAAATATGCCATCAATAAGCCGATGCGTTGTGAGAAGCGCCCGCACCAACCCTATGTAGCGGAACTCGAAGTAAACAATGTACTAATTTGTCTCGGAAGGCGAGAAGATCTATGGTTGTATCTGCGTCGGTTTTGCGGCACACCAACGGATTACGGCATCAAAAGCCGAAGAATATTCAAGCACGGCGACGTTTACGCATATAATGGTCCGTTGTATTATGTGAATCAAAAAAGAATTCGGATGGATATCAACGCACAAGATTATGTATTTTACCATAATGGTGAATATAAGCTCTGCATACATAAGATGGAAGGCAATATTCTTTTGTGGCAAGAAGAGTTACCGCTGAATCCGCGTGGCATATGAACAGAGAAGCGGCCCCTTTAGAAATTTGACTTCGCAGTAGGAGGTGGGGGTTTTAAAGGGGCACGACCCCTTTAGAAATTTGAAATCAACATCATAGAAGGATCCGCGAGAACAATAATTCTGGGAATTAAATGCGCAGACTCGCCGCATACATACGCGAGAGGCGATTGAACAGAGGCATAATTTCTATACTCGATGAGGGCGCGCTGTACATCAACGACAAGAAGAGAGGCAGCAATATGTACTTCTCTATTCGTATAAACATGTTCGAGCACAGCTCATATCGCCTATGCGAATTCATACAATACAGCGATCCTCACTGTCGAAGCGGGTGTGTATTCGATTACAACGCGGGCGGTGCTTACTTGCGCCACTTTCACGGGCCAAATTCTACGTACTATTTCTCGGACAACAGCATCACGGTGCCAAGCGGAGCCCGGTATGTGCTGTAAACTAAAGGGACTGCGTCCCTTTAAAACCCCTGGGAAGCAAATATTTTTTGAAAAATGTACCGCATTGTATATTACTGTAGGATGCGGCGGCTTTCTACGTACGTATGCATGAAATTCATGGGGAAATTTGTTGTGAACGGTGTGTCTCTAGCTGAATACGATGTGGCCTTTGTCTGGCCCGGTACAAGAATCACGATCGTCATGTTTACATTGCTCTGCGACCCATTGTGCACTAAATTTGTGTATCGTGATCCGCATAGACACATACGGATGGACCCACGAGGGTCAATTCAATTCCCTATACATCTAGCTCCCAGGTATATTCTCATAGATGATGTACTTGATGTAGTCACGAATGGACGTCGAATTACTTACAAAAACGAAAAAATATACAATAGATGAGGCGGCAACTATAGCATAGAGCTTTTTTTGTTAAACAAAGGTCGTACTTTAACGCAGAGATGCGCCGCATGAGAGCGTATACACGCGGATACGCAAATGACAATTGCGAAACACGAATGCTCCTCAACGGCATCGTAATGTGCAAAAACGAAGATATGAAAATTCATGTGTTTGGGTTTGAATATGAGCCCCCGCATACATTTATATGGCGATACATCAGACCAGACTCACGGCGCACGTATATCGGACGCTGTTGGATCGGTAAGGACAATATGTGCTTCGATTGTCGGGGCATCGGATATAAGTCCATCGAGGTAACACGCGACGGTATGTGGCTGCAGTCGCATGATCAGGTATATTTACTAGGCGCATCTTGCATTAACGACGCCTTTGAGAAACGCCAAATATGATTCTGTACCGCGTAATATACGGCCGAGATGCGTCGACTACGCGTGTACACTGTGCGCGAAGTACAGAATGTTATGTTCATTCATAACACGGCACTGTGCCACTATTACGGTATCGCTGTGAAGATACTCAGATTCGAGTACGGCCAATATAGCCATGTGTCGTATGCAAACAGATTCTACCCGCGCAAAAATGACCGATACTTTAAAAGAACCTACAGCTTCAACAACTACATCGACATGAGCATCGACGGATATGATTTGTCGTATGATGAGGGCAAAATTACCTGCGCAAGATATTGACGCTTTTTTCTGTTAAGAGACCGTTTGTTCTTCACAAAAATTGAAGCAATTATAGGACTTATACGGCAAAGTCGCGCTTTACGATGCGTCGACTGCGCGTGTACACTGTGCGCGAGGCGCGGGAGAATCTGTTCGTTCACAACACATCGCTGTGTTACGACTTTGTTCCTGCGACGAAGATACTCAGGTTTGAGCACGGTTGCTATTGTTGTTTGACATATACGAATCGATTCTTTGTGAGCAAGAATAATCGGTTTTTCAAAAGAGCATACGTCTTCAAGAACTATATCGACATGACCGTCGGCAAATATGTTTTGTCATACGATAATGGCAAAGTCAGCTGCACAGAGAGGATGGTTCTTCAGAAAATTGAAGAACCATAATGTAGTTATACGACGCGATGCGCCGGCTGCACACCTATGTAACACGCGCTGCGAATGCGGGACGGCCGCGTAACATATTCAGAATCAATCATGTGGCACTATGCACCAATGGATTTTATACCACGTTGTACATATTTAAGTCAGGCTATGAGTCTGGTGCATACTTATGTTACAGCGGTCAAGTATATATCCTAGGGTCTGAAGCGTTTATCGAAGAAAACTACATATTCGCGCACGATACTATTCTCAAGACATATCGCGATTATACCGTCGCATACGCAAACGGTACATTCGCGTGCTACAATATCTGATATTCAAAATGACAGGAAGGCATTTTGAATGACAGGAAGGCATTTTGAATGACAGGAAGGCATTTTGAATGACAGGAAGGCATTTTGAAAATGACCAGCGTTGACATCCACAATGCGGCGACTGCACATATACATACAGCGCAAGCGAGCAGATAGGAATGTTCTTTATATCAACTGTGTGTTTATGTGTAGTTGTAGCAGAGAACCGGTATGCATTTATATATGCGGCGTCGACTATAATCCCGGTTGGTACATGATAGACAAACACATCCTGCATGTATCGGCGGGCACCGCGTATATGAGAAACGGCCACACTCTAAACATAAAGCATGCGACAATATCTAACGGCTACTTACGGTGGGCAGCACGTTGCCGAAAATTTGAATAAACATAAGATTATACGAAGAGATCATGCGACGACTACGCGCTTACACGGTGCAGCCATATACGAAAAATCTTCTCATTGCGAATGTACATATTTCCGATACGGAAAATTGGGTACTTAGTATGTATACCCGCATGTTCCAATATGGGTCTCTTGGATGCGCCGCACATTCCAAAAAACTATACGGAACATCGGCCGATTATGCATACCCAGAAAGAAGCTATGTGTTCAATGATAGTTTCATCAGAGCCGCAATGCCGGGATATATAGTTATATATCAGGATGGCAATATCCAGCACATAAAGTGAGGGCGGCCTCGCCGTCCGCTGCGAAACTTTGATTTTTTGCATCGCAAGTAACACGGAAAGCATGCGGCGGCTCAGAAAATATACGAGCGTTACATCAAAAGCCGCGGTCATAAATGGCGTCGACATATGTTACGAGAGAACCGCCGCCGCCACTAGTCTTGCAATCTTCAGATTTGCCGCGGGCTGTTCGTACAACTCTTGCTTTTGTACTTTTAGTTTTAGGTCTTCACGTATCATAAGAGATACATATGATGATATAATGTGTTTGAAGCGTCTGTATTCACGGATAAATAGCGTTATCGTTATGTATATTGGCGGATACAGGGTGATATATAGAGATGGCCGCTTTCTTATCGAATAAATTTGAAAGTACAATCACTAAATACAAGGATGCGACGACTTCGTGTGTATGTTTGCGAGAAAGGTTCCGCTGATTATGAGGGCACCGGCAACGAGCAGCGCCTCTTCGTCAACGACATAACTATATGTCGCGCGGCCTCTGCTGATATGGTTCGCATAAGGAACTGCTCGTCTAGCCGACTTGTACTAGCGACAATTTCATGGCGCATCAACGTACCGGACCGCATCCGATTCTATACGTCGCATTTTTACATTTGGAAGAACAGACTGTACATGAATAAAAAGAACAACTTGGCCACCATTCGACGAGACGGCAGTCGCATGGTGGCGGAAATCGGCTCCCGTGTAATCGATCTCGCCCTATTTATGTAAAGATTTCTTCGGAAATGCCTAGTGAACTTTGATTTTTTTGCGTTGAGTAAAAACAAGGGAGGGGTGTAACCCCCTTTATTGAATAGGAACTAGGGGGTATGAGGTCGCTTCGCAAGTACACTTGCGCGACTGTCAGGCGGTACATTCACGCTGGTGCACGCATCATTTGGTCATATCTTTACATAAACAGAGTGGCGTTATGCATAGAAAGCAGCTTTAATAGCGTTGATATTACTATATTCACACGAAGAATTTCATTGCATCCCGCGCAGCGTATCATATTTAACCATATGAAAACATATGTTGAAAAGTATACGCCCACAAACGCGTCGCCGGAAGAAGTATATTTGTTTGATCTATGTATTGAAAAATGGGTTGGTAGAATACATCTTCTATATGGCACCGACGGTATCTCGGCGCGCGTGCGATAAGGTTATACGACGAGTCATAAAACCTATTTTGAAAATCATAAGTGTTTTATAACGAAGGCATGCGCAACCTACGAAAATTCGTTGTGGGTGTTCTCAACCTAAGGCCCATCAACAACACAGATTGTATCAAGATATGCAATATCGCAATGAATACAGCAACCGATGGCGATGAATCCATAGACTTTTCAACGCACAAAGAGATTGTTTCGCTGCACGAAGACAGGCTGGCCGAATATTTGCGGCTGCGAACACTCGGCAAAACCCCTAATGCCCCATGGAGAATTACTATTTTCACAATGGTATATTCGTTCAACGGCGTCTCGCTGTCGTGCTTCACGCGCACACACTGCATAGAAATCGCAGATAATTATACGAGCGCATTCGTGATTCCGGCGTAAACTTTTTTTGAAATTTCCTTCACAGAGTATCTTCGACTTTACGAAGGAAAAGTAGATGCGGTCACTTCGCAGATACATTGTCAGCGCAGAAGGCGGGTATAACCCCGAGCTGGACGTGCGCCTTATATGCAGCATCAACATATGTCTTTCATTCTATGACCCCACAATGTTAGAGTTATGCATATATCGCAGCACCGTGTCGCTGTCGTTTCCCACAGAAGACCTTGTATACTTTGTCGTCCGGCCGTTCATCGACGAAGCATATTGCGGTGAAGAAGCGATGCTCGACATCATATACAGGCTCAGCAAGTCGGCGATTATATTCTACTTCGGCGTATACTCTGTTAGACTTAGCAGCGGTTGCCTATCCATAGGAACCATCGATAAAATGTGAAAAAATAGATGTGAAAACATAGAGAATGCGGCGACTGCGTGTATATGTCGTCACCGACACCGAGGACACCGGCAACATATGCTGCGTGTTAACGTGTCGTACCATAAAAAGAATAAAAGACGGAAGCCTCTATTACAATAGAAAAATGTTATCGTACTATGAACGATATCCGTATCTTTCCTTTACCGCATATACTCCATTCATCGATACGTTTCTCAGCACACAAAAAATAGCGATACCCGATATGCGGTACGTATGTTTCTATGAAAGCATCCTATATCATATCGGCGAATATAGTGTGAGGTTCTGCGGAGGCATTCTCAGTGCGCGGCAAGTAATTTTTTGAATATTTTCTGCCTATAATAAGATGAGGAACCTACGCAGATACATCGTCCGCGTAAGCGGCGTCGCGGACAACCCCAAGAAATGCTTCTCGGCCGCCAACATTGCGCTGTGCAGATGCTACATATTCTCATCTTGGATATATTTCGACACAAATCGCAGCGCCAT
>JACCEC011547003.1_pt1 | contig 37835 bp, 29 predicted proteins | sample 7450121 | NCBI WGS metagenome assembly JACCEC01 (sample SAMN15323455, study PRJNA562643) | freshwater metagenome | isolation source: river surface water | place: USA:Blue River Watershed | collected 2017-08-18 | reverse complement strand
TCGAACCAGCGTACTCGCAAGAGGGCAGATTTACAGTCTGCTGCCATTAACCACTCGGCCACCCCTCCGCAGGGAACCGCAAACTATAAGGGCGGAGATTGTTTTTGTCAATTGAAATAATGCCCGAAACGCCCATAACAAAGCCTCAGGGCGAGGGATTTTGGCGGGCTGACAGGTAAGCGGGGACTTACGCGAGACGGACCAGTTTAGCGACCAAAAAGGCAATTGCCGACCACAGCACTGTCGAGCCAAACGGCAGACAAAAGATCACGTCGCGCCACTGGAAACGCACGTCACCAGGCAAACGTCCGATGCCAATACGCCCAAGAAACGGCAAAAGTGGATAAAAGACGCTAATTAACACGAAAATTGCTGCAACCCAGCGGATCATGATCGATCTTTAAATAAATCGTGCAATGAGAAAAATAAGCAGCGACAGCAGAATAGTCGACGCAAACGGCAAAAAGAAGGTTTTGCCAAAAATACTAAATCTGAGATCCCCAGGCAAACGCCCAACGCCCAGCTTCTCCAGCCAGGGCAGCAAGGAACTGAACACCACCAAGGCCAGAAAAATCGTCAAAAGCCAACGAAACATTGATTGCTTTCTGTAAGTGATGCTCGCCTCAAAAAATCAGGCATATGCCGAAATTTCGGACAAATATAAACCTAAAGACGGTAACTTCGGTCAAATTTCAGCAATTGTTCCGGCAAATCAACGCCCTGGCTCAACAAAAGCACTTTGAATAATTCACCCATTTCAGCGGGCGAAGTCAATTTCTGTACAGCTTGGGACTGAGTGAACCACCGGCTCACATCTTCCGGCGAAATTTGCCACATCAAATCCGACAATCCTGCAGCAATCAGAAACTCTGCCTGGCTCATATAAGCCGCCACCGTCAATCCAGACTCTTGCGCAGCAAGCGCCGCCGCCGTGAAATCCACGTGCGCCGTAATATCTTGCAAACCAGGCAAATAAAATACATCGGTATGCGTATGATGCCGGTAATGGCACATCACCGTGCCCTGCTCCCGCTGCGGCAAAAAATACTCTCTCGCAGGAAATCCGTAGTCTATTAACAAGGCTAAACCACGGCCGCCCGCCTTCAACACGTCCGAGAGCATACGCACAAATCCACACTGGCGGGGATGCACTTCGGTCAGATAACCCTCTGGCAAGGCATGCGCCTCCGGAATCTGCGCTGCCAACTCGACATCAGCTTCCCGATCACTAAAGACAAAGCCCTCCCCCGACAGGCTAACCCCCCGTTCAAACCAGCGATCCCGCTGCCTGACCAACAAATGCACCGGCATAGCATCCAGCACTTCATTACATAAAATCAGCCCTGAAAATGCAGTTGGCGGCACAGAAAGCCACTGAACCTGAGGAAAACCGGCGAGCATTTCCCGCTGACGCTCACGCAAATCGGCAGACAATTCGACAATCAGATACTCAGCCACCACAAGCCCTTGCTCACCAAGGAATTGCATCAAATCCAGCGCCAACCGGCCGGTCCCGGCGCCAAACTCCAGGATGTGCAGGGGTTTGGTGCCAAAGCAATCGATAGCGAATCGTCCGATGGTGGCGCCAAAGAGCGGCGTAATTTCAGGGGCGGTTGTAAAATCCCCGTCTTTGCCCAGCTTGGACGAGCCGCCCACGTAATAACCAAGGCCCTCTGCATACAAGGCCAGCTCCATGAAACGAGCGAAGGAAATCCAGTCGCGATGGGCGCGAATGTCATTTTTGATCAATGATTCCAGCGCGCGTGACGCAAGTAGTGCATCCGCAGAGGGCTCGGGTAGTGGCATAGCCTCTATTGTATAAGGCTGCCGTCACCCGAAAAACACGAGACCCTGATATGAACCCTGCTCCGCAGAAAATTGTCCTGATCACCGGCGCCGCACGCAGGCTCGGTCGCGCCATCGCGCTGGGCATGGCTGCAGAGGGCTGGGATATCGTTGTGCATTACCGCGCCTCGCGGGATGAAGCGCACAACACCGTACGAGAAATCGAACAACTCGGCCAGCGCGCAGCGGCCATTGACTGCGATCTCGCCGATGGGTCAACCACGAAAGTCTTGCTTGATCGTGCTAATGCCTTGCTGGGTCCCATCAACTGCATCGTCAACAATGCCTCGCTATTCGAATTCGATGACGCCCTCAGTTTTAACAGCGCCAGCCTCAACGCACACATGCAAGCCAATCTGGCCGCACCACTGATTCTGGCGCAATCACTGCACACACACACACCTGCAGGCCAACAGTCTGTCGTGATCAATTTACTTGATCAGAAGTTATTCAACCTGAACCCTGATTTTCTCTCTTACACCCTATCGAAAGCAGGGCTGCATACCGCGACCACATTACTCGCACAGGCACTCGCGCCGAAAGTGCGCGTGGTCGGAGTGGCTCCGGGTCTCACACTGCTTTCGGGCGACCAGACCGAAGCCGGCTTTTCAAAAGCCCACCAGCAGACACCGCTAGGCAAAAGCAGTACGCCGGATGATATCGCCGCTGCCGTGTGTTACCTCGCACGCGCTCAGGCGGTCACTGGCACCGTGTTAGTGGTCGATGGCGGTCAGCATTTAATACCCACGCAACGGGACGTCATGTTCCTTGCTACCTGAACTCCCGATTTCTCTTTTTTTGATTGAACTGTCATGGCCTCTTTGCTCTTCCATCCGCGACTTAGTGATTGTCGTCGTCTGTTTTTACGCGACTATCAAGTCATGAGCAATATAGGCGTTCATGATTTCGAAAAAGAGGCAGAACAGCGCGTGCTGTTCAATGTCGATCTCTTCATTCCGTTGGCGGCCTCAACACCAACACAAGATGAACTTAATGAAGTAGTCGATTACGACTTCATCCGCTTCACCATTGACGAGCGTGTTGGCCGGGGTCATATTCAACTGCAGGAAACCTTATGTGACGACATCGCACGCGCGTTGCTAGTGCACCCCAAAGTCCGTGGTGTACAGGTATCAACGCGAAAACCCGATGTGTATACGGATTGCGAATCCGTTGGCGTCGAAATTTTTCACATCAAGGATCAGTAAATGGACGCCCCTGCTACACACGTGACCCAAGCCGATACGGGCCTCACCGCACGTCAGGCAGAAAAAGTCGCTTACGAAAACAACAAGCTCCACAAGCGCCTGTGCCGACTCGTAGGCCAGGCGATTGGTGACTTCAACATGATTGAAGAAGGCGATCGTGTCATGGTCTGCTTGTCCGGCGGCAAGGACAGTTATGCGCTGCTCGACATGCTGCTTACGCTGCGCGAGCGCGCACCAATCAACTTTGACATCGTGGCCGTCAATCTCGATCAGAAACAACCCAATTTTCCCGAGCATGTGCTACCTGCCTATCTGCGCAGCATTGATGTGCCATTTCACATCGAGACGCAAGATACCTACAGCATCGTCAAACGCGTCATCCCGGAAGGCAAGACCACATGCTCGCTATGTTCCCGACTGCGTCGCGGCATTCTGTATCGGGTGGCCGATGAACTGGGCGCAACCAAAATCGCGCTCGGCCATCATCGCGACGACATCATGGAGACCTTCTTCCTGAATATGTTCTTTGGCAGCAAACTCAAAAGCATGCCGCCAAAACTCCAATCCGATGATGGTCGTCACATCGTGATTCGGCCGCTGGCCTATGTACAGGAAGCAGATACCGAACGCTATGCGGCACTGAAAAATTTTCCCATCATTCCCTGCGATCTGTGTGGCAGTCAGGAAAATCTTCAGCGCAAGCAAATCAAAGGCATGCTGCGCGAATGGGAGAAAAAATTTCCCGGCCGCGTAGACAATATTTTTTCATCGCTGTCGACCATCGTGCCATCGCATCTGATGGATAGATCGCTGTTCGACTTTGCCAAGCTTGAAGTCACTGGCGTGCCGCTTGCCGATGGCGACATCGCCTTTGACGAAGCGCCTTGCGCGAGCACCGATACGGCTGTGAATATCATTCAACTGCAACCTCAAGCCACAGGCAGCGATTGAGCCTCGCCAAAATTTCGGGCAATCACCTTAGCTCAGGCACTGCCACAGACAGGGTGCGTGCTAAAATTTTGCACCAACCCAAGACTTACCTATGAACGTTGTCATCCTCGCTGCCGGCATGGGAAAACGCATGCAGTCCGACCTGCCCAAGGTCCTGCACCCGCTGGCCGGCAAGCCCCTGCTCTCGCATGTCATTGACACCGCTCGCCATCTGGATCCCTCGGCATGCTGCATCGTCTATGGTCATGGCGGTGATGCCGTACCCTCACAGCTTGCAGGCGATGATCTGCAATTCGTACTGCAGCAACCTCAGTTGGGCACAGGCCATGCCGTCATGCAGGCCGCACCCCACTTGCACGATGATCAACCGACACTGGTGCTGTATGGCGATGTGCCACTGACCAGTGTCAACACCTTGCAAACGCTGATCAGCCGCGCCGGCAAGGAAAAGTTGGCAGTACTCACCGTCGAGCTCGACGACCCCACGGGCTATGGTCGTATCATCCGTGAAGCAGGCCGCATCGTGCGCATCGTCGAGCAAAAAGACGCCAGCGATACCGAACGTGCGGTCCGCGAAGTCAACACCGGCATTCTGGTTGCGCCCACCCGCGCACTGAAATCCTGGTTAAGCAAACTCTCCAACAACAACGCTCAGGGCGAGTACTACCTCACCGACATCATTGCGCAAGCCGTCAGCGATAACATTCCAGTCGAGTCCGCACAACCCGCGTTTGTCTGGGAAACACTGGGCGTCAACAGCAAAGTGCAGCTGGCAGAACTAGAGCGCATTCATCAGCGCAATGTCGCTCATCAGTTGCTCCAGCAAGGGGTCACACTCGCTGATCCTGCTCGCATTGATGTGCGAGGCGAACTTGTTTGCGGACGAGATGTGAGCATCGATGTCGGCTGCGTCTTTGAAGGTCGTGTCGAACTAGCCGATGGCGTATCCATTGGCGCACACTGCGTGATCAGCCATGCGCGTATTGGCAAGGGCAGTGCGATCCGGCCTTTCTCCCACATTGATCAGGCGGTGATCGGTGAAGCGTCGCAGATCGGCCCCTACGCTCGACTCCGTCCCGGCACGGAACTCGGTGCCGATGTCCACATCGGCAATTTCGTCGAAATTAAAAACAGTCAATTCGGCGCACACAGCAAAGCCAATCACCTTGCCTATGTCGGGGACGCCACCGTCGGATCGCGCGTCAACATTGGTGCCGGTACGATCACTTGCAATTACGACGGTGCCAACAAACACCGCACCATCATTGAAGACGATGCGTTCATCGGCAGCGATACCCAACTCGTTGCACCGGTCACCGTGGGCAGAGGCGCGACATTGGGTGCCGGCACCACGCTGACCAAGGATGCGCCCGCTGACAGCCTCACCGTCTCACGCGCAAAACAAACCAGCATCACGGGCTGGCAACGGCCCGTCAAACAGAAAAAATAGGATTCCTCATGTGCGGCATCGTCGGAGCCGTCGCCCAGCGCGACATCGTCCCCATCCTGCTCGAAGGTCTCAAGCGACTCGAGTATCGGGGTTATGACTCCTGCGGCGTCGCAGTGCATCAGCAAGGACTCAAGCGCTCACGCAGTGTCGCCCGCGTCGCCGAACTCGAGGCGCAAGTCGCTGATACGCCGCTCAACGGTCATACCGGCATCGCCCACACACGCTGGGCAACGCACGGCGCACCCGCGACCAATAACGCCCACCCGCATTTTTCTTCCAAAGAGGGCGAGGCCCGTATTGCGATCGTTCACAACGGTATTATCGAAAACTACGAAGAACTGCGGCGCGAACTCACTGAGCGCGGCTATGCATTCGAATCGCAGACTGATACCGAAGTCATCGCGCATTTGATCAATGATTTATACGATGGCGATCTGCTGCATACCGTGCAACGTGCCGTCAAACAATTGCATGGCGCTTTCGCGATCGCCGTGTTCTGCAAAGACGAACCTCAGCGCGTCATCGGTGCACGTCAGGGCTGTCCACTGGTCGTCGGTGTAGGCCAAGGTGAAAACTTCCTCGCCTCTGATGCCATGGCCTTGTCGGGCACAAGCGACCAAATCATTTACCTTGAAGAAGGCGATGTTGTCGATGTCCAGCTCGACGGCATACGCATCACCGATCTGAACGATCAACCAGTAGAGCGCGCAGTCCAAACCGTCAACGCCTATTCCGGCGCGATTGATCTGGGGCCTTACCGGCACTACATGCAGAAAGAAATCTTCGAGCAACCACGCGCCATCAGCGACACACTGGAAGGCGTTCTTGGATTCAGCTCGGACTTGTTCGGCAAAAAAGCGTCCGACATCTTTAACGATATCGACGCAATACAAATACTTGCCTGCGGTACCAGCTACTACGCGGGCATGACGGCAAAATACTGGCTCGAAGCTATTGCTGGCATACCCACGCAGGTTGAAATCGCCAGCGAGTATCGCTATCGGCAACCTGCCAGCAATCCACGCGCACTGGTCGTTGTCATCTCTCAGTCCGGCGAGACCGCTGACACCATGGCAGCGCTGAAATACGCGAAAGAACTCGGGCACAAGCATTCACTGGCCATCTGTAATGTCGCCACCTCGGCGATGGTACGAGAAACCAGTCTCGCTTATCTGACGCGCGCCGGCGTAGAGATTGGTGTCGCATCAACCAAAGCCTTCACCACACAGCTCGCCGCACTTTTCTTGTTCACGCTGACGCTGGCACAACTGCGTGGACGACTCAGCAGCGAACAAGCGGCAACGCATCTGAAAAATCTGCGGCACCTGCCCGTGGCGCTGTCGTCGGTGCTGGCACTTGAGCCACAAATCATTGCGTGGGCTGATGCCTTCGCCAAAAAGGAAAACGCTCTCTTTCTTGGTCGCGGCCTGCACTACCCCATCGCACTTGAGGGCGCACTGAAGCTCAAGGAAATCTCCTACATTCACGCGGAAGCCTACCCCGCAGGCGAACTCAAACACGGCCCGCTGGCCCTCGTCACCGAAGACATGCCCGTGGTTACGGTCGCACCTAATGATGCGCTGATCGAAAAACTGAAATCAAATATGCAGGAAGTCCGCGCTCGCGGAGGACAGCTGTATGTTTTTGCCGACGCCGATTCTCGCATCGCCTCCAGCGATGGGATTCATGTGATCCGACTGCCCGAACACTATGGTCTGCTGTCGCCGATACTACATGTCGTGCCGCTGCAGCTGCTCGCGTATCACACCGCACTGGCGCGAGGCACGGATGTCGACAAGCCGCGCAATCTGGCCAAATCGGTGACAGTGGAGTAAGAAGCTCTTCCGCCACAACAACAGCCTGCCAACCAACGCGCAAACAAGCGTCAAATCCCCGCAAGACGCCAAATATCAGAATGCGCACCGTCAAAGTGCGACCACTGCAAAAATTTGCTCGTGATAGTGCGCACACCATCGCGTACGTACCGTATTGGACTGAACGCCAAAGACGTGTACGTCGATAAAATTCAACTCTGATCGATCATCGAATACTTCAGTCAGTGATATCGTTTTTTTCGTTTGGCGTGAAATGTATTGAGATTATTCCTTTTTTCTTGTTACTGATAAGACTGAGCTTTTGCAATAACGCTCTTTTTATTTTTTGCTGTTGCGAGTAGTCGATCAATAATTCACTTAAAAGGAAATTTAATGAAACCACGTGTAGAAAATACTTCATCAAAGTTAAGAACACAAAATACGCTATCAAAAAGCGAAGATAGCGAACGCGACCTCAAAACTAAGAAAAGTAGTCGCGCCTCTAATGATGACTCCGACGAGAATTTGGGAATAGATGAAAGCAGCTCTTCTATCCTTATCAGCGAGCCGGACAGCTCAGATGGCGAGCATACAAAACCGTCCTGCCCTTCAAGCGTAAGCCAGATTGTCAATGCCTTATCCGTAGTCGGCACCTTTGGCGGACTGGCCTTGATCATTACAGGTGGTATGGGCATGACGCTGAATAAACCAGTCGATAACGCCATGGAGAACATTGCCATGGTTCTGAGCGGCGGTGCTTTGCTGGTTGGCTCATGGGTAGGCAATGTTGCTTATGCAAACCATCAGTCTGCGTAACCACAAGATCCCATCGTTGAACAACAACTGACCTGTCGGTCATGGTGCGCGGTGGCTACCGCGCACGCACCCCACTTTTATTACGCCCTCTCGCAACCGCACTATGCATCAATTGTTAATCAACGCATTGCGTTCACACTGCCATCACCCTGACCCCGACATTCAGCGGCTGCTCGACGAAGCCCGCAAGATACTCGAAGAAGCGCCGGCATCCGTCGAACGATTCGCCGCAGAACTCACTGCAGGGAAAACACTGGCGCAATGTCTCGGCATAGAGAACCAGGCACTGGAAGATAGCTATCAGGGCGCTTGCAAGCTCGTGGATCAGGCCATGTTTCAGGAAGGGCTAATACTCGCCGGCTTTGTTTTAGCCGTCGGACCGAAAAATGCAAAAGTCGCCTTCAAGCTCGCCTCCTGCATGCAGCATTTACAGGATCATGCGAGCGCTGCTGATTATTACAAGCTGGCGCTACAGATCGATAATCATCACATCGGCGCGGCCTATCGTTTGGGCGAATGCTTGCAATGTCTCGGCAATGACGAAGAAGCCAATCACCTGTTCGAATGGACCATTGAGCTGGCCCGCGGAAATTTTGCGTACCGAAAAATTCAAGAGGCTGCTGAATCTCGACTCAGGAAGCAGCAGCCTCTTTTGCCTTGAGCAAATAGCCCACACGCGGGAAATGCACATGGACCGATCCGGCACGCGGATCTTCTCTGCGCAAGGTATATCGGGTACGGCTTGCGGCCACCAAGATCCCCTCGGTAGGCTCCAGACCAAACGCCTCAGCAACGATGATGGCGGGCTGGCCCAAGGCAATGCCATGGTGATCCTGATGAATTTCCTGCGGCAGCGCTTCCGGCGTGGCGCTGTGCGCAATTTGCAGCGCCTCTTCCGCCTTCATCGCTGACGAACTACCCTGCCCTATCGCTGCCATGCGATCCATCCACGACAAGACACCCGGAACCGATTCCAAAACTCCGGCAAGCACAGGGACCTGATGCCGCGTAAACCACAGCGGGTGATAAACCGAAAAATCAGCGATGCAGGGATGCTCACCCAGCAAAAACGGCTGATGCTCCAGCATGCTGGCAATACGACGCAAATAACTCTTGTAAGCGGCTGTCGCATCCGCTGCCGGCATGCGAGGTGCGTTGTTGCGCATCGCCGCGCGATCCGCTGCGAAGATTTTCAAGCGCTCGGCATCGGGAAACATATGAGTTGCGCCTGCCGGTTGGAAGTTGTACGCCATGGCCACCTGAAACAGCGTCGTGTCGGCCCATTGGGCCAGTACGCGCGCAAGACCTTTGTGCGCGAGCGGGAAGAGCGCCGGTTCGGGCGCCATATGCTCCAGCACATCTGCCATCAGGGCAGTGTCACAGTAAACATCGGCGCCGATTTGCAGCACAGGCGTACGACGATAGCCACCGGTCAGCGCGACCAGATCCGGCTTGGGCATGATCATGGGTATATGCACCGAGCGCCAGGCCAAGCCCTTCATACCCAGGATCAAACGGATTTTTTCGGCGAAGGGCGATAGCGGGTAGTGGTGCAGGATCAGATCAGCCATGGTCGAAGCCTCGTTAGTAGATTCTGCGAAGTGTAGCGCACTACCGGATGCCACCAGTCAATCGCGGCATTCTCGGTGATCGCCATCGAAAACCGTCTTATTTAACGCTCGCGCAGACTCTCTGTACCATATTGCATCAGCGGGCTTAGAAAATATTCAATCACACGCCGCTTGCCGGTTTTTATTTCGACTGTCACAGCCATACCTGCGGTCAAATTAACCGCCCTGTTTTCGAGTTGAATATTCGTCTTCGAAAGCTTTGCGCGCACTGCATAAATCAGTCCGCGCTTGTCGTCACTGATCGCATCACCAGAAACATGAGCGATTCGGGCCGGTAGCGTGCCGTACTTGGTATACGGGAAGGTCTCCACCTTCACCTCCGCTTCCTGATCCGGACTCACAAAACCCACGTCCTTGTTTTCCAGGAAAGCTTCGATTTCCATTGCATCGTCATGCGGCACAATCACCATCAGCGGCTGCGCTGATGTCACCACCCCGCCGATGGTGTGGACGGCCAACTGCTGTACCGTGCCATCGACGGGTGCCGTCAGCGTCATCAATCCCGCTCGGCTTTGCGCTTTCACGCGCTCCTGATCAAACGAGGCTGCTTTTTGCGTCGCTTCATTCAGACTATCAAGTGCTGCCCGACGCACTTCGGCAGCCAGCGCTTGCTGCTGTTGACGAACCTCTTTGATCGCCGCCAGCGCTTCCTGCTGACGACTACGCAAAATCGACTGATCAGCCTCTTGCTCGATCACTGCCTGTTCACGGTCCAGATACAGGTGAGTCGAGATGAATTGCTTGTCGAGCAGCGCCTTGAAATCTGCTGCGCGCTGACGTGCTATGGGCAGAGTGCGTTCAACTTTGTGCAAGGATTCGCGTGCGGACTGCAACTCAGCTTCTCGCCTGACCAAGTCAGCACTCAGTCGAGCTGACTTGCTTTGAAACTCGGCGAATTGTCCCTCAAGCAGACGCTGTGCTTCATTCAGTGTCGCTGCGTTCAATTCAGCCAACGCAATAAGCTGTGGCGGTCTGCCTGTTTCAATCGCAGACAGCAGAGCACGCGAACGTGCTGCCTGCAATTGTGCTGCCCTCAGCTCGTGATTAATGCGCGCATACTCCGCATCAGCCACAGTCGCATCCAGCACAATCAGCACATCTCCTTGCTTGACGGTCTGCCCATCGCGAACCTGAATTGATGCAACGCTACCCGCCTCAAGAAGCTGAATCACCTTGGTCCGCGCATTGGGTACGATCTTTCCATGCGCTGTCGCGACCACGTCAATCTTGCCGAAAACAGCCCAGAGCACCGCCAGCACAGCAATCAGCATCAACGCCCACATCACTTTGCGTGGTGCGGGTGATACCGGAGACTCCTGCAGCGACAACGCAGCCGGAAGGAACTGCGCCTCGTAGGCCAGATAAGGGCGTGGATCACTATCATGACGGTGCTGCCATGCGTGCGCAAATACTCGGCGGTAGCGACTGGCCAAGCTAGCCAACGCAAGCATCGATGCCCGTAGCGTCCGCATCATTTAACCCTGCTGCATATGATAAAGACGAGCGAAATGCCCATCAGGACGTACCAGTAATTCAGCGTGCGTGCCACATTCAACAATCTGACCCGCGTCCATCACGATGATCCGGTGCGCATCTCGCACCGCGCTGAGGCGGTGCGCAATGATGAGCACCGTTCTTCCTTGTGAAATAGCTTTCATGTTGCGCTGAACGATCTGCTCGGATTCATAGTCGAGCGCGCTGCTGGCCTCATCAAAAATCAGAATGCGCGGCTGCGTCATCAGCGCGCGGGCAATCGCAATGCGCTGCCGCTGACCTCCCGACAGCGTCGCGCCATGCTCGCCGACCATGGTGTCGTAGGCCTCCGGCAGCTGCATAATGAAATCATGCGCACCGGCCAATGTCGCTGCCTGTATCACTGACGCCATCGGCGCACCGGGATCGGCCAGCGCAATGTTTTCGCGCAGCGTCCGATTGAACAATACGTTCTCCTGCAACACCACACCGATCTGCCGCCGCAACGATGATGCATCCGCCATCGCCAGATCCATGCCATCCACCAGCACACGACCGCGCTCCGGCACATACAGCCGCTGTACCAGCTTGGTCAGCGTACTCTTGCCTGATCCCGAACGACCCACAATGCCAATCACTTCGCCCGGTTGCACCACCAGACTCACGCTACGCAGCACCTCGGGCGTATCCGGTTGGTAGCGAAACGTCACCGCGTCAAGCTCGATCCGGCCACGCACCGGTGGCAATGCGTTCTTGTTACCCGTCAGCTCGGTGCGACTGTTCAGTATGTCGCCCAGTCGCTGCACCGAAATGCCGGTTTGCTGGAAGTCGGTCCACAACTGCGCCAGTCGCATCACCGGCGTGGCCACATAACCGGCCAGCATATTGAACGCAATCAGCTGGCCAACCGTCAGATCACCCTCGATGACCAGACGAGCGCCCAGCCACATGGTGGCCACCGTCACTAGCTTGCTGATCAAGGTCACGCCGCCATTGGCAAAAGTACCCATCGTTGCCGTACGAAAGCTCGCGGCCACATAAGCCGCGAGCTGGCTGTCCCACTTGCGTGTCCACTGCGGCTCCAGCGCCATGGCCTTGACGGTTGCAATACCACTGATGGTTTCGACCAGAAATGATTGGTTCTCTGCACCCCGATTGAATTTTTCATTCAAACGTGCGCGTATGATCGGCGTGAGCATCACCGACAGGATCACATAGCAAGGCAGAGACACCAGCACGATCAGCGTCAGCCAACCGCTGTAGTACAGCATGACCGCGATGAACACGACCGAGAACAACAAGTCCAACACCAGCGTGACCGCATTACCCGTCAAAAATGCACGAATGTTTTCAAGCTCCCGGATGCGGGCAACCGAGTCACCCACCCGCCGTGCCTGAAAATAGGTCAAAGGCAAATTCAGCAGATGCCGAAACAGCTTCGCGCCCAGCTCAACATCAATACGGCTTGTCGTGTGCGAAAAAACATAACTACGCAATACCGACAGCACCACTTCGAAAATCACCACTGCCAGCAAGCCCACCGCAATCACGTCCAATGTCGTCAACCCCCGATGCACCAGCACCTTGTCCATCACTACCTGGAAAAACAAGGGGGTGACCAATGCAAAAAGCTGCAGCACAAACGACACCAGCAGCACCTCACCTAGCAGCTTGCGATATTTGACGAGCGCCGGAATAAACCACGTGAAATCAAACCGAGCCAACTCACCCGCCAGCGAAGCGCGGGACGTAAACAAGATCAGCTCACCCGACCAGCGGGCCTGCCAGGAGGCATGGTTCAGCAGCTCGGGACGTTCGCGCCGTGGATCGTGAATCAGCACCTTGTTCTTGTAATACTGAGCGATGATGAAAAAGCTGCCCTCACGATCACAGGCAATTGCCGGTAACGGTGTGGTGGACAAACGATCTGGCGCTGGCCTGACACGACGGGCAATCAAACCCAGCTTTTTGGCCGCGTGCAAAATATCAACCGCCGAAAATGGTTTGCGATCAGATTTGAATTCATGAGCGAGTTGGTCGGGATCGGCGGCCACGCCGTGCAGCCGGGCCATCATGATCAAACAGGTGATGCCTGTGTCCGGCAATACGTTTATTGAGGACAGATCATCGTCTGTCGCTGACGACGGCAGCGCCGCGAAGGAAGCAGAGGTACTCATGAGAAAAGAGATGTCAGAGACTTGGGTGATCTGCCACCCCGCAAAACGGAATGATAGATCGAGTTTGAGTAGATGCGATTCTTAAGTGCGTCTCTTGGATGCGCCTCGTAGACTCACCATCCAGAGACGCACCCCGGATGCATTGCTATTGCCAGTTCGCCGCGAGTTTCGGCGCCAGCGCATCCTGATATGCCGCTTGCAAGACAGTCTCGCCTGCTGGCGGCGGTGCGAAGGCGGCCATCGCAGCCACCAGATTATCGACCTGACTATCGAGCAGCACCTTGCCATCGCCCGCCTGGAAACGCTCGACACGCCGGGCGGCATCGTCATACCAACCCTCGATGGTTATGCTGTCAGCGCTACCCGTCACACTGACCTCAAGATCGCTGTCGATACGGCGGAACCAGATCTGGTCATACGCGATATCAGCACCAAAACGAAGTACATCCGCATGTCCTGGCAAATCAGCAGATTCCCGAATGCGATCTGCGCCATCATGTCGATTGAATCCGTAGGTATCACTGCCCTCCCCGCCCATCAGCAGATCGGTTCCGCCACCCCCATACAGACTGTCGTTGCCAGCGCCACCATCAAGCATGTTATTGCTGCGGTTACCAACGATCACGTTGTCGAGTGCATTGCCCGTACCGTTGATGTCTTCGTTCCAGTACTTGATCGCTTCTATCGTGTAGATCGAATAAGCCCCAGCCACCGCAGCGGCCGCCTGGAAATCCGCCAGACTCACAAACCGCGTCATATCACTCACGCGCTGACGACCTGAATCGGCAATGTAAAACCCTTCGAGCGGGCCATCTTCTTCACCAAAGGCCACGCCCGTCACCGTGACCACATGATTAACGCCACCCTCATCCAGATAACTATCATCACCCCAGAGCTTGCCGGCGTTCAGCCCAATCAGCACACCGCGACCGCTGCGCAGCATGTTCGCCACCACATACTCGTTGTAACCGGCCAGCAGCTCGTTGCGCAGGCCATAGCTATCCAGGATTTGCTGTTGTTGCTGATAGTTGGAACCACCCCGCTGGTAGGCGCTGACCTCAGCATCCGTGACAGCCCAGCGATTGTCGATCGCCAGTTGCACCACCTCGGCTTCTGTCGTGGGTGTTTGGGCCTGAACCAGCAGATTGGCAATTGAGGTCAGCGCGCAGGTACCCTGATACTCGGGAATCGCATTGCCCTGCATGTAGTCGAGCTCATTGGCTTTAGGGTAGCCATATACCAGCACCGCACGACCATCGACCAGACCTTTTTCGGGCTTGCTGAAATCGAGCAGATTCAGATTCTCGACATGATCACCCAAGGTGTGACTGATTTTGCTCTGAACCGTATCGATACCTTCGGCGTCATACTCGACCACCCTGTCGCCTGCATCATCCACGTAATAAGTGTCATTACCGAGGCCGCCCAGCATGATATCCGCACCGGTCACGCCATCGAGAATATTGTCACGGCTGTTACCAATAATGTGGTTTTCACGACCATTGCCGGTACCGTTGATATTGAAACCTTCGAGCAGTCGTAAATCTTCGATGTCTGCATTGAGAATGTAATTGACGCTGCTGATCACGGTATCGTGGCCTTCGTCAGCCAGCTCAAGAATCACGTCATTCACACTATTGACGATGTAGGTATCATCACCTTTGCCACCCTCCATCGTGTCCGCACCAGCGCCACCATCGAGGTAGTCATTACCCAGCCCACCGAGCAGGGTATCGGCGCCCGCGCCGCCATACAGCCAGTCATCATCGGTCTCGCCGGTGTTCAGACTCTGACGTGATTCATTCGCACCGGTAAAACCGACCAGCAAGTCATTACCCTCGCCGCCGTAAACAATATCGTTACCGGCCTGACCAAAAAAGCGATCGTCACCCGCACCGCCGTAGAGCGCGTCATCGCCATCACCCCCCTGCAGTTCGTCATTCCCTGCTTCACCGCGCAAAACATCCTGACCCAATCCGCCGAAGATCAGGTCATTGCCCGCGCCACCATCAATGACGTCGTTATCGGTCTCATCAATGGCCAGTGTTTGTTTGGCGTCATTGGCAGGTGTAAAGCCAGTCAGGATATCGTCACCCTCCCCGCCCCACAGCTGGTCATTGCCAACTCCACCCCAAAGCTTGTCTGCACCACTACCACCCACGATTACATCATTACCACGATCACCCGAGAGCTCATCGTCACCCTCACCACCCTGCAAGGTATCGAGTCCGTCTCCACCCAGCAGCAGATCATTGTCAGCACCGCCATCCAGATAATCATTACCCAGACCACCGTAAATCTGATCGCCACCAAGTCCGCCAAACAGGCGATCGTTATCTGTCTCGCCGATCGCCAGCGTCTGCTTCAGATCATTAGTGGCCGTGAATCCAACCAGCACATCGTTACCGTTGCCGCCCCAGAGCTGATCGTCACCCGCCTCGCCGAACAGCTTGTCATTCCCGTCCTCGCCCAGCAGTCGGTCATGACCTTCATTACCGTGAAGTTCATCGTCGCCCGAGCCACCCAACAGCGTATCGTCACCGGCGTCGCCAAACAGCAGATCAAGATCGTTGCCGCCGTCGAGATAATCATTACCCCAACCACCCATCAACTGATCATTGCCATTGCCACCGTAAAGCGCATCGTTATCGGTTTCACCCAGCGTCAGTATCTGTTTGATATCGTTGGATGCGGTGAAGCCCGTCAGGACATCGTTGCCATCAGCACCAAACAGAATATCGTTACCTACTTGACCAAACAAACGATCGTTACCGATCCCACCGTCGAGGGTGTCGTCACCCACCTGTCCGTTGAGATCATCATTTCCTTCCTCACCAAACACCTGGTCATTGCCCTCGTAGCCGAACAAAACATCATTGCCCGTACCACCCCACAGCCGGTCGTTGCGACTACTGCCGCCCATGACATCGTCACCACCTCCGGCTAAAAAATTCACCAGAAGGCTGGTGTTGAAATAACTGATACCTGCGTAATAACGCGCATCGAAGGAATCATTACCATCCGTACCTATCATGTAGCTGCGGTTGTTGTAATTGATCTTGATCTGGGTCGGCCGCCAGAGGATGTAACCGCTCCATGGAAAATACAATTCATCCGTATCGCGCAAGGTCCGATAGTTGGAGTTAGGGACCACACTGACACGATCCATACGTGCAGGCTGGCCACTAGCCTCGCTGAGATTCGCAGGTGCAGTCACCGGCGCCTTCCCCTGAACGCTGTTTCCACGCGTATGAAAATCAAAATCGCTGGCACGCAAAGAAGTCACCCCACGCTGACTCAAGGTGAGCAGTTCACCGTTGTCCAGCATGCCGTCTTCGTTGGTATCGACCCAGACATTCAGGCCTTCCAACTCTTTGTCGCTGAGCTTGTTGTCCCCATTGGTGTCACGCGCCTGCAATGCAGCCAGACTCAGTCCGCGCCGCTCTGCATCCAGCAACACCGGCGTTTGAGCTGCGATGGACTCGGCTCTATCGAGCGCTGCACTGGTGGATTCGTAAAATGCGCCAATCGGATTGAGTTGTGGCCAAGGGTCATAGGGCAGCCTCAGTCCAATGCCGCCTCCGCCACCGAATGGCGAGCCCAGACCTTCGTAATACCGCAAGCCTATGCCACCGCCTAGCTGCTTGACCGCCCAGTCGCTGAAATCTTTGTAAGTCCCGCTGTCCAGCTGACCCGCCCGCATCGCAGCCCGAATGCTGTAATCCGCATTCATCAGTTCCAGCATGTTGGCTCCCAACACAGCACTGCCCGCTTGCGCCGGCGCGAGGCCGTTGATGCGCTGGCCGACGCGGATGAAATTGATATCTGTCAGATGGGCATTTGCCTTCACCAGCTCATCGAAATCCCAGCCATTTTCCTGAGCAATCTTCCATAATGAATCGCCCTGCTTAACCACATAAGTAGACGGGCCATCAGCCACATCTTTATCGATAATGTGAGGGGTTAGCTTGATTAAAGTTTTGGTCTTGCCATCACTAAGATCGACAACCTGCTTCGCAGTGATCAACTGGGCTGGCTCTTTACCGGCAGGATCAGATGCAAACCAAGAAAAATCCTTCAATTCCAATAATCGCAAACCGTGCCCCATGGATCGAAAATTGACAAGGCCGGGCATGTTGGCTAACCAATTGGAGGCTTTTTCTCGGGTATCTCCATCGTATCTATTGGCTATAAGACCCATCCTATACGTTACCTCCCAACCTACCTTCGCACTTTCGATCGGGTTGCCCACCGAGTTCAAGATCTTGTCCGTCAAGGCATCGGCAGCCTCCTTACCACTCGTTAGACTGATCAACTCCATAGGAACATACAAGGTCCAGCGTGTCGGAGGCAGGTTATGTTGTGCAAAGACCTTTACATGAAAATCTTTCATCCCCTGATAGCCAACATCTGATGAAATAAAACCGCCGTTGTCAGAAGCTTTTGTGCGCAGATACTCAATGTATGCCTTACACATCTCATAGCGAATCGAATTGACGGTGGCTTCAGTTAAGGTACCGATAGGCTTGCCATCTAATCCCACGGTACCGCTGTTCCTCATAAAATCATCTGCTACGCGCCCTGAAAACGTACTCTTGCTTATAACCTCTGAAGCCAAGCCCGCGTAGTTATATCCTTTTGCATAGAGCTCTTTATAGACTTTTTCTACTTCTGCCAAACCACCGGTTTTAATTCGTTCCAAATACCCGCTGAGCTGGGTTGAAGACAGAGTTTGTTGCATGATTTGATCGATTATTTAGGGTTAATAAAAAAGACGATAAAAAAATTACGTTGTTACATTTTTATTTCAAGATAAGTTGTTTTTTAATGCTCCTGACTCCACTTTTTATGTGGAATCAAAATAAAAATTCAGGATAGTTCGACTCACATACTGCTGGATCTCGGACCAGTTACGTAAAAATCCGCGGCGGTAATGCACTTGAATCACTGCATCTACATTTTGCCCCTCCATACTCCACTTTTGAGTACATGGCGCAGCTTCGTGCGACACGTTGCTGCATACAATGCGAGTCAAGACTTTGCCAGATCGATCACGGTGTATGTAAATAATGTCTGCTTCTCTGTGGTCTCGCGCTGGCTGTCCCGTCCTTGGATCAATACCTTGCAACCGATATTCCGTTAAACCAAACTTTTTAGCTGGAAGTTCTTCATATGTGTCCCACCAGTAGTCGCCTTTAGTTTGGCCATTTGAAACATGGGGCCGGTTCATAAAACCCCGTCCCGGAAAATTCTCGCCGCTATAAACGGTGACACCCATCCACGGCGTGTTGCGAATGGTGTAGCTTTCCTTATCAGCCCACATCTCGATCGACGTGATCATCGCCATATCCGGGAAACGAACGTCAAATCCAAAACTCTTCAAACGTGATGCGTAGGTTCTTTCCGGCGGCGGCCCTTGACGCGGCGGACCATTAAAGCCTGGGTCACCGTCGTACTCGACATACTCTGCGATGTGCCTGGAAATCTTTACCGGCATGCCACCCAGATCACCGATCACATCCTTGGCGCTGTACTGCGCAGCCACCATCTCGGGCGGTCGAAAATCCCAGACATCAACACTCAATAACCGGGCCAACCTCCATGAATAAAACGCCATCACGCAAATGACCACCAGCAGCAATATCACCACCCAGCGACCACGGTGACTTGGCTGCCGATGTTTATCTGAATGGGTCGAAGGTGTTGACATCGAGGGCTCTCGATTACGATCTGGGAGTTGCTGGAGTTTCAGCAGAAGGGTTTGGCGTTTCTGCTGCAGCAGACGGATCAGCGCGGAAATTCAAAATGACTTGCGTCACCCTCTCTTGAATTACCACCCAATCTTGAAGAAATCCCCGCCGATAGCCTGCGCTGACCTTGACACTCAAGCCATGGCTCCCTATGTCCCAACGCTGCCGGCAAGGCGCCGCCTCGTGAGGTACGTTGCTGCAATCTATTCGTGTAATGATGTTTTTCTTATTATCGAAAAATAGATAAATTACTTTGGCATCTTGATCCTCTCTCGCTGGTCGACCTGTTTTCGGATTCGTTCCTTTCAATCGGTATTCGGTCAAACCTAAATATTTTTTAGGAAGCTCTTCGTAATCATTCCACCAGTACCTATTTTCAATTTTCTCGATCACTGTTAATCGATTCATAAAGCCACGGCCCGGATAAATTTCTCCAGACGAAATTCCTATGCTCATCCAGGGCGTGTTGTAAATATTGTGGTTTGCCTTATCCACTACCATTTCTCTTGTCGTTAGCATCGCCATATCCGGAAATCGCACGTCAAATCCAAAACTCTTCAGTCGTGATGCGTAAGTTCTTTCCGGTGGCGGTCCATGACGCGGCGGGCCACTGAAGCCCGGGTCACCGTCGTACTCGACATACTCCGCAACGTGCCTGGAGATCTTTACAGGCATGCCACCCAAGTCACCAACCACATCGGTGGGACTTCGATACGCAGCGGCCATTTCCGACGGCTCAAAGCCCCAGATCACAGCGCCGTCTGCCAGCACGACTTTCCATGGAAAAATCGTCAAGACGCAGAAAACAACGAACTGGAAAATCAAGTCCTTAGAATTACGGCCAAAGAAATAGATTTGATCATCGTGATGTATTAAATTAGTTCGCATAAAATTTATCGATTAATTTTTACGAGGATTCAATGTTTCAGCGTTTGGTGTCAGCATCACATTTTCAATTGACGGGATAGATCTGAAATTCACAATCACCTGACTCACACTTTTTTGAATTTCTGACCAATCTCGCAGAAAATCGCGGCGGTAAAGAACACGGATTCGCGCACTGATACCTTGATCTTCCAGGCTCCATTCTTGGCTACAGGGTGCTGACTGGAGGTCTACATTGCTGCAGTCAATTCGCGTCAACACATTCCCTTTTGGATCGCGGCGAATGTAAATAACTTCCGCGTCACTGCGCTCACGTATCGGGCGCTTGGTTATTGAATGGGTGCCGTTTAGGCGATATTCGAGTAAGCCAAATTTTTGGTCCGGGAGTTCTTCATAGGTGGCCCACCAGTAGTTACGATGCCTTTGGTCATTTGATACTTGACGACTATTCATAAATCCATTCCCAGGAAAACGCTCGCCAGTGGTTATTTCAACCCTAATCCAATCGGTGTTGTAAACATTGGCACTCGCCTTATCTGCCAACATCTCTTTCGTCGTCAGCATGGCCATATCCGGCACCCGCACATAAAATCCAAAACCCACCAGCTTCGATTCATAGGTTCTTTCAGGTGCCTGCCCCTTGCGCGGTAGAACACTCCGGACTGGACCACCTTCGTATTCGACATACTCCGCGACATACCTCGAAATCTTTACCGGCATACCACCCAAATCACCGATTACATCCTTCGGACTTCGCTGTGCGACAACCATCTCTGGTGTCTCAAAGCCCCACACTAGAACGCCTTCTGCTAGCACCACCTTCCATGAGCAAAGCGTCATGACACAAAAAACCATGAACTGGAAAATCAAGGCATCAAAATCACGATTACGATTGCGAAAAAGGGTTTGACGGTCATGATGGATCATGCAATTTCGCTTAAAAATTTTTTGATTATTTTGTGTAAGGATTGATTGTTTCAGCGTTAAATATCGGCACTTTAAATGTCAAAAAATTATTTATGAAATGCACTTCTTGTAATTAGGCATAGTCCATACACCAAATGACCACTACCAGAACAATCACCACCCATCGACCGCGATGAGTTGACGATGGTTGTTTATTGATACGAATTGAGGGTGTCGGCATATCGCACTTCCAATAACCAAATGGGCGTCGCTGGCAGTTCATCCAACATGGGCGGGTCACCTCGGAATTTCAAAATGACCTGATTTACCCCTTTCTGAATATCCCGCCAGTGCTGAAGATGACCACGTCGATATAAAACTGTTATTTGCGCGGCAACCCCGTGCTCCGCCATATCCCAGACCTGATTGCAAATTGCGGCATCGTGTGGCGCATTGCTGCAATCGATACGTGTTGAGACATCTCCATATTCATCGCGGTTGAGATAAACGATGTCGGCATCTTTGTCCTTCGATGCGGATCTGCCCGTCCTCGGATCCCGCCCCCGCAATCGATAGCTGGTTAAACCAAAATTTGATTTTTGGCTTTTTCTGTAGTCATTCCACCAGTACTTGCTTCGAGTCTGCCCATTTGAGACATGCGGCGCATTCATAAAACCCACGCCGGGATAGCCATTCCCACTTAATACGATGACCTTGGCCCAAGGCGTGTTGTAAACGTTGTGCCCCGCTTTATCCTCCAACATTTCCGGTGTTGTAAGCAGTGCCATATCTGGCAATCGAATCTGAAATTCAAACGTCAAGAGGTTTGATCTGTAGGTGGGTACAGCCGGAAATCTAATGCCAAGCACATAAGTCCATTTGGAATCGCTGTCATACTCGATACGGTCTGCGATTTGCCGCGGTATTTTTACGGGCATACCGCCTAGCCTACCGATTGTTTCACCGTAGGAGTGGGCGATTACAGCCATTTGGGGCGCACTGACGCCGGCAAAGGCGGCAGCAAAGCAAGGCGCAAGACTCAATGAACAGCTCGCACTTACCAAGGTAGCTACGGTTTTCAAAACCACGGCTCCAAAGCTGCTATGGCTTAACGGGATTAAGCGATTGCGTCGGATAGAATAAGTCGGCATCAATAGCTCTTTATTACGGTTTGGTAGCTTCTGATGTTTTGCTGGCAGGCATCGGCGTCTCTGCCGATTCAGGCGACTCAGCGCGAAAATCTAAAATGAGTTTTGTTAGACGCCTCTGGATTTGCGACCATTCGCGAAGAAATTCAAGTCTGTAAAAAACGAGTACTTGCGCAGCCATTCCCTCGTATTCCATGCTCCATTTATGCGTACACTTGATGGGCCCCAAGAGATTTTCATGGCAGTCGATACGGGCGCGCACTTTTTCATTTGAATCACGGAAGATATAGACGACATCATTTTCCCTTCCCTCACGCACTTGCTGCCCTGTTTTAGGGTTAACCCCAATCAAATGATATTCGTCTAATTTAAGTTTTTTATTTGTGATTTTTTTATAGTTATTCCACCAGTCACGGCTCTTGGTTTCTCTATTTGACAAAAACTCTTTTTCCATAAAACCCAAACCAGGAAACTTACTACCGCTCAAAATTTTTACAGCAATCCATTTTGTTTCAAACATGTCAAACCCTGATGCATCCGTTGGCGCATTTTGAGACAACATCATTCTCATTTCCGGGTATTCTGCTAAAAACACATAGGTATTTATTTTTGAACTGTAATCGCGTGATGAATCTAATTCCTCACTCAACGGGTCCATCTTTTCTGAGCTGCTGTCATATTTAGCGATTGAAGACCCGTACCCAAAAATCTTGACCGGTATGCCGCCTAAATCACCAATGAAATAATTTGCGCTATTTGGCACCTCAGCTTTTGCGGGCAATGGGTTTATCCAAATTGACAATCCCACTACGACCATTAATCGTTTCAGGCAAGCTGCGATCGAATTTGCGGAAACAACCAGTAATGAGAAAAACCGTCGATCAAGAAAAATCATTGTTCGATCAGGACCTTGAGAAATGGGGCTATTCAGCATTTAAATTGCTCGATGAATATGAACTATCGTTCGGTGATTTCTCCAGCATCCCCGGATCGACACGGAATTTCAAAATAGCTTGACTCACAACCTCCCGAATGACCCGCCAGTGCTCCATTAGCCCGGTCCGATATTCGACCCGGGCAAAGACTTGCACCCCTTGGTTTTCCATACTCCAGCCCTGAAGACACTTAGTCGTTTCATTCTGAGGATTGGCGCAAAAAATACTGGTCTCTATTTTGTTATTTTTATCGAGATCAAAATAACCGGTCTTGGTTGTTTTGTATCCACTGACTGGCACACCGGTGCTCAGTAGCTCTGCAGACAATTGGTAGGCGTTTAATCCATATTTTTTCTCTTTCAATTTTTTAGACGCGAACCATAATTCCTTATTTTTAAAGTGTTCATTAAAGACATAAAGAAGATGCGCCAGGTCGCCAATTTGGTTAGCGTTACCGGCAAGAATTGCGACCTCAAGCAACGGCGTTTCCGTGATATGCGCGCTCAATTTCAATGATTCAGCCTCTGCGTTCGTAAGGAGCGTCTTGTCCTCGAATCGCATATGAAAACTCAGCGCCTCCAGTTTTGATTGGTATGTGCGTTTCGGTATTGGTTTTTTGTGTCCCACCATCCAAAAATCTGAGTACTTGACATCGCTCTCGTTAACGATGCTCGATGAAATCGATATCGGCATACCGCCTAAATCTCCGATGATTTGCTCAGACTCGCGGATCTCCTCCGCGTGGGCCGATTGCGATGAACCGAAATTCATCATGCAAAAAAGTAGGGCCGCCAGAGGTGTGACCCAGAGATCGTGGCTGGGGAATGGTTTTTGAAAAAAATGGGTAGCGCGCGGTGGCATCAGTGACATGAAACACCCGATTCGAGATCTGAAATCTGACAGCGCGTGACGATACAAATTTTTTAACTTTGGTGATATCCCCTGTTTATGGGATTGCGCTTTTTTGATTTTTCGTGTCATTTGCATTCACAAATTGACAAGTCATTGATTGGAAGAAGAAATCAGCAAGCACGAGCGCGCCCACCCTCGGCAATACCTTTCACGCTCACGTGAATCACACGTTGAAAAGGAACAACACAAGGTTTTCGGGGTGGAGCGACGATGGAACAAATGTCCGATACGCAATCAGCCGCCAGATAACTGAGCATCTCTGCCTTTTGCTTAGTGCGTTCCGTGCAATGCAGTCAGCTAGCCCGCTTTTCAAGCTATACTTGAGGCAATTGACGTTGACGTAAGCGTCAACCAGGCTAGCCCGTACGGCGGGCCCTGACCTAACCCGCAACCGCCCCCGTCATCACACGGCCGCCACTTCCGGAGATTCCCATGACCGACCTGTCGGTATCGCAGAACCTGACTGCCTATACCCCCGCCAACAAAGTCCGTTTTGTAACGGCCGCCTCGCTCTTCGACGGCCATGACGCATCGATCAACATCATGCGGCGCATCCTGATGTCTCAGGGTGCCGAGGTCATTCACCTGGGCCACAATCGCTCGGTCGATGAAATCGTCACCGCCGCGCTCCAAGAAGACGCGCAGGGTATTGCGATTTCCAGTTATCAGGGCGGTCATGTCGAGTACTTCAAGTACATGATTGATCTGCTCAAGTCACGCGGCGGCGCGCACATCAAAGTCTTCGGCGGCGGTGGTGGTGTGATCGTGCCTTCCGAGATCAAAGAACTGCATGACTATGGCGTGGCGCGCATTTTTAGTCCCGAAGACGGACAGCGTATGGGCCTGGTCGGCATGATCACCTACATGATTCAGGCCTGCGACACCGACCTCTCGGCACACGCGCCTGCCACCCTCGACGTACTGACTGCTGGTGACATGGTCACGCGCCAGCGCCCACTCGCGCAGCTGATTACCGCGCTGGAAAACGGCAAAGTGTCTGCCACACTGAAAAAATCACTGCACGACGCCGCAGCAAAAGTTCAGATTCCTGCGCTGGGTATTACCGGTACCGGTGGTGCGGGCAAGTCTTCGCTGACCGATGAACTGATTCGCCGACTGCGCATCGATCAAAACGATGCACTGAACATCGCGGTAATTTCGATTGACCCTTCGCGTCGCAAATCCGGTGGTGCGCTGCTCGGCGACCGTATTCGAATGAACGCGATCAATCCCTGGAGTGGTCAACAGCGCGTCTTCATGCGCTCGCTTGCCACTCGCGAAGCAGGGTCTGAAATTTCACAAGCCCTGCCCGATGTGGTCGCGGCCTGCCGCGTTGCCGGATTTGATCTGATCATCGTCGAAACGTCCGGTATCGGACAAGGTGACGCCGCGATTGTCCCGCATGTGGATTGCAGTCTTTACGTGATGACGCCCGAATTCGGCGCCGCATCGCAGCTGGAAAAAATCGACATGCTGGACTTTGCCGATTTTGTGGCAATCAACAAGTTCGATCGCAAAGGCTCGCAAGACGCACTGCGCGACGTCGCCAAACAGGTGCAGCGCAATCGCGAGCAGTGGGACAAGTCCACGGATCAAATGCCAGTCTTTGGTACCCAGGCATCCAGGTTCAATGATGATGGTGTCACCGCGCTGTATCAAGGTCTGTTGCCCCGCCTGACCGAGTTGGGACTGAAGGTCGCGCCCGGCAAGCTGGCACCTGTTGCTGTACGTTTTTCTTCAGGTCGCAATGCGATCGTACCGCCGGCTCGCAACCGCTATCTGGCCGAGATCGCCGATACCCTGCGTGCCTATCACCGCCGCGTGAACAAGCAAGCCGTGATTGCGCGCGAGCGTCAGCAATTGAGCGAGGCCAAACGACTGATGCTCGCTGCCGGTAAAACGGTCGATATGGATGATCTGATTACCCAGCGAGATAACGCCCTCGATAGCGAAGCAAAAAATCTGCTGACGCAATGGCCTGCTGTGCAAGCGACCTATTCAGGTGACGAGCATGTGGTCAAAATCCGCGACAAGGAAATCCGCACTCGCCTTGAGTGGGAAACCTTGTCAGGCAATCGCATTCGCAAAGTATCGCTGCCTAAATATGCCGATCAGGGCGATCTGCTGAGCTGGCTGATGAAAGAAAATCTCCCCGGCAGCTTCCCCTATACCGCAGGTGTGTTTCCGTTCAAGCGCGAAAACGAAGATCCAACGCGCATGTTCGCCGGTGAAGGTGATGCATTCAGAACCAATCGTCGCTTCAAACTGGTGTCCGAAGGCATGCCGGCCAAGCGTTTGTCCACTGCATTTGATTCGGTCACTTTGTATGGTGCTGATCCCGCGCTGCGTCCTGACATTTACGGCAAAGTGGGCAACTCCGGCGTATCAATTGCCACGCTGGATGACATGAAGGTGCTGTACGACGGCTTCGATCTCTGCGATCCAACCACGTCAGTATCGATGACCATTAACGGACCCGCGCCGACCATTCTTGCGATGTTCATGAATACGGCGATTGATCAGCAAGTCGCCAAATTCACGCAGGACAAAGGTCGCGAGCCGACGTCGGAAGAAGCGGCAGAAATCCGCGCGTGGGTACTGCAAAATGTGCGCGGCACGGTACAGGCCGATATTCTGAAAGAAGATCAGGGGCAAAACACCTGCATCTTCTCCACTGAATTTTCTTTGAAAGTGATGGGCGATATTCAGCAGTACTTCGTCGACCACAAGGTCCGCAATTTCTATTCGGTGTCGATCTCTGGTTATCACATTGCCGAAGCCGGTGCGAATCCGATCTCGCAACTGGCATTCACGCTCTCCAATGGCTTTACCTTTGTCGAGGCGTATCTGGCGCGTGGCATGCACATTGATGACTTCGCACCGAATCTGTCGTTCTTCTTCTCCAACGGCATGGATCCGGAATACACCGTACTGGGTCGGGTGGCACGTCGCCTGTGGGCCGTGGCCATGCGTGAGAAATACGGCGCAAATGATCGTTCGCAAAAACTGAAATATCACATTCAGACCTCTGGCCGCTCACTGCATGCACAGGAAGTTGATTTCAATGACATCCGCACTACCCTGCAAGCGCTGATTGCGATTTATGACAACTGCAACTCGCTGCACACAAATGCCTATGACGAAGCCATCACCACGCCGACTGATGAATCCGTGCGTCGCGCATTGGCGATTCAGCTGATCATCAACCGCGAATGGGGTCTGGCGAAAAATGAAAACCCCAGTCAGGGTTCCTTCATCATCGAAGAACTGACTGATCTGGTCGAAGAAGCAGTACTGCAAGAATTCGAGCGCATTGCTGAACGCGGCGGCGTGCTGGGCGCAATGGAAACCGGCTATCAGCGCAGCAAGATTCAGGAAGAGTCCATGCTCTATGAGCACAAAAAACACGATGGCAGTCTGCCCATCATCGGCGTCAACACCTTCCGCAATCCCAAGGGCGATGCCGTTGCACAGCAACTGGAACTCGCACGCTCCACGGACGATGAAAAGCAATCGCAATTGCAGCGTCTCGCCGATTTTCATGCAAGCCACAGCGACGCTGCCAAGCAATCACTGGCTGCGCTGCAAGAGTCGGTGATCCGTGACGAGAATGTGTTTGCTCAGCTGATGGCCGCGGTCCGAGTGTGCTCGCTCGGTCAGATCACCGATGCGCTGTTTGAAGTCGGTGGTCAGTATCGACGCAGCATGTAATCCGGCGGCAATGAATGTCTCCCACTGAATCAGCACTGGCAGATACCATTGCCGCGATCAACATCGCGGCCTATACCAAAACCCGTAATCATCTCGATGGCAAGGTCACGCGGCTCTCGCCGTACCTGACGCATGGCCTTGTTTCGATTCCGGCGCTATTCAAGCAGCTGCCCAAACTTACACTCGCAGACAAACTCGCCTTCGAGTTCGGATGGCGTGAATTTTTTCATCATGTCTGGCATCGCGCAGGGGATGCGATTCTCAGCGACATGCGCGCGCCTTTGCCTGGCATTCAATACAGCGATACGCTGCCCGACGACATTCGCGAAGGTCGCACCGGTCTGCCCGTCATCGATCGCGCAGTCCACACGCTCTATCAGACGGGTTATTTGCATAACCACGCGCGCATGTGGCTCGCCAGTTACACCGTTCATCTGCGCAAGGTGCACTGGCGTGTCGCCGCCGACTGGATGTACGGCCATCTGCTGGATGGCGATCTGGCATCGAATCATTTGTCGTGGCAGTGGATTGCAGCGACCTTCAGCAGCAAGCCGTATTTATTCAATGCTGAGAACGTCGCGAAGCATGCAACTCAGGCCTGGCATTGCCCGCGCAGCGTGATCGACACCACGTATGAGGCACTGGAGGCGATTGCGCGCAGCCAGACAACCGTGGGTATCCATCCGTCCTTGTTGGGCATTGGCGAGCCGGCACTCAGCGTTGTGCCTGATAGCCTGAGTGCTGACAAAAACGTACTGCGCCAAACCCGTCGGGTACAACTGGTGCATCCCTGGATGCTCGCGGACTCTGGATTCGATGGACTACGACTGGGCATCATTCATCGCCCGTTTCATCAGCGCTTCCCGTGGTCTCAGCAACGATGGGATTTCGTCATGCAGCGCATGCAGACTGTCACCGACCATATCTTCGTCGGTGATCTGACAGAACTCAGTACAATACTTAGCAATGCTGCCGACATCAGTTCGGTGGCCACATTCAATCCTGGTTATCGCGAATTGCTGCCCGTGCTTTGCTCTGACTTGCAAGACCCGCCACGCCGGTTTCCTGATCCGGAGACAGCCTGCCGTTCGTTTTCGGCCTTCTGGAGCCATTGCACCGCAGCTTCTGCTGATGCGCCCCGGCGCACCTGGCATCGATAGACGCCATGGCATCGCCCGGTATTGCCGTTGTCTGGTTCAAGCGCGATCTACGCGTTTTCGATCATCTGCCTTTGTTTGAAGCCAGTCGTCACCCTGCCGTACTGCCTTTGTATGTGTACGAACCCGAACTCATACGCGCACCGGATTATTCAACTCAGCACCTCGCTTTCATCAATGAGTGTCTGGAAGATCTCGATCTGGCACTGAGCGGTCGCGGTACATCCTTGTTGATTCAACACGGCGAAATAACCACCGTACTGCGACGCATACATGAGCAGTTTGGTCATTTCACGCTCTACTCCCACGAAGAAACCGGTAACGCCATCAGCTATGCGCGTGACCGCCGCGTGGCAGACTGGTGTCGATCGCAAGGCCTGAATTGGAAAGAATATCCATCCAATGGCGTCGTCCGCCGACTGGTATCGCGCGATGAATGGTCGAGCCAGTGGATGCAGCGCATGCGGGCGCCGGTCTTGAATGCACCTGACTTTCTGCGGTCGACCGGTAAAACCATGTCGCCCTCGGGCATCATGACGCCCCGGCAGTTAGGACTGAATGGACCCGACAAACCCCTGCGACAGCGTGGTGGCAGGCGCGCGGCATCGAAACAGGTGAAAGAATTTTTCAGTCAGCATCTCGCTGACTACCGCTATGCGATGTCCAGCCCCTTGACGGCAGAGACCGCCTGTTCGCGTCTGTCGCCCTACCTAGCTTATGGCGTGCTGTCGGTACGCGAGTTGATGCACAAGATCTGGAAGACGCGCGAGCAACTCTTGGCGCTGCCGGAAACGGTACGGCCTTCGGGCACGCTGTCCAGCCTGAAATCTTTCGAAAGTCGCCTGCACTGGCATTGTCATTTCATTCAAAAACTCGAATCCGAACCGGATATCGAAATGCACAATGTTCATCGTGGATTCGACGGGCTGCGTGAGCCACATTTCAATCGCGATTATTTCGAGCGCTGGAGCGCGGGCGAAACCGGCTTCCCGCTAATCGATGCCTGCATGAAGATGCTGGCGCAGACGGGCTGGATCAACTTTCGCATGCGCGCGATGCTGATCAGTTTTTCCAGTTATCAGCTCTGGAATCACTGGCGCGAACCGGCGCTGCATCTGGCACGCGAATTTCTGGACTATGAACCGGGCATTCATTACGCACAAATACAAATGCAATCGGGCGTGACCGGCATAAACACGCTGCGTATTTACAATCCCGTCAAGCAAGCACAAGACCAAGACCCGAAAGGTATTTTTGTGCGCCGCTGGCTGCCGGAACTTCAGCGCGTGCCGGATGAGTTCATCTTTGAACCCGCGACCATGCCACTGGCCTTGCAAAAAGAACTGAAATTCCTGATCGGCCCAGACTACCCGGAACCCATCGTCGATCATCTGACCAGCGCGAAACTGGCACGTGACCTGCTCTGGTCCATGCGCCGCGATCCGCAGATGCGCGAAGAAGCACGTCAGGTCTTCATCAAACATGGCAGTCGCAATCCAATGCGCGAGGGCCGATCACGCTCCTCCGCCAAATCTTCTGCAGACAAGTCAGCGGACCCCAAACCTCAATTGCCGCTGGCACTGGATTAAGCGATGTTCCTTGGCATACTCAGTGCGGGCAGTGCATTTACTTTGTGGGGAATTTTCCCGCTCTACCTGAAACTCCTCAAGAGCGTGCCATCGCTTGAAATACTGTCGCATCGTGTGATGTGGTCAGCCATTTTTCTCGGGCTGATTCTTGCCTACCGACGTCAATGGGACTGGGTGCAGAGCATACGTGCACGACCGCGGATTGCATTGGCCTTTGTCGCCAGCGCAGCCATGCTGGGTGCCAACTGGGTGATCTACATCTGGGCTGTGAACGCGGATCGCATCATCGATGCCAGCCTCGGTTATTTCATCGCCCCGCTATTCAATGTGCTCTTTGGCGTACTGCTCGGCGAGCGATTGAAACCCATGCAGTGGACAGCGATTGCGCTGGCCGGCAGCGGCGTTGCCTGGCTCACACTGAGCACCGGACAATTACCGTGGATAGGACTCGTGCTGGCAGTGACTTTCAGCCTTTATGGACTGATACGCAAAACCGCATCACTGGGCGCACTGGAAGGCCTGAGCGTTGAAACGCTGGTCATGCTGCCACTGTCGGCGCTCTTTCTACTTCTGCCCGACAGCGGTTCTTCACATGCCTTTGCCAGTGGCAGTCTGTCTTTGATGCTCATGCTCGTGGCTGCCGGGCCGGTCACAGCCGTGCCACTGCTCTTGTTTGCTTTCGGTGCGCGCCGCATTCCTCTGTCCGTCGTGGGTCTCTTGCAATACATCGGCCCGAGTATCCAGATGATGCTGGGGGTGTGGCTGTATCACGAACCCTTTGGCAGCAACCGGCAGATAGGCTTTGCATTCATCTGGACCGCGCTGGCCTTGTATTCCGTCGAGGCGCTGTGGCGGGCATGGCGGCCGGCAGCGGCCAAGCACTCCAGCGACTGAAGTGTTGAGTGCCGCCGTGGCAGCCGTAGTACAAAGCGCTGGCGGCTCATTCATCCAGATCACGTAAACAAACAACAAGCTATAAATCACTGCGCACGCTGTACCCGCTTGCCGGCTTACGTTATCCTCGCGCTTTGCCGTTCAGCGGCCTTTTCAGATCCTTTCTTACTTCGTTCGCCATGGCCAATTACGTTTACACAATGAACCGCGTGGGCAAGATCGTCCCGCCCAAGCGCCAGATTCTCAAAGATATTTCCCTGTCCTTTTTCCCTGGCGCAAAGATCGGCGTACTGGGCCTGAACGGCTCGGGCAAATCAACGCTGCTCAAAATTATGGCCGGTATCGACAAGGATATCGAGGGCGAAGCGATACCGATGCCGAACCTGAAGATAGGCTATCTGCCCCAGGAACCTCAGCTCGACCCGACGATGACGGTACGTCAGGCGGTCGAAAGCGGCTTGGGCGAGGCCTTCGAAGCGCGCGCGAAACTCGACGCTGTGTATGCCGCCTATGCCGAACCTGATGCTGATTTCGATGCACTGGCCACCGAGCAGGCGCGTCTGGAAGCGATCATTTCCGCCGCAGACGGCGGCAATCTGGAACTGCAACTTGAAGTCGCTGCCGATGCGCTGCGACTGCCGCCCTGGGATGCCAAGATCGACGTTCTCTCTGGTGGCGAAAAGCGCCGCGTCGCACTTTGCCAGCTGCTCCTCTCCAAGCCCGACATGCTGCTGCTCGATGAGCCGACCAACCACCTAGATGCCGAATCGGTCGACTGGCTGGAGCAATTCCTGCAGCGCTTTCCCGGCACTGTGGTCGGCATCACGCACGATCGCTACTTCCTCGACAACGCCGCTGAATGGATTCTGGAACTCGACCGCGGCCACGGCATTCCCTGGAAAGGCAATTACAGCTCCTGGCTGGAACAAAAGGAAAATCGTCTCAAACAAGAAGAGTCCAGCGAATCCGCCCGCCAAAAAGCGCTGAAAAAAGAATTGGAATGGGTGCGCCAGAACCCAAAAGGAAGACAAGCGAAGAGCAAGGCACGTATCGCGCGTTTCAATGAACTCTCCGAATTCGAATACCAGAAACGCAATGAGACTCAGGAAATTTTTATTCCGGTTGCCGAGCGACTGGGCAATGAAGTCATCGAATTCAAAAATGTCAGTAAAGGCTATGGCGATCGTCTTCTGATCGACAATCTGTCGTTCCGGATTCCACCGGGCGCAATCGTCGGCATCATCGGTCCCAACGGTGCAGGCAAATCCACATTGTTCCGCATGATCTCCGGTAAAGAGACGCCCGATAGCGGCGAAGTTGTGATCGGTCCAACGGCAAAAATTTCGGTCGTTGATCAGTCACGCGATGATCTCGACAACAAGAAGACTGTATTTGACGATGTATCGCAGGGCGCAGACATTCTCACCGTTGGTCGTTTCGAAATGCCCTCACGCGCTTATCTGGGTCGCTTCAATTTCAAAGGTGGCGATCAGCAGAAAATCGTCGGCAACCTCTCCGGCGGTGAGCGTGGCCGTCTGCATCTGGCCAAGACGCTGCTCATGGGCGGCAATGTGCTTCTGCTGGACGAACCCTCAAACGATCTGGATGTAGAGACCCTGCGCGCACTCGAAGACGCCTTGCTTGAATTCGCCGGCAGCGTGTTGGTGATCTCGCACGATCGCTGGTTCCTCGACCGTATCGCCACGCACATACTGGCGTTCGAAGGTAACTCGCAGGCCACCTTCTTCGATGGGAATTATCAGGAATACGAAGCGGACAAGAAAAAGCGCCTCGGTGAAGAAGGCGCCAAACCGAAACGTATTCGTTACAAGCCCATCAGCGTCTGAGCGTATGAGCGATGCACATTCATTAATTGCATCGCTGGATATCGGTGGCACGAAAATAGCTGCCTGTATCGCTGATGCCAGTGGTCCGCTGCTGCGCCTCACTCAATCAACGCTCAAGGCGGGTACGTCGGACACCATTGCGCGTCAAGGATTGCGCTTGATCGACGAATGCTGTCAGCAGTTACAGATGAATCCTGCCGTGGTGCAGTCTGTTGGCGTGAGCAGCTGCGGCCCCTTCGAGGTGCGTGACGGTGCAACCGGTATCATTCCTCCCAATCTGTGCGGCGGTCTGCCCAACGGGGAAGATCTCCCGAATGACTGGACCTTCCTTCCGCTGGAGTCCGTGCTGCGCGAGCGTTTTTCATCGGTTTGCGTCGCGAATGATTGTGTCGCAGCGCTGCACGCTGAGCGCTCGTTCGGCAACGCACCTGCCAATGCCATCTATGTCACCTGGAGCACCGGCATTGGATTTGGCTTGTGTGTCGATGGCCACATCCTCAATGGCAAGGCCGGCAATGCCGGGCATGCCGGTCATATGTTGATGTCGGACACCTCAGAGGCGCTGTGCGGCTGCGGCAATCGCGGGGATCTCGAAGGCATGGTGGGCGGTCGTAATTTTGGCAAGCATCTTGGCAAACCGCTTGAGGATATTTTTCGCGATGCCGAAGGCGGTGATGCCGCTGCACTGCATGCGGTGCAGGAGGCAGCGCGCTGGTTCGGCCGCGGGCTCTATAACCTGACGGCTATTCTTGATACGGAAGCGATCTTCATTGGTGGCAGCGTGTGGCGACACAATGAGGCCATGCTCACGCCACTCGTACGTAAGGAAATCGAGGATCGCTTTACTGCGCTGACGAGGGGCGTCACCGTGCAAGGCTCGACGCTGGGTGAGCTGGTCACCGATATGGGTGCATTTGCGCTGATCATGCCACCGCCTTGGGTAACGGGCTGGCGCGAGCGCCGCCCGTGGCAAGCACTGCAGTCAGTGCAGCTTGCCGACGCTGAGTAAGCGCCTGCCTCGTTAGAGCAATGGCAAGTCTTTCAGACCTGATTCTTCTTGCCTGCTGCACGTCTGCGAAACAACACTGGCACGCAAATCAGTGCGCGCACCGCAGAGCGCACAGCATTGATCCAAAGCCGCTACAATCCGGCGTCTAAAAACAACAACCGGAGATGGTGTGTCCTCTCTCTTTCCCGATCCGCTGGTCATTACCGGACTCACCAAAAGCTTTGGCGCGCGACGTGCAGTCGACAGCGTGAACTTTAGCGTTGCCGCCGGTGAGTTTGTCGCGCTGCTGGGCCCCAACGGTGCGGGCAAATCCACCTTGTTTCAGATGCTCTCGGGCTTATTTGTGCCAGACGAGGGAACAGCGATGGTGACCGGCGACGATATCGGCCAATCACCCATTCGAGCATTAGCCAAGCTGGCCATCGTCTTTCAGCAACCGGCACTGGATCTGGATCTGTCGGTGGAAGCGAATATGCGTTTTCAGACCGATCTGCATGGTATAGCGCGCGCCGAGGCAAAAACACGTATCGCCCACTGGCTGGAACGTTTCGGTCTGACGGAGCGGGCCAGCGAAACTTGCCGGCAGCTTTCCGGCGGCATGCGTCGCAAGGTAGAGCTGGCACGTGCGCTCTTGTCCGAGCCGCAGTTGCTGCTGATGGATGAAGCGACCGTGGGCATTGACCCTGCCTCACGCGCATCGATATTGAGCGATGTAAAAACTTTGTGTCGCGAGCGTGGCATGGGCGTGCTGTGGGCAACGCATCTGGTTGATGAAGCCGAGGCCGCCGACCGGATTGTCGTGATGGCCGCAGGCAAAGTGCGCTTCGATGGCACACCGAAAGAACTGATCAAACAAAGCCGGCACACCAACCTGACCGAGGCTTTCCTCGACCTCACCCGCGCGGAGGGCAAGCCATGAAACTTTTACACGCACGTCTGGCTCTGGCTGCGATCACGGGCCGCGAAGTTCACAAATTTTTGCGTCAACCGGGGCGGCTGGCTTCATCACTGGTGCGGCCGCTGCTGTGGATGGTGGTCTTTGCCGCGGGCTTCCGGCAAATGCCGGATCTTGGCAATGTGATGCCTTTCAATCCCGACCTCGACTATCGTCTGTACATGGTGCCGGGGCTGGCGCTGATGGTGTGCCTTTTCAATGGCATGCAGTCCTCGCTGGCGATGGTCTATGACCGCGAGATGGGCGTCATGCGTCTCTTGCTCACCGCACCGCTGCCGCGCAGCTATCTGCTGGCGTGCAAACTGGCCGGTGGTGCTTTTCTGTCGGTGTTGCAGGCACTGGCCTACATGATCATTGTGGTGATCTGGAGCATAGGGCTCTCGCCTTGGCAGGTATTGAGCGCCCTGCCCGCGCTGATACTGGGCGCGTTGATGCTTTCGGCGTTTGGTTTGATGCTGTCGGTGTATATCAAGCAGCTGGAAAATTTTGCGGGCACGATGAATTTCGTGATCTTCCCGATGTTCTTTTTGTCCTCTGCACTGTATCCGATTCAGCGCATGCAAAATGCCGGCGCCGAGTGGATTTATCAGGTCTCTTCCTTCAATCCATTCACGCATGCGGTGGAAGCGCTGCGCTATGCGCTCTACGGGAAAATCGCGCCGCTGTCGCTGGCGGTGGTGGTGATCTCGTCGTTGGTGTTTTATATGATCGCGGCTGCTGGCTACGATCCGCAGCGGGGGCTGGTGAAGTCTGGCCGAGGCTGATCTCCCGGCTGCGCCGCCTTATCGCGCTCACCACCGACCGCCCGCGAATCCTTCGTCGGGCGGTTTGTTTTTTTGTGGAATCAAATTTTTATTCGTATTTTGTGCGTTTATCGGAACAAATGCGCAAAGACCGTCACAGAATTTGGCGCTTTAAAACCCGTCCACCGGGGTGAAGCCATTTTCTCTGATTGGATTTTGCGACAATGAGCCGACCTATATCTTCCCAAAACTCCGTCAGCATCAGCTTGGATCAACCTATCGATCAAGATGCATTAAACAAAGTAAAGACATTTAAGAAAAGTCTTGGCCCTAATGATCGCGTTCTAGTCAACCGCTCAGGCAACACAACGATTTACACACAGCATAAAGAATCTGCGTCAGAAAAATTCAGTCGGAAATTAGATAATTTTGAAAAAAATGTGAAGACAGCCTGGTCTCACGTTAGCGATTTGCTTTCCATCAAAAACCAAGGGAATGAGTCAGGGGCGACGAAAAACATAAAAGATACGCCGACACAAAAATCTCCCAGCTCAATCAGCGCCAAACAATTCAACTTGGACATTACCCCGATTATCAACACCTGCACAATCCCGGTTTTAGACGATCTAACTAATCACAGGGGCAATTTAAATGATCTGGAACGGATGATCGGCGAAATGAATATCGACTATTCGCTTGGTATCTTTTCAACCGGCTCTCAAAGTCTCGAAAAAGTCGGAAAAGAATTTTCTGCTTTTGTACAATTCGCACAAGCGCAAGGACGCGGGGAAAGTGTGACGCATCAAGACAAAGGCGCTATTAACTTCGCAAACCGCTGGACGGCTATCCCATACGGTAGCGATGAACGCTATGCCTTAAACGCGCGGTTTGGCGAAAGTTACAGGATCATCGATAAGGCTGCAGTGGCACTTGCAGCGTTTGACAAGTCTTAGCAGTACCGTCCAGATTTTTCGAACAACTTCGCGACCGCGCCTTCAGTCGACATCCCGCCCCAACTCATCCTTCACCACCTCTTCAGGCGGGCATTTCATAAACCTCAGTAAAAACCCCTCACGCCAGTCAATCCCTTCTTCACCCAGATAATTGTTCTGCACATAGTAAGCCTGCTGTTCGCTGTCGAGAACTTTGCGACAGCTGGTGAAATAGTCATGACCAAATTTTTTGAACTGCAGCACATGCACCAGTTCATGGACGATGAAGGAATTATCCATCGGGTCCATCGGATTCAATGTGTCGCGCAAATAAATTCGGTAACTCTCAGTATCAAACAAGGCAGCCACACTGTTACAAGTGCCGGGCGCATCCGGACACACCTTTTGCGCGAGCACTTGCGCGCTGACCTGTTCGATCGCAGGCAGATCCGCTGGATCGACTGCCGGCAGGCCGGAAAAGCGCACGGCCGCTGCCAGAAAACGGGCCATCAATTCTGCGGTAAGCGTCATTCAATAACCTTGGTCAAGTCAGTGTTTTTACTGCGATCTCGCTACTATGAAGGATTCATGCCACCTCGACCCGACCGACTCTGGCTGGCTTGCGCCGCAGTGTCACAACAAGCGCCTGTTGAATTTTGTGACACTCCCATTTTTCTGTACCAGAACAGAGCGCTGCACTTGAGCGTTTTTGCGGCTTCTGGCCCACTTGCGTGAGAAATTTTCATGGCATGGCCTTTGCCTTGATAAAGCAGTTGCTTCACGTCTGTGGCTGCATGCCACGCACAACGCTTGCAACCGTATAGCCAACATTGGCATAACCAAGGGGGAGAAATTAATGAAAAGAAAACTACTGGCGTCTCTGGTCGGCATGGCGCTGATCACAGGTTCGTCGGCATTTGCCGCGGGCGTGACGGACGCAATGATCGAAAAAGACGCCCAAAGCGTTGGAGACGTCCTGTCCTGGGGTATGGGTCAGCAGGGTCAGCGTTACACACCGCTGGACAAGATCAATGCGGGCAATATCTCCAAACTGGTACCCGCATGGTCGTTCTCGTTTGGTGGCGAGAAGCAGCGCG
>JACCEC011994503.1_pt1 | contig 37871 bp, 31 predicted proteins | sample 7450121 | NCBI WGS metagenome assembly JACCEC01 (sample SAMN15323455, study PRJNA562643) | freshwater metagenome | isolation source: river surface water | place: USA:Blue River Watershed | collected 2017-08-18 | reverse complement strand
TGTTGATCGTGATGGTCTGAAACCGGACGCCCGAGAGCTGCTTGAACAAGCCGTAGTTGAAGGAAAAGGAAAGGCGGTCGCGTGGGGCGGGCCGCCAGTCGAGAGTCGTCGCGAAGGAGTGCCGGGTAATGTCATGGCCTCCATCGCGCCAGCCGAAAGCGCCAAGGTAGGGATTGGTGGCGGACGCGACCGAGGAGGACGAAGCGACCCCGCGCCAGTTGGGTCCGGCGCGTTCGCGCGGGGAGTACTGCTCGGAGAAGCCGGCAGAGACGGTAAAGCCGAAATCCCGGTTAACCGGAACGACGGCCGAGGCATCAAAGCCCGGGCGGATCTTGTAGGTCATGGCACCGCCGTAACCGGGACCGGGAGTGCGCCGGCCGAAGGCGCGTTCAGAGTCCTTCCACATCCACGCCAGGCTGTAGGAGTAGGCCGGCCGGTTGCGCTCGAAGGAACTGCGCGGCACGAGATTGACCGATCCGGCGAGCGCCGAGCCCGAAACGTCGGGCGTGGGCGAGCGGTTCACCTCCATCCGCGCGACATTATTGAGGGAGATCTGGTCTAGCGGGACATGCCGCGCCATGTTGGACCCGCCTCCCGCCGTGGCGAGGTCGAAGCCTCCAACCGAAACCGGAACGTTGTTGGCCGGGACCCCGTCGAGCGAAATCAGCCGCGGATCGCCGTCCACGTAGTTCATGCGAATGCCCGGGAGAAACTTCATGAACTCGCCCACCGCGCCATCGACCACCGTGCCGAACTCGTCGGCCGAGAGGACATTGACGATGTTCTTGGCGAAACGCTGCTCGTTGACGGCGATGGCCGAGCTTTCCATTTCCCGAGAGCTCGAGACCTGAAAGGCGCCGAGCTTGACGACGTCTGACGGACGGGCGGACGAGCCGACGTCGGGCTTGCCGAAGGTAAAATCGCGGGCGGCCGTCTGCCCCGCGGTGACGGTGAAATTTTCGATCAAGCCCGTGAGGCCGGTAAAGAACACCTTCACGCGCACGGGGCCGGCGGGAACATTGGACAGCCGGAACTGGCCGATGCCGTCGGTCAGGACCTCCAGATTGGTCCCTTCGACCGTGACGCGCGCGTTCTCAAGGTACTCGCCGCGCCTGGCATCGAACACGCGGCCTTCGATGGTCCCGGTGGCGGGCGATTGGGCGGCGAGAACGGCGGCCAAGAGAAAGCAACCGAAGGCGGCGAAGCCGTGGCGAACGAGGCCACTGAGGAGCGAGGGTGTAGGGGTCGTGGATTTCATGTCGGCATCGTAGTTTCGAAAACGAGGGCGAGCCGACGAAGGCGTCGACTCGGCGAAACAGAGCTGGAGCAGCGGCAACCTGGAGCCAACGACTTCGTTAGTTAACCCGTTACCTAAACTTGAATCATGCGCCTGATCGGTCGGTAGTTCTTACCCAATCGCCCTGCGGCAATAAGATCAACCAACCACCAACCGGGGCCTCCAACCATGTCCGTAACCATGCGTGATGTAGCCGCCCGCGCCAAAGTTTCGGTCGCGACGGTGAGCAAGAGCCTGCGCGGCGCCGCGAGCATTCCTCCGCAGACGCGCGCGGCGGTCGCGAAGGTGGCGGCAGAGATGGGTTATCGCACCCATCCCTTCGTTGCCGCGCTGATGCAGTCCCGCCGGAAGCGCACGGCGCCCAGCCAGCCGCCGCCTCTCGCCTTTGTCACAGCGTATGGGACGGCTGACGCGTGGAAGAAAATGCCGACCCCCTTTTTGCCGATGGTATTTGCGGGTGCGGAGCAACGGGCTGCGGAACGAGGCTATACCCTTTCTCACTTTTGGCTCCACCAGGACGACATGAGCAATCGGCGGCTAAGCGAGGTAATGCACGCCCGCGGAGTGCGCGGCATCCTGCTGCCGCCGCTGCCACGACCGGGAATGCAGATCGATCTGGTGTGGTCGTATTTTTCCGTGGTTTCCGTGGGGGCTCCTTTGGCCCATCCGATCTTACATTGCATGTCGAACGACCACTACCAATCGATGCAGCTCGCCATGCAGGCCTGTTGGCAATGCGGGTGCCGACGTCCCGGCTTCGCTGTGGACCAATGGGTCAACGAGCGGATCGATCGTCGCTGGGAGGCAGCGTTCGAGATCGCGCGGGCACAGGGTGCGTTCGAGCGGAATGTTCCGTCGTTCATCTTTCCGAAGTGGGATCCCGCGGCGGTCGCCCGTTGGATCAAGAGGGAGAAGCCTGACGTGGTGCTGTCAGTCTTTTCGGAAACGCAGTTGGACCAATTGAAAAGGATGGGGATCCGGATTCCTCACGATGTGGGCCTCGTCAGCCTCTCGGTCCACGCGGACGACAGTCCCCTGAGCGGCATTCGCCAGCACGCCAAGCGGATCGGCGCGGCGGCGGTGGATCAGTTGATTTCCCTGGTCGATCGCAACGAAACCGGTATCCCCGAACATCCGATCACGCTCACGCTGAAGGGGACTTGGAACATGGGGCGTACCCTCCGGAATGCCGGGGGGTCGATGGGTACGCGCATCACGGCACCTGCAAAGTGAACCCTGAGTGCCAACCGGCATGCTGATTGAAGGATTCGCGATCCGCTCAGCGCTTGTGGGCTAAAACCTCTACACCGCGATGCTCGGGTATGAGCGCCGACTCGGAAGGCTCACCTGGAAATTCCAACTCAACGTCGCAACCTACGCGACGAGTATAACCTCATCTTCACCAGCTACAGCACCTACACCTACGCCCTTGGCGGTATCACCAAGGGCGTACCAGTTCCGCACGATTTCCACTACCTCAATCCGCGCAAGACCGCGCTCACGATCAGCGTGCGTTTCTGAGCATCGAACTCGTCGGATCAGTCGGCACGCTGTTTCTCCGCGGAACGGCCCGCCGGGGACGGCGGGCCCTACCTTGATCCGCGTATCCCGCGGCAGGACCGACCGTGGTAGGGCTGGCCGTCCTCGGCCGGCCGCCCTTCCCTTCGCATCACCCGACCGATTCGCCAAACGTCGAACGACTTTCCCACGCCAACGAGAAGCCAGCGGTAGCAATCACTCCGTATGCCGCTTCGCCTTGGAGCGGCCACCTTTCCAGATGTCGTACTGCGGGTCCGCGTGAGCGGCGAAGAACGCGTCCAACCGCCGCGCGAGCCCGGCGCGCGTCTCCTCAAGACCCGGCTGGCCATAGAGGTTGAAGCGCTCCCGCGGGTCCTTGCGCATGTCGTAGAGCTCGAAGGGGCCGTTGGGGAAACGCGCGACGTACTTCCATTCTTCGGTGCGGACCGCCCGCACCGTCTCCATTTCGTAGAAGACCGCGCCGTCCCACGCCGCCGGCATCCCGCCGGCGAGCACCGCGGAGAAGTCGCGGCCGGGCGAGCGGGGTGAGACCGGCATGCGATCGCCGAGCCCGAGGTGCGATAGCACCGTCGGCAGGAAGTCATAGTTGCTCACGAGCAAGTCGCTCGTGCAGCCGGCAGGGATGCGGCCCGGCTGACGGAAGATCAGCGGAATCTGCATCATCAACTCGTGCGCGCCGATCGGCCGGAAATGGTCGCCCATTCCCCACATGCCGTTCTGACCGCCCATCCATCCTTGATCCGACGAGTAGGCGACCAAGGTGTTATCGTCCAAGCCGAGCCGGCGGAGCGTGGCCATCACCTCGCCCACGCCATCGTCGACCCCGCTTACCTCGGCGGCCGTGCGCTCCATCGCATTTCGCGTGTTGTGGAACGATTTGTTGGCGTGCTGCCAGGGATGCATCGGCTCCGCGGGAAAGCTCTTGAATTGGATCCCGCGGTAATACTCCGCGTGCCGGTTGCGCGGCGGGTTCATCATGAGCCCGCCGAGGACGTACGGTCCGTTGTAGGCGAGGAAGAGGAAGAACGGCCGGTCGCGATTGCGCTCGATGAAGTCGATGCCCCTTCGCGTCCAGAGGTCCGTCGTGTAGCCGGCCTCCTTGCGCACCTTGCCGTCCTCGATCACCTCCTGGTCGTAGAACTCCTTCGTGTGACCGTCGGGCTTGGTCACCCATTCGGAAAATCCCTCCGACGGCGTGAGGTTCGCGCCAAGGTGCCACTTGCCGCTCAGCCCGCAGACGTAACCGGCGTCGCGCAGGACTTCACCGAGCGACGTGAACTCCCGCAGCGTGTTGTACGCCTCGGGGCCCATCATGTACTTCGGGTCGAGGAACGAGTGCACGCCGTGCTGGGACGGCATCAGCCCGGTCAGGAAGGTCGCGCGCGTCGGCGAGCAAACGGGATTGCTGCTCAACGCCCGCGTGAAACGAACACCCTGGGCCGCGAGCGCGTCGATGTGCGGCGTACGGATGTCGGGGTTGCCGTAGCAGCCGAGCGTCCACGCGCCCTGGTTGTCGGTAAGGATGAAGACCAGGTTTGGCGGACGCTTCGCAGCGAAGACGGAGGCGGCGTGCGCGAGCAGGATGGCGAGCAGGAGGAGCGTTCGTCTCATGGGGCGGGGTTGACTGAGAGAAGTGCCGCCTCGCGGCGGCGTCAGGCCAAAAGCCGACCGTGAAGGGATGACTTGGAGGCGTGAATTCTCCGCGGCTGCCGCCGCAGCCACATGGATGCAGCGTCGCTGTGGCCACCGGTGCTCCCGTGGACTTGTTGGAACCCCCCTTCCGACGATTCCCGTCCGGCTTCGCCCGAAAGGCATTTCGTGAATTCTCCGCGGCTGCCGCCGCAGCCACATGGATGGAGCATCTCAACGGCGATCGGTAGAATTAGCGGTGCAACGATTCCGCACGCCGCATGGTCGCTGTGGCCACGGGTGCTCCCGTGGACTTGTCAGACCCCCCCCTTCCGACGTTTCCCGTCCGGCTTCGCCCGAAACGTCTTTCGTGAACTCTCCGCGGCTGCAGCCGCGGCCACATGGACGGAGCGTCTCAACGGCGATCGGTAGAATTAGCGGTGCAACGATTCCGCACGCCGCATGGTCGCTGTGGCCACCGGTGCTCCCGTGGACTTGTCGGAACTCCCCTTCCGACGTTTCCCGTCCGGCTTCGCCCGAAAGGCATTTCGTGAATTCTCCGCGGCTGCAGCCGCGGCAACAGGGACCCGGCTCAGCGTAGAAAGCGCCCGGCCCAGGCGGGCTCCTCGGCCGGGGAACACGCCGGGCGGCCGAAAATGCCCCGGACGCGCGCTACCACCCGATAGGCGGTATCGAGAGCCGGCCGTGGCACCACCCGCGCCCACGAGAGTAGGCGGCAGAGACCGCCCGGTTCGTCCGCCGCCGCCAGCGCCCCGTCGGACCGCATGCGCGGGGGAAAGGCGTCCGGCTTTTCCCAATCGGGCACGAACACGAGGCTGTCGAAGTCGGCGGTGGGCAGGCCGCGGGACCGAAGGTAATCCTGGGCGGGCGCGCCCTGCAGCGGAGCGAACCGCAGCCGCGCCGCGACGTCCTCCCGCACGAGCGCACGCACCACCACGGAGCAGAGCCCGCACTCCCCGTCGTAGAGCAGCACCGGCCGCCGTTCATCCGCCCGCGCCGGCAGCCAGCGCGCGTCGAAGGTGAGCAGTTGGAGCAGCGCGAGTCCCAGCGCCGGCGCCCACGCGCCGGGCAGCAGGACCGCCTCGCCGAGCGTCAAAGCTCCAAGCACGAGCCACGCGGGGACCCGCGCCCGGGCCACGGGGAGCAGCGACGCCGCGGCCAGGTGCGCGGCCGCCAGAGGGGCCGGTGGACAAGGCGGGCCGCCAAACCCGGGCACCAGGCCGGTCGCGGCCCAGAGCACGTGGGAAGCGAGCAGCGTCCAGCGCGCTACCGCGAACGCCGCGGGGGAAGCCGCGGTTCGGTCGGACAGCGCGAACAGCAACAACGCCGCGACCACCGGCAGTTCCCGCCACGGATCGCCATTGCGGGCGACCGTCGCCGCCAAGGCGGCCAGGAGGGCCGCGGCGGCGATCCGCGGACGAAGCCCGAGGGAAAGCGCGGCGGCCGGCAACAGGAAGGCTCCCCACCAGAGACCGCCGAAACGGGTGACGAGCAAGACGCCCAGCGCGGCGCGCACGGCCGCACGCTGCAGAGGTGAACAAGCAGGCAGGTCGCACGGGCTCATGGTCGCGCGGCCCGGCCGCCGGTCACGCCGGTACCCCGGTCAATTCTCCCGCGCGAAAGCGGTGTTGGACCGCACGAGGTCCAGTTCCTTGATCCAGATGTTGCGGAAGCGCACGTCGTGCCCCTCGCACTGCAGCTTCAGGCCGCCGGGAGTGTCGGTGATCCCCTTCCCGCCGTCGTTGCCGCCGTCGAGGCCGGAGTTCGCGCCGCCCCAGACCTGCTGGATCTCGACGTGGGCGTGGATCTTCACGCCGTTGAAGAACATCGTGACGCGCGGACGCTCGGTGAGCTTGCCGTCCTTGAACCGGGCGGCGCGGAAGACGATGTCGTACGCGTTCCACTGCCGCAGGCCCTTGTAGAGGTAATACGGCGAGGCCGTCTCGTTGATGACCGACCCCATGCCGTGCTTGGTGCCGTCGCCGTCCTGGATCTGGATCTCGTAGCGGTTCTGCAGGTACACGCCGCTGTTGCCGCCCTCGTTCATCACGCAGAACTCCACGTGCAGGCGGAAGTCGCGGTAAGCCTTCTTCGTCACGATGTCCGCTGCGCCGTAGCGGCCCTTCGGCGCGGCCGGATCGAACGTCATCAGCACCGTGCCCTTGTCGACCGGGTCCTCGACGATGCGCCACTTGATCGGGAGCGAGGACGCGAAGCGCGGCCCCTCCCAGTAGGTCCACTTGGCATCCAGCATCTCGCGCGTGCCGTCGAGGATCACCTCCGCGCCCGGGATCGGCGGGGCGCCGACGCCGACGCCGGCGCGGGCAAGCAATGGAAGAAGGAGGGCGAGGCCGAGGGCGACGGGGCGGAGCATGGGGGTGAAATCCTTGGGAAGCGGCGGGGATCAGTCCTTGCCGAAGCCCAGGAGCTCGATCTCGAACACGAGGGTGGCGTTGCGTCCGATCTTCGGGGGCTGGCCGCGCGTGCCGTAGCCCATCTCGGGCGGGATGATCACGAGCCGTTTCTCGCCGCGCTTCATGAGCTGCAGCACCTGCTCCCAACCCTCGATCACCATCTCGCGGCGCACGCGGAAGGAAAACGGCTTGGAGGCATCCGTCGCCTGGTCGAAGACGGTGCCGTCGAGGAGCTTGCCCACATAGAGCACGTTGACCTTGTCGCCGGGCTTGGGCGTGTCGCCCTGCCCCTCGCGCTGGATGACGTAACGGATCCCGGTCGTGGTCCTGCGCGCCTGGGGCCACGTCCGCTCCACGACCTCGAGGTCGGCGGGCGGGATCTTCTCGCGCTGGGCATGGAGCGCGGGCGCGGCGAGCGCGAGGACGCAGGCGATCGTGAGCAGCGGGCGTAGGGCGGAATTCACGGCGTTCTCAGAACAGGCTTCCGCATCGGTGCCAACCGTGCAATCGGTGGTCAAAGGTATTATGCCCCGCGCGACCGTCGCCATCGTCTGCCCCCGCGAGTTCAAGTTCACCGACCATGAGGCGTCGATCGAGCGCCCCGTGCTCGCCGGCGCCGCCGACGTCACGACGGTCTGGCTCGGCTTCAACGACCCGTTTCCCGAGGAGGTGCTCGGGGCCGACGCCGTGATTCTGTGGCATGGGCCGCGGGTGACGGCGGAAGTGGTGGCCGGCCTGCGCCGCTGCCGCGCGATCGTGCGCAACGGGGTGGGCTTCGACAGCGTGGACCTCGCCGCGGCGGCGCGCGCGGGGATCCCGGTGTGCAACGTGCCGGACTACGGGACCGAGGAGGTCGCCGACCATGCGCTGGCGCTGACGCTCGCGCTGTACCGGCAACTGTTCCCGCTGGACGCCGAGGCCAAGCGCCTCGGCTGGAGGATCGAGGTGCAGCACCGGATGCGCCGGCTGAGCACGCAGACGTTCGGGATCATCGGCCTCGGACGGATCGGCACCGCGACGGCGCTCCGCGCGCGGGCGTTCGGCTTCCGGGTGGTGTTCTTCGACCCGTTCGCGCCGAGCGGCGCGCACAAGGCGCTCGGGATCGGCCGCGCGGGCTCGCTCGCGGAACTGCTGGCCGTGGCCGACACCGTCTCGATCCACTGCCCGCTCACCGCGGAGACGCGCGGGATGATCGGTGAGCGCGAGATCGCGTCGATGAAGCCGGGGGCATTCCTGGTGAACACGGCGCGCGGCGACATCGTGCGCAAGGCCCCGCTGTTCGCCGCGTTGCACGCCGGCCGGCTCGGGGGCGCAGGGCTAGACGTCGTCGAGGACGAGCCGCTGCGCACGGCGGAGGAAGCGGCGACGCCCAACCTGATCGTCACCTGCCACGCCGCCTTCTGTAGTCCGGAGGGCATGGTGGAGATGCGCACGACGTCAGCGCGGATCGCGCGCGCCGCCGTGCTCGGCGAGCCGGTCTGGAATCGCGTGAACTGAACCCCGCGCCCGGCGGGGGCTTCGCGGTTGACAGGCCAAGGCAGCTTCGTGACCCCGCGGGCGTGGCGGGCGCATTGGCCGCGGTGCTGGAGAAACTGCGCGACCAGGGATCCCGCCAACCTCTCGGTGCACCGCGGGAGCCTCGAATGGCTGCAAGCGAGAGACCCGAACCTCGATTTCCTCAACCGCCTTTCGGCCTCCGGTACCGCCGAATGAAGCGCGCTTCGCGCAGACCTGGGGCTCCCTCGAGCACGTCGTCGCCCGCGTCGAGCGCGCGCTGCTGCAGGAGGTGTTCGGGCGGCACTCGATCACCAGCTTCAGCGAGTCCCACTGACGCCCGACGGCTCAGCGCGCCAGCGGCCGCAGAGCCTTGGTGATGCGCACGGGATCGCAGGCCGCTGGGTCATAGTCGGGACCCACCCATTCCAGCCACTCGCGCCCCAGCTCGGTGTGCGGCTCCCGGATCGAGGCCAGCATGTCGTGGAACGCCTCCACCCCGCCGCAGTCCTCCGGCGGCCCAGCGCGCTCGCCGGCCACGCAAGCCGGGTAGCGGAAGCCCTTGACCACAGCGGCGGCCTCCTCGACGGCGATCTCCACGCGCCAGCCTTCCCCGAAGTGATAATCATAGGCGATGGAGCCGCGGCCCGGGAGGTCGAGGTCCGCCAGCCGGAAGTCGCGGTCGTCCTCGACCGTGAGCTCGTCGCGCTTCACCGGGTTCCCGTAGCGGAGATCATCGATGATGAACGCGTGCGTCTGGTAATCGTACCAATCGAAGGCCGTCTGGATCGATTCGTGCAGCCGGGTCAGCCACATCGACTCGCGCACGACAAGGCGCCGCCAGATGCGCGGCTCGCAGCCCGCCACCTGCAGGTGCAGCGTCAGCGCCCGGTCGACCGGCCGTTTCCGGCGGGACCCGCGGCCTTCATGCAACGAGATCATGCCTGATCCAACCGCCGCGCGGTCCGTTCCGCAAGCGCCGCGCCCCGTCGCTCAAAACCTGAATACGGCCGTCACGCCGATCTGCCGCGGGTCGGCGCGGCTCTCGTAGCGGGTCTCCGCGTAGTCGGGCTCGGCGTTGCCGAAGAAGAACACCCGCTTCTCGTGGCGGAAATCGAGGAGGTTGCGCGCCCACACCGAGACCGACCAGCCCCCGCGGACGAAGCCGACGGCCGCGTTCACGAGGCGGAACGCCCGGCGCTGCTCGTCGTGGTTGTTGGAGTCGAACTGCGCGGCCCGGCCCACCTGCTCCAGCCGGAAGTAGAAGCCGCAAGCGCACTCCTGCCGCAGCCCCACCGTGTAGCCGTACCGCGGGGTGTTCGCGAGGCGCCGGCCGCCGGCGGCGTTGCCGTTCGCCAGGGTGAAGCGCTCCAGTTCAGAATCCATCGCGGCCAGCGCGGCCTGCAGCGACAGCCCGCGCGTGACCGCGAAGGCCCCCGACCCCTCAAGCCCAGCCACCCGCGCGTCGCGGCCGTTCGCCGTGAAGAACCGGTAATTGCCCCCGAATCCCGCCGAGTCGCGCACCTGGGTGCGCTCGCGCCGCAGCAGGAAGGCCGTCACCTCGCCGGTCAGCCGCCGGCCCAGCGCGTGGCCCCGCACGCCCGCCTCCCAATTCCACAGCCGCTCCGTCCCATAGGTCAGCGGATCAGCCGGGGGATTGATGCGCGCGTCGACATTCACGCCGCCTGCCTTGTGGCCGCGCGTCAACGAGGCGAACGCGAGCACGCCCGGCGCAAGGTCGATCTCCCAGCTGAGCTTGCCGCCCGGCAGGGTGTCCGCGAACCGCGGGCGGAAGCTCACGGGGGCGTCGTAGGTGCCGCGCGCCTTCCGAAAGCGCGTGCGCGTGCCCTCGCCTTCCTGCGCGACGCGCTCCAGCCGCAGGCCCGCGACGAGCCGTCCCGCCGCGCCGAGGGGAACCCCCGCCTGCCCGAAGAGGGAAAGCTGGCGACCGGCGTAGTCAGTCGAGAGGCCGCGCAGGTTTCCGGGATCCTCGTTGGTGTAGCGGCTTTCCTCCTCGAGACGGGCGGCGTGGAGGCCGAGCGTCCAGCGCCGGTCGGAGGCCGGCCCGCCCGGATCGCCGTCGACGCGCAGCTCGGCCGACGCCCCGCGCCGACGCCGGGCGAGGTCGCTGAAACCGGCGTAGGAGGCCGCGGTCCAATCGTCGTCATAGCTGTAGCGGGAGTCGGCGCGCGTCGCGGCGGCGACGGCGGTCACACGCAACGCGGGACCGATCGTCCACCCGTTGCGCAGGCTGCCCGCCCACGAACGCTGCTCATCACGGCCGGGCCGGTCGCTGAAGGTCAGCCGTCCGTTGTTGTCGAGGGCGAACTCGTCGAAGCCGTTCCGCTGATCGGAATGCAGCAGCGCGGCCTCCCAGCGCCACGCGGCTGACGGGTTGCCGGTCAGGCGCAGGCGCGCGTCGCGTTCGTCGCGCGCGTTGGTGTCTCGACCGAGGGTGACGTTGCGGCGGAAACCATCGCTCACGTGCCGGCGCAGGGAGAGTCGCCCCATCAGCGCGCGGGGTTCGGCTCCGGCGAGCAAGGGACCGCCCGCGGCGACCCCCGCCTCGAGCAGGCCGTCCCCGCCGGCAGTCAGCTCCGTCCGGCCCGTCCAGAACGGCGTCGGGGCGGCCGTGACGAGCCGCACGAGCCCGCCGGCGGCATTGGGACCGAACGCGCCGGCCTGGGGTCCGCGCAGGATTTCGACCTGCTCGACGTCAAAGGTCGCCGCCACCATGCCGAGGCCGGTGAAGTCGAGGTCATCGACGAGGAAGCGGACCGCGGAGTCGGGCGTCTCGCCCTCGTACTGGGAGTTTTCGCCGATCCCGCGGATCTGCAGGAAACGCGGCCGGGAAGTCCCGCCCGTCCAAGTGAGGTTCGGGACGCGGTCGACCAGATCGCCGAAGTGGCGCACGCCGTCCCGCAACGCGGCCCCTTCATACACGCTCACGCTCGCCGGGATCCGGTCGAGGGGAGATTCCCACAGGTCGGCTGTCACCCGCAGCGGCGCGAGCTGGACGGCGGGCGCGGCCTGGGTGTGAAGCACCGCCGGACAGAGCACGGCGGCGAGGGCGGGTAGAAGGCGGAGGACGTTGGTCATAGCGTGAAGCCTGACCCGGAAGGCCGCCGCCGAAGGGACGCTGGTGGCACGCCCCATGGCGCGTTGTCCAGCGCCTGCTGTTTCCTCCGACGGCATGACCCGCACAGGTTCAAAGGGTCGAGCGGCCGGTCGCGCCGCAATCTCAGTCTTCCGCGGAAGACACCCCTACAGGCGGGCGGAGGAAAGCCGGGCCCGCCGCCCGCGCGCAAGCGGAATCACCGGCGCCGCCCGCCGGGCTAAAGCTCGTAGACCTCGAGCAACGCGGAGCCGGCGGCGCCATCCGCGCTCCGCACCTGCACCGTGTAGGCACCCGGCGGAAGCGAGAGGATCAAGGCGGCGTCGCGGCTGGTGTCGTCGAGCAGCCGGAAGGCGCCGGCGCGGTCGAAGGCCCCGGTGAGCGCGTCGGCTGCCGCGCCATCGACGCCCGCCCAGCCGGCGTTGCTCGCGATGAGGCGCGCGCCCTGGAAGACGGAGAGCACCGGCTGCGCGAGCGCGTCCGGAATACCGAAGGCCGCCAGCGTGGGTCCCACCGCGCGCACGAGGACGGTGCGGCCGGCGCCGCCGCCGATGACGAAGCCGCTCGTGAGCGACTCGCCGCCCGCCCCCAGACGGCCGAGGGTGGAGATATTCACGATCGAGTGGCCGTTCGTCCCGGAAAGCGAGCTGCTGAAGATGTGCGTGAGCTTGCGGCCCTCCACGGCGTGGACGCCGAGGAAGCGGCAAGCGACGCTCGGCCCCCCGCTGTCGTAAACCTCCAGCACGCCGTACTGGGCGCTGCCGGGCGCGACGCCGCCGGAGTAGGGCCCGCCCTTCACCGAGGGCGGCTGCGTGAGCGCCGCCCCGTGCATGACATGGACGGGCGCCCCGCCGCCCGTGGCGTAGTCCGAGTGGGTGCCATCGTCGTAGGCGAGGGCGTGCATGTCGCCCGAGATGATCGCGAGGTTGGTGATGCGGTTGTCGCGGAGGAAGTTCGCGATCTCGGTGCGCTCGGTCGCGTAGCCGGCCCAGCTGTCGGCGCCGACCTTCGCGGCCGCGATCCAGGGATTGGTGCAGGCCCACACGATGAGCGGGAAACCGTTGTCGCGGGCGTTGATGAGTTCCTGTTTGAACCATGCCTTCTGGGCGGCCCCGAGCCTCGTCTTGGCGGCGGACTCGCGAAGCGATGCGGGTGCGGCGGCGCTGCGCAGGTCGGTCAGGATGAAGCGCACGCGGCCGATGGTGAAGGCCTGGCCGATCGTGCCGTCGCCCGGCCCGAGCGGGTAGTGGGGCACGCGCTCCCGGTAGGCGGCGCGCGCGGTCGCCCGGCCCGCGGCCGTCGAGTCGGAATCGTTGCCCGCGTAGTCGTGGTCGTCCCACGTGTAGGCCACCGGGAGGCTGCGGAAGAGCGGGCCCTGCGAAGGATGGCCGAGCACGGCGTCGTAGTTGCCGCGGTAGTCCTCGGGGACGGTGCTGTTCGTGTCGCGGTAATGCAGGTCGCCCAGGTGGAGGAAGAGCAACGGCGCCTCGGCGATGATCGCGGCGAACACCCGCTGGTCCGCGGCGCGGGGGTCACCGCAGGAGGAGAAGGCCACCCGGAAGGAAGCCCGGCCCAGCGGAAAGGTGCGGAACCGGCCGCGGGATTCCGGCTCGGAACGCAGTTCCCCGGCGACCTCGAGGGCATAGAGGTACTCCACGTCCGGCACGAGACCCTGCACGGTGAGCTTCACCGTGTTTCCCGCGGCGGCCGCGGTGGTCGCGGCGGGCGAGAACGCGGCCGGGAGCAGCGAGTCCGAGCGGCTCACCTGCAACCGCACACGCTGGCCCGGGGCATTAAGGCGGACCGAGACCGTGACGCTGGTAGGGGTGACGTTGCCGGCCCATACGCCGCCAAGGATCGGCGATCCCTCGCCGACCGCTTGGGACCGCAGCGAGGCGGAACCGGCCAACGCGCAGGTGACGAGCAACCGCAGAAGGAGACTCTTCACCCCTCACTATCGCCGCATCTCCTCCGGTCGCAAGGGGCCGATGGCCTCGCTTGATCCCGGTTCGTCGTGGTTAGGATGGGCGGCCGCTCGATCCCGCGACATACCTCACTCGGAAATGAAAAAGCCGCCGCGGCGCGGAGCCGGCGGCGGCGGAAGTGACGTGACGCGAAGGCGTCAGGACTTGGCCTTCTTGGCCTTGTCGGCCGAAGCATCGGAGGCCTTCGGGGCCGCCTTGGTGGCGGACTTTTCGGCCGCGCCCGCCTTGGCGTCGGACTTGCCCTTGCCGTCCTCCTTCACGTCGACGGCAGTGGCGCCCATCCGATAATAGACGGTGACGCGGCTGCCGACGGCGAGCTTGCCGGTGACCTTCGTCGCGGCGGACCGGCCGATTTCCCATTTCTCACCGCTCTTATCGACGGTGATGACGTCGTCGGTCAGGGCCACAATCGGGCCGGTGACCTGATACTCCTTGGGCTGCGCCGCAGACGCGCCCAAGGCGAAGCTGAACACCAAGGGGAGGAGGTAACGGATTTTCATATGGCGACGGGAGGATTGAAGGCCGTGGGCGGCGTTTTCAACGCCCTTGTCAGAGGCGGATCGGACGCGCGCACGGCTGAAGAGGCGGCCGCTTTTGAGCCGGACCCGAGGCACAATGCCCCATCCCCACGGGAATCACTTCAGCTCGCGGATCTTCAGGTTCCGGTACCAGCAATCGTCGTTGTGGTAGGTCAGCAGAATGTGGCCGTCGATCTTGTCGCCGAAGCCGGCCTCGTTCTTGAACTTGCTCTTCGCCAGGCCGGCCTTCACCGCCTCGCTGCCGAGCTCGTACGCGAGGACCATGCGGCCGTTGAGCCAGTGCTCGACCTTCTTTCCGCGGACCACGATGCGGGAAGCGTTCCACTCGCCCGGCTTGCGCATCGGCTTGTCGGCGGCGGGCGGCAGCACCTCGTAGAACGAGGCGGTCTGGCGATGGGGCCCGATCTTGCCGTCGGGATGGCCGGCGTCGTCGAGCATCTGATACTCCGGCCCGGGAGACTTGGGGCGTTCCTCGGTGACGAAGTACTTCACGCCGTTGTTGCCGCCCTGAAGGATGCGCCACTCCCAGGAGAACTCGTAGTCGCGGAACTTGCGCTCGGTGATGGGCTGGTCGCCCTTGGCCTTGGGCAGGCAATGAAGGGTGCCATCGCGCACCTCCCAGCCGGCGATGGGCTCGCCCGCCTTCTTGCGGTAGGCGCGCCAGCCGTTCCACGACGCGCCGTCGAAGAGGAGCTGCCAGCCGGCAGCCTTCTCGGCGGCGGTGAGCGTGTTTTCAGCCGCGCCCGCGAATGGGGCGGCGGCGAGGAGGACGAGGGCGAGGAGGCGGGTCTTCATGGGGAGGCGATGATGGGGAGAAAGTCTCGGGACGAAGCGTGCGAGCAGCGGTGCGCAGTGGTCAACGCCCGTAGACGACGAACCACTTGTCGTCATAGAGCCGGTGCTCGGCGACCACGCGCAGGCCGGCGGTGGACATCAGGCGGCGCGTCTCCTCCTTGGTGATCTGCAATGCCGGGTCGGCGCGGTGCGGGCCGCGCTCGGGGAAGAAGTCGATCACCGCGATGCGCCCGCCGGGCTTCAGGTAAGCCGCGAGGTTCCGCACGTACGTCGCACGGTCCTCGATGTGGTGCAGCACGTCGTAGATGAAGGCGAGGTCGAGGTCGCGCGCCGGCAGCGCGGGGTCGGTGAACTTGCCCAGCACGCCCTGCACCTGGGAGACCCGCGCCTCGCGGGCCTTGCCTACGATGTGGTCGACCAGCCCCTGGTCGATGTCGACCGCGTAGACGCGGCCCGTCGCCGTGACGGCGCCGGACAAGGGCAAGGTGAACACGCCCGAACCCGCGCCGATATCGGCCACCGTCGCCCCCGGCGCGAGGCCAAGGGCGGCCACGACCTCGTCGACGCGCAGCTTCGAGACGCGGTTCTGGGCGTCGAGCATGCGCAGCCACTCGGCGGTGGAGCGCGCACCGAGCTGAGCTTGGGCGAAGGGCGCGAGCCCGGCGAGGAGGAGCACGAAAAGCGCGCAGCGCGCGGCGGGGCGGGGCGGGAACTTCATGCGGCGTTGATGCCCCCGAGGAACCGCGGGCTCAAGCCCCGCGCGCGGCGTGGTTGCCAAGCCCGCGCACCGAAGCCGAGATCAGACGATGCTCCGCGCCCTGATCTTCGACTTCGACGGACTGATCCTCGACACCGAGACGCCGCTCATCGACGCCTACGCGGCGGTGCACGCCGCCCACGGCGTGCCCTTCGAGCGGAAGCTCTTCCTGCACGGCGTCGGGCACGCCGACTACTCGTTCGACCCATGGCACGGCTTCAGCCCGCACGCCGATCGCGCCGCGCTCGAGAACGAGCGCCGCGCCGCCAAGGAGCAGATCATCCTCGCGCTCCCGGTGCTGCCCGGAGTGATCGCGCTGCTCGACGCCGCGCGCGACGCGGGGCTGCGCGTCGGCCTCGCGTCGAATTCACCGCACAGCTGGGTCGACGAACACCTGCGGCGTCTGGGCCTGTTCGCGCGGTTCGAATTCATCGCCTGCCGCGAGGACGTCGCCTCGCCGAAGCCGGAGCCCGACCTGTACCGGCTCGTCCTCAACCGCTTCGGCCTCCGCGGCCGCGAAGCCGTCGCCTTCGAGGATTCCAACACCGGCTCCCGCGCCGCCCGTCGCGCCGGCGTGTGGTGCGTCGCCGCGCCCAACGAGTCGACCGCGCACCACGACTTCTCGCACGCCGACTGGCTCGTGCCCTCCCTGGCTGTCGTCGACCTGCCCGCTTTGCGCGCCCGCTTCGAATCCGCGTAACCGCGCCCCCCGCCGCCCGTCCGTCTCCCCTCCCCTTCCCCACGCATGCACCCCTCCCGACTCGCCGCCCTCTTTCTGCTTTGCCTGCCGGCTTTAGCCGCCACGCCGCCGGCCCGACCCAACGTGCTGTTCATCGCCGTCGATGACCTCCGCGACTGGGTCGGCTACTTCGGCCACAATCCCCAGGCGAAGACGCCCAACTACGACCGCCTCGCGCGCATGGGCACGTCGTTCACGCGCGCCTATTGCGCCTCGCCCGTCTGCAACCCTTCCCGCACCGCCCTGATGTCGGGCCTGCGCCCCTCCACCACCGGGGTCTACGAGAACAACGTCGACTTCCGCCCGATCTTGCCGCCCGCGAAGATGCTCACCACCGCGTTCCGCGACGCCGGCTACTTCGTCCACGGCTCGGGCAAGATCTACCACGAGGCGTACCGCCGCCGCGACGAGTGGGATGATTACCTCGACAAGGAACGTGGCGATCCGCGCCCGCGGGCCGGCCAGAGCGAGGGCGTCGGCGGCATCAAGTTCGGTCCCGTCGATTGCCGCGACGACGAGCTCTCCGACTGGGGCATCGCCGACTACGGCATCGCCTCGCTCCAGCGGAAGCACGACAAGCCCTTCTTCCTCGCCGTGGGCTTCCACAAGCCGCACATGCCCTGGAACGTGCCGCGCAAGTGGTTCGACCTGTTTCCCCTCGAGAGCATCAAGCTCCCTCCCTACCTTGAGAACGACCTCGACGACCTTCCCCCCGCCGCCGTGCGGATGGCGCACCCCGAGACCGACCACGTGCCAATGCAGAAGTCGGGCCGCTGGAAGGAGGCCATCCAAGCCTACCTCGCCACGATCGCCTACTGCGACATGAACCTCGGTCGGCTGCTCGACGCCTTCGAGAAGTCCGCCTACCGCGACAACACCATCATCTGCCTGTGGGGCGACCACGGCTGGCACCTCGGCGAGAAGCACCATTGGCGGAAATTCGCGCTGTGGGAGGAGGCCACCAAGGCGCCCTTCATGTGGGTGGTCCCGGGCGTCACCAAGCCTAACACGCTCTGCGAACGTACCGTGGATTTCATGAGCATCTTCCCGACGCTGACCGATCTCTGCGGCATCCCGACGCCCGCGCACAACGAGGGCGTGAGCATCCGCCGCCTCCTCGCCGACCCCAAGGCCGCATGGGATCTGCCCGCGCTCACTACCTACCGCTACGGCAACCACACCGTGCGCAGCGAGGGCTGGCGCTACATCCGCTACGCCAACGGCGACGAGGAACTCTACGACGAGGCCAAGGATCCCAACGAGTGGACCAACCTCGCCGCCAAGCCGGAGCTCGCCGCCCGCAAGGCCGAGCTCGCGACCTTCCTGCCGAAGTCCAACGCGCCCGATCCTTCGGAACGCGCCCCGAAGGAGGAGCGGTCGGAAAAGAAGCGGAAGAAGGCCGACTGACACGGCCGGCGCGCGGAAGTCACCGGGGAACGCGGCCGAGGCGCATTGGACCCGGCCGGAGCCCGCGGCGAGAAGTCATGGGGAGTCGATGCCCGATCGACGGTTCGAAATCCGTGTGCCCCAGCCACGAGGCGGGACGCCTCTTCCACGCGCGACCCGACCTTCCGGGACTCCGACCGCGAAGCGCACTCTCGCGGTAGACGAGGCATCTTGCCTCGTCTCCGGGCCTTCCGTTCTTCGCGACCGCGCCAGTCAGGACGCCGGCAACCTCAACCCTCCAATTCCGTCCAGCGCGCGTACGCCTTCGCCAACTCGGCCTCGATCTCGTCGAGCCGCGCCGTGGAACGAGTGACTTCGGCTCCGGCGGTGCGGAAGAACGCGGGGTCGGCGAGACGCGTGTTGAGGGCCGTCTGCTCGCCCTCAAGCGCCTCGATGCGCGCGGGCAGCGCGGCCAACTCGGCTCGCTCCTTGTTCGAGAGCCGGCGCTGCTTCTTTCCAGCCGCCGCTTCCGGCGCGGACGCCACCGGGGCGCCCGGAGCCGACTCCGCGCGGAGCTTCGCCTGCTCCTTCGCCGCCCGCTCACGCTGCCAGTCGTCATAACCACCGACGTACTCCGAGACGACCCCGTCGCCCTCAAACACCAGCAGGCTGGTCGCGACTTCGTTCAGGAAGGCGCGGTCGTGGCTCACCAGCAGCACGGTGCCGCCGAACTCCACGAGCAGGTCCTCCAGCAGCTCGAGCGTCTCCGCGTCGAGGTCATTCGTCGGCTCGTCCAGGACGAGGACGTTGGCGGGCTTCGTGAAAAGCCGCGCCAAAAGCAGGCGGTTCCGTTCGCCGCCGGAAAGCGCGCGGATCGGCGTCCGCGCCCGCGCCGGCTCGAACAGGAAATCCTCGAGATAGGAGATCACGTGCCGCGTGCGGCCGTTGATGGTCACGGTGGCGTTGCCGTCCGCCACGGCGTCCTGCACGCGCATGCCCTCGTCGAGCTGGGCGCGCAACTGGTCGAAGTAGACGACCTCCAAACGCGTGCCCTGCTCCACCTTGCCCGCGGCCGGCGCCAGTTCGCCGAGCAGGAGCCGCAGCAGCGTCGTCTTGCCCGCGCCGTTGGGGCCGACGATCCCGATCTTGTCGCCGCGCTCGATGCGCGCGTCGAGACCGCGGATGACCCAGCGATCGCCCCAGCGGAAGCCGGCGCCCTCCGCGGAGATCACCTTGAACCCGGAGCGGTCGGCCTCCTGCGCGGAAAGCTTCGCCACGCCCGTCCGGTCGCGCCGCGCCGCCCGCTCGGCGCGCATCGCCTTGAGGGCGTTGATGCGGTTCTGCGCCCGCGAGCGCTGCGCCTTCACGCCGCGGCGGATCCACACCTCCTCCTGCGCCAGCTTCTTGTCGAACTGCGCCCGCTCCACCTCTTCCGCCTCGAGCACCGCCTGCTTGCGGACGAGGAACGTGTCGTAGTCGCACGACCAGCCGATCAGCCGGCCGCGGTCGACCTCCACGATGCGGGTCGCCAAACGGCGCAGAAACGCGCGGTCGTGCGTCACGAAGACGAGCGCCCCGCCCCACTCGAGCAGGAACTCCTCGAGCCAGCGGATCGACTCGAGGTCGAGGTGGTTCGTCGGCTCGTCGAGCAGCAGGAGTTGCGGCTCCGAGGCCAGGCCCTGCGCCAGCATCACGCGGCGCTTCTGCCCGGCCGAAAGCGAGGCGAAATCCGCGTCGGGCGGCAGGCCCATCCGCTCCATCAGCCGCTCCACCCGGTCATGGCGTTCCCAGTCGTTGTGCTCCTCGAAGCTCCCGCCTTCGCCCTCGATCACCGCGCGCACCGTGCCGCCCAGCCCCGCCGGAACTTCCTGCCGCAGCGTCGCCAGGACTGCATCGGGTGGCGAACGGAACACCTGCCCGTCATCCGGCCGCAATTCCCCCGCGATCACCTTCATCAGGGTGGATTTGCCCGCGCCATTGCGGCCCACGAGGCAGACCCGCTCGCCGCGGTCGATCTGCAGGTTCACGCGGTCCAGCAGCGGGGCGCCGCCGAAGCTCAGGCTGACATCGAGGAGACTGACAAGGGCCATGGGAAACGGACAAGCATCGGGCCAGCTGCGCCCGACGCAAGGCCCGCCCTGCCGCTGCGCAGTTGCGACCGGCGACCGGAGGCAGTGGGCTGCGGGGATGAGCGACGGCAATGCCGGGCAGAACCCGGATCAACCGGCCGCGGCGGAGGCAACCGCCGCGGCGCCGCCGCGCTTCAACGTGCTCGGCGTCGGCGTCTCGGCACTGACGCTCGCGCGGGCGACGGAAATGATCGTCGGCGCACGCGGGAGGCAGCGACTGGGCTACGTCTGCCTCGCGACGGCGCACGGCCTCACCGAGGCGCGACGCGATCCGGCGCTGCGCCGCATCTACAACGAATCGTGGCTGACGACTCCCGACGGCATGCCGCTCGTTTGGCTCGGACCACGCGGCACGGGTCGCGTCTACGGACCAGACCTCATGCTGGCGGTCTGCGACGCCGGAAGGTCGGTTGGACTGCGCCACTATTTGTGCGGCGGCGCCCCGGGTGTGGCGGAGGAGTTGCGCGCGCGCCTTGAGCGCCGCTTCCCGGGACTCGAGGTGGTGGGCACGTGGTGTCCGCCCTACCAACCGCCGACGGCGGCGGAGCGCGCGGCCCTCGCGGCCGACGTCGCTCCCGGACGTCCGGACGTGGTCTGGGTGGGAATCAGTTCGCCGAAGCAGGAACGCCTCATGGCGGAGCTGTGGCGCGACCTGGACGCCGGGGTGCTCATCGGCGTGGGAGCGGCGTTCGACTTCCATTCCGCACGCGTGCCGCAGGCGCCGCGCTGGATCAGGCATTCCGGATTCGAATGGCTGTTCCGCCTCTGCGCCGAGCCGCGCCGGCTCGGGCCGCGTTACCTGCGCGTCACGCCGCTCTTCGCGTTGCGGGCGGCCGCGCAGCGGCTCGGGTTGCGACGCTACCCGATTACCTAGCCGGCCACCGGCCGCTGGCCGGCGGAGTGAGAGGGCATGCGGCGTTGCGCCGGGGAAGCCCCATGCCAATCCGACGCGGATGCGAAACGGCACCGGGGCGGCGGCGGGTGCACCCGAGGAATCGTCGGTGCGCCTTCCGCAGGGGGCCTATCTCCAGCCGTGATCACCTGCTGTTAATCCGCGGTTGACCCGGCTTTTTTCCGCTTCGCGCGCAGCGGGACGGCTCGTCCAAGCCGGAGACCGCCGACTCCACTTCGCGCATTCTCCGCGGCCGCCGCCACGGCCGCACCGGAGGCTGCGCCTCAGAAGAGCTCGCCTTGCTGCAAGGCGTCGCGCCGGACCGGATCAAGCGTGCTGAGCGCCAGCAGTTGCATCATCGACAGCCCGGCCGCGCGGGGATCTCGCGCAAGGAAGGTGAGTAGCAGGGCCCCCGCGAGGGCGTCGTAGAGGGCGGCGTGGTAGCGCCGGCGGTCGGCCGGGCAATGTTCCGCCGCGAGCGCGTCGAGTTCCGACTGCAGTCCGGCTGCGGCGACCATCACCTCCAGCCGGCCGGAGCCCGCGGCCGGCAGCAAGTCCGCGCAAAGCCGGGCGGAATCGACCCACGGGCCCCAGTCGACGACGCTCGCACCGGGGCGGGCGAAGTCGGGCACGGCGCGCGGGTAGGGCCAGACGGATTTGAGCAGGCCGTTCTCCACGCCCGAGTAGTGGGCTGCGAGCGGGCCGCGCTCCCGCAGTCCAAGGAAGTAACCCCACTCCTCGGAAAACGGCGCGTGTTCCCGCAGCGCCGACTCGCGGAGACCGTGCACGGCGGCGTCCTCCTCGCGCACGGGGCCGACGGAACGGCACAGGCGCGTGCGGGTGGCGACGACCCGGCCGCGCAGCACCTCGGCGACCCCGAATTCCAGGATTCCGGAGGCGCGGCTGCCCTCGAAGTCGACGAAGAAGATCGGCTGGTCGGTCCAGGAAACCACGACCCGACCACGGAACACGCCGCGGCGCGGCGGCCCAACCTTTTTCCGTGTCATCCCTCCTTCCGCCGGATCAAGCTGCGGACGTGAACCTCGCACCGTACCGCGCCTTCGCCGCCGACCTCGCCCGGGAGAGCGGAGCCCTGATCACGCGACTGTACGGGCAACCCGGGCTGGCGGTGGAGACCAAGGCCGATGCGTCACCCGTGACCGCCGCCGACCGCGGCGCCGAGGAACTGATGCGGCGGCGGATCGCGGAGGCGTTTCCCAGCCACGGCATCATCGGCGAGGAGTTCGGCTCTGAACGCGCTGACGCGGAACTCACTTGGGTGCTCGACCCGATCGACGGCACCAAGTCGTTCATCACCGGCGTCCCGCTCTGGGGCACGCTGATCGCGCTGCTCCATCGCGGCCGGCCGGTGCTCGGCTGCATCCATCAGCCCGTGCTCGGCCAGTTGATGCTCGGGGACGAGACCGGAACGACCCTCAACGGGCTTCCCGTGCGCTGCCGACCGACGACCGCGCTCGCCGAGGCCACCCTGCTCACGAGTGATCCCCTGAACCCGGCACGCCACCAGGATGGCGCGGGCTACGAGCGCGTCCTCCGCGCCGCCCGGCTCGGCCGGACGTGGGGCGATTGCTACGGTTACCTGCTCGTGGCGTCGGGCCGGGCTGACGTGATGCTCGACCCGATCATGAACCCGTGGGACATCGCGGCGCTGGTACCGGTGATCCGCGGGGCGGGCGGCGTGATCACCGACTGGCAGGGCGCCGAGCCTTATCCCGCGCAGTCGACGATCGCGTGCGCGACGCCGGAGCTGCACGCGGCCGTGCTGCGCACGCTGAAAGGCTGAACCACGCCCCGACCGCTCAGCGCCGGCGCCGAGCCGGGCGCCATTCGGCGGTGACCCGGGAAGAGAAACCCCCGCGGGCCTTCCAGTCGGCGATGATGGTCAGCGAGCGCGGACGCAGCGCGGCGCCGAGGTCATCGCAAATGCGGTTGGTGGCCGCCTCGAAGAAGATGCCCTCGTTGCGATAGGCGTGGAAGTAGAGCTTCAGCGACTTGAGCTCAACGCAGGCCTTGTCGGCGACGTAGCGCACGGTGATGTGCGCGAAGTCGGGATGGCCCGTCATGGGACACAGCGAGGTGAATTCGTGGTGCGTGTGCTCGATGATGAAATCGCGCTGCGGCGCCGGATTCGGGAAGGTATCGAGGATCTTCGGGTCGGCCATGGTTTGGAAGAGAGAGCGGGAAACCTTCCCCGACGGGAAACAAAAAAGGGCCGCGCCGGCGGCCCTTTCCCGAGGGAGCTTCCGAGCGGGTCACTTCAGCGGCGGCACATCCACCCAGCGGCGCTCGGCCCAGGACTTTAGGCCCAGTTCGGCGAGCTGCACGCCCTTGGCGCCCTCGAGGAGCGTCCACGGGAACGGCGAACCGGTGACGACGTGCTTCAGGAAGAGCTCCCACTCGACCTTGAAGGCGTTGTCGTAAACGCCCTGGTCCGGCACGCGCGTCCAGCCGTCCATGTACTTGATCGGGCTGTCGATGTCGGGGTTCCAGACGCAGCGCGGGGTGGCGGCGAGCGACTGCGCGGTGCAGTCGCGCAGGCCGGCGACGGCCGAGCCGTGCGTGCCGTCCACCTGCAGCGTGAGCAGGTCGTCGCGGCGCACGCGCACGTCCCACGAGGAGTTGAACTGGCAGATGACGCCGTTCGCGAGTTCGAAGGTAGCGTAAGCTGAATCGTCGGCGGTGCAGGCGTACGGCTTGCCGGCCTCATCCCAGCGCCGCGGGATGTGCGTCGCGCCCAGGCAGGTGAGGCTCCGGATATCGCCGAACAGGTTCTGAATCACGTACTGCCAGTGACAAAGCATGTCGACGATGATGCCGCCGTCGTCCTCCTTGCGGTAGTTCCAAGACGGCCGCTGGAGCTTCTCGAACTCGCCGGTGAAGACCCAGTAGCCGAACTCGCCGCGCACGGAGAGGATCCGGCCGAAGAAACCGGTATCGATGAGGTACTTCAGCTTCACGAGGCCGGGCAGCCAGAGCTTGTCCTGCACGACGCCGTTCTTGAGTCCGGCGGCGGTGACTTCCTTCGCCAGGGCGAGGGCCTCGGCCGCGGTCGTGGCGGTCGGCTTCTCGCAGTAGATGTGTTTCTTCGCCGCGATCGCCTTGCGCACGCCGACCGGACGCTGGCCCGTGAGCGTGGCGTCGAAGTCGATCTGGTTCGCCGGGCTCGCCAGCTCCGCGTCGAGGTTCGTCGAGACCCGCGACACGCCCGTGCGCGCCGCCAGCGCCTTCAGCTTCTCCTCGCTGCGGCCGACCAGCACCGGGTCGGGCATGATCACCTCCGAATCGGAAAGCTTCACGCCGCCCTGGTCGATGATCGCCTTGATCGAGCGGATGAGGTGCTGGTTGGTGCCCATGCGTCCCGTGACGCCGTTCATGATGATGCCGATCCGGTGGGTTTTCATGAGAAGGAAAGTGGTTGGAAGTTAGGTTGAGTCCGAAGTCGAAAAACGCCCGCGCGCCAAGAAGTCCCTTAGTCCTTCCTCACACATGCTCCCGGTACGCGCGGGTGATGCGCCCGAGGAACTCATCCTGGTCGCCGGCCCAGAGCCGATTGGAGAAGATCTCGACTTCGTTGAAGCCGCGGAAGCCCGCCGCCTCCACCCAGCCGCGGATCCGGCGGATCGGGATGCAGCCCTCGCCCATGAGCCCGCGGTCGTTGAGCAGGTCGGTCGTCGGCGTGCGCCAGTCGCAGACATGGAAGGCGAACAAAGCGCCCAGCCGGCCGCAGCGCGCGATCTCCGACTCCAGGGCCGGATCCCACCAGAGGTGGTAGACGTCGGCCGCGACTCCCACGAGGGGGGAACCCAGCGCCTCCACCATGTCGTTGGCCTGCGCGAGCGTGTTCACCGCCGAGCGGTTGTCGGCGTACATCGGATGCAGCGGCTCGATGGCGAGGCGCACGCCGGCCGCCTTGCAGTCGGGCAGCACGGCCGCGATGCCATCGAGGATCTGGCGGCGCGATTCCTCCAGCGGCTGGCCGGGGACCGCTCCGCAGACGAGGACAACTTGCGGCGCGCCCAGCGCGTGCGCCTCGGCGACCGCGCGGCGGTTGTCATCCACCGCCCGGGTCCGTTCGTCGGTCGTCCGGCCCGGGAAGAAGCCGCCGCGGCAGAGGGAGACCACCGCCAGGCCGTGGTCGCGCAGGAGCCGGCCCGTCGCCGCGATGTCGCGCCCCGCGAGGGCGTCGCGCCACACCGTGATCCCGCCCGCCCCGGCCGCGGCGAACCGCGCGGCGGCCGTCTCCACCGGCCACGGCTTGGTCGTGATCGTGTGGATGCAGAGGCGGCGCAGGTCGGGGAGCGGGGCGGCGGACATCGGGAGAAGGCATCCTATATCATATATGATTGCCTCACCGTCAAACGCTTTCCAGCCTCGCCGCGTCCCATGGCCTCCGCGCTGCCCGCCGTCCCCGCCCGCCCGCCGACGAAGACCGAGCAGGTGCACGCGTGGCTGCGCGGGGCGATCCTCACCCACGCGCTGCCGCCGGGCGAGTGGGTCAACCTCGACGCCCTCGCGCGCCGTCACGGCGTGAGCGCCATCCCGGTACGCGAGGCGGTCGCCCGTCTCGCCAGCGAACGGCTGGTCGTGATCCGCCCCCACCGCGGGGCCGAGGTGGCCCCGCTCGACGCCGACTCGGTCGAGGACGTCTTCGCCCTGCTTGAGGGGCTGGAAACGGCACCGGCCGCCCGCGTGGCCGCGCTCGCCACGCCCGACGACGTGGCGGCGTTGGAGGAGAGGCTCGCGGAGCTTGAGCGGGCGGCCCGCCGCGGCGATGCCGCCGCGTGGAGCCGTGCCAACGCCGCCTTCCACCTGCGTCTCGCCGCCATCGCCCGGCTGCCGCTGGTCGGAGACGGCCTGCGCCTCGCCTTCGACCACTGGGACCGCATCCGGCGACATTTCTTCCGCGCCGTGCCGGGCCCGCGCCTCGCTGAGGCCCAGCGGGAGCACCGCGCGATCGTCGCCGCCGTGCGCCGCGGCGCGGCCGCCTCGCTCGAGTCGGCCCTGCGCCGGCACAACCGCAACGCCCGCCGCGCCTACCTGCGTGCCCTTGCGGCCGAGCCGGCGCGGCTCGCCTGAGCCGCCGGCACGCTTGCCACCGCTCCGCCCCGGCCCGAGCCTCGTCGTCCGTCGCATGGAAGTCCCCGCCCTTTTCCATTTCTGCCACCGGCAGGAGGTCGCGTTCGCCGACACCGACCTCGCGGGGATCGTGCACTTCGCGAACTTCCTCCGCTACGCCGAGAACGCCGAGCACGCGTTCCTCCGCTCGCTCGGCCTGCCGGTCCACGTGGCCGAGGGCGCGCGCCAGCAGGGCTGGCCCCGCCTCGCGGTCGCGTGCGACTTCCTGCGGCCGGCCCGTTTCGGCGAGGTCCTGCGGATCGGCCTGCGGGGCGCCGAGGTCCGCACCCACAGTCTCTCCTACGGCTTCTGGGTCTTCGGTCCGGGCTCCGGGCCCGCCGACCCCATCGCCACCGGTCGCTGCTCGATCATCCACGTGACGCTCGACGTCGCGTCGCACGGCATCCGCAAGGTCCCCGTCCCGGATGTCCTGCGCGCCGCCCTTGGCCGCGAGCCGGCCGTGCCGCTTCCCTCCGCCTGAACCTTCCCGCAACCTCCTCCCTCCACGACCATGCAATGGCTCATCTACGTCCTCCTCACCGTCGCCTCCTGGGGCCTCTACGGCGTCTTTCTGCACAGCGGGCAGATGGCGATGAACGACCCCGTGCTGGGCCGCTATAAGGCATTCCTGTTCGTCGGGGTCGCCTACTTCATCTTCGCCGTCCTCGCGCCGCTCTTGCTGCTCAAGGCCAACGGCTCCGATTTCAGCTTCCCCGCCAAGGGCGTGTGGATCTCCTTGATCGCGGGCACGCTCGGTGCCGTCGGTGCCTTCGGCATCCTCCTGGCCTTCGGCGCCAAGGGCCACCCGCAGGTCGTGATGTCCATCGTCTTCGCCGGTGCGCCGATCGTGAACGCCATCGTCGCGACCTGGATGCACCCGCCCAAGGACGGCCTCGCCGGGGTGCCCTGGCAGTTTTACGCGGGCATCGTGATGGCCGCCACCGGCGGCTGCCTGGTCAGCCTCTACCGTCCCGCTCCCGCGCCCAAGGCCGCCGCCAAGGCGCCCGTCGTCTCGTCCGTCACTCCCGGCGGGCTGCGCTGAGGCCGGCCCACGCGGCCATCCCCCGAAACGGGTACGAGGCGCGGTTGGCGCTTGGCGGTCCCGCGCGCGGAGTCGGCGGATGCTCCGATTGCCCGTCCGCGTTTCCGCCCCTCCGTTCGCTGTCGTCCGCCCCCCGGCGGAAGCCGCCCACCTGATCACCCTGCGCGCCGGCCGCCGCGGGAGTCCGCTCACGTCGGCCCACCTTTCCTCGGAGTTCCACGCTGCGCTCCACCTGCTTGCCCTGGAAAACTGGTGGCGCGTGCGCTGCGCCGTCCTCCTGCCGCGCCACGCGCACCTGATCGCCACCCTTGCGCCCGGCAGGATGCCCGAGGCGGCGGTCGCGGAACTCAAGCGCCGGCTCACGCCCTGCCTCCGCCGCGCCGGGGTCGCCTGGGAACCCGGCCACGAGGCCCACCCGCTCGAACACCCCGCGGAGCTCGCGGATGCATTCCGGGCCCTCCACCGGGTGCCGCACCGCGCGGGACTCTGCGCCGAGGGAGAGGTTTGGCCCGGCTACCTCTGCGCGGACGAGGATCGGGCCTGGTTCCGACCTGAGCGCACGGTCGGCTGACCCGCCGGCTCCGGCCCGCCGGGCTTGGCGGCAAACGCACGGAGCATCAGCGTCGCGGCATGATGAACCATGCCCCGGCACCGCTCCCCGCTGACGGGCCCGGCTGCCGTCCGGCGTGCGGCGCGTGCTGCATCGCGCCCTCGATCACTTCCCCGATTCCCGGCATGCCGCACGGCAAACCCGCCGGCATCCCCTGCGTGCAACTGCTGCCCGACCTTCGCTGCGCGCTGTTCGGAAGGCCGGAACGGCCGGCCTTCTGCAACAGCCTGCGGCCCACGGAATCGATGTGCGGCGCGGACCGCGCGGACGCCCTAGCTCGCCTCACCTCTCTCGAACTCGCCACCCGACCCGCGGGAAACGTGCCGGGGGTTGCGGGAGCCCGACTTGCCCCGTGACTTTTCCGCGGCTGCAGCCGCGACCACAGGAACGCAGTTTTCCCCCGTCTTCCTCTCTTTCCCGTCTCTCGCTCTCCGCCGTCTTCGTCTTCCCCCGTCTCGCCCTTTTTTCTCCTCCCGGCTTTGCACATCCGCGCGGCTCCGCTTGAGTGACGCCATCATGGCTCGGCCCGACGAAGCACCAAAGGTCATCTTCTCGATGCTCGGCGTCTCGAAGATGATCGAGCGCAAGGAGATCCTCCGCGACATCTCGCTCTCGTTCTTCCTCGGAGCCAAGATCGGCGTCCTCGGGCTGAACGGCTCCGGCAAGTCCTCTCTCCTGCGGATCCTCGCGGGCCGCGACACCGAGATCGAAGGGCGGGTGCACTTTGAACCCGGCTACGACGTCGGCCTGCTCGAGCAGGAACCCCACCTCACTCCCGGCGCGACCGTGCGCGCCTGCGTCGAGGAGGGCGTCCGGCACCTCACCGACCTCGTCGCCGCCTACGACGCCACTTGGGACGAGCTCAACGCGGCTGCCGACGACGCCGCCAAGGACGCCATCATGGCTCGGCAGGGCGAGTTGCAGGAGAAGATCGACGCGCTCGGCGCGTGGGACGTCGCCCCGCAGGTCGAGATGGCGATGGACGCGCTGCGCTGCCCGCCGGGCGACCAGCCGGTCGACAAGCTATCCGGCGGTGAGCGCCGCCGGGTCGCCCTGGCGCGCCTCCTCCTGAAAAAGCCCTCCATCCTGCTCCTCGACGAGCCCACTAACCACCTGGACGCCGAGAGCGTGCAGTGGCTTGAGCAGCACCTCGCACGCTACGAGGGCACGATCATCGCGGTCACCCACGACCGCTACTTCCTCGACAACGTCGCGCAGTGGATCCTCGAGCTCGACCGTGGCCACGGCATCCCCTGGAAGGGCAATTACTCCTCGTGGCTCGAACAGAAGCAGCGCCGCCTCGCCATCGAGCAACGCACCGAGGACCGCCGCCAGAAGGCGATGGCCCGCGAGCTGGAGTGGATCCGCAAGTCCGCCAAGGCCCGCCAGGCGAAGTCGCAGGCGCGTATCAACGCCTACGAGGCGATGCTGAAGGAAGGCGTCGCCGAGAAGGAGCGGGAGTTCGAGATCCTGATCCCGGCGGGCCCGCGGCTCGGAACGCTCGTGGTGGAGGCGCAGGGCCTCGCCAAGGCCTACGGCGAGCGGCTCCTGTTCGAGGGCGTGAACTTCGCGCTGCCGCCCGGCGGCATCGTGGGCGTTGTCGGCCCCAACGGCGCGGGCAAGACCACGCTCTTCCGGCTCATCACCGGGACGGAGCGCCCCGATTCCGGTGCGCTGCGCGTCGGCGACACCGTCAGCATCGCGCACGTCGACCAGTCGCGCGACTCACTGCCCGACGGAGCCACGATCTTCGAGGCGATCAGCGGCGGGGAGGAGATCCTGCGCCTCGCCGGCCGCGAGGTGAATGCCCGCGCCTATTGCGCGCAGTTCGGGTTCACCGGCGCCGACCAGCAGAAGAAGGTCGGCGTCCTCTCCGGCGGCGAGCGCAACCGCGTGCACCTCGCGCGCCTGCTCAAGGCCGGCGCCAACCTCATCCTGCTCGATGAGCCGACCAACGATCTCGACGTGAACTCCATCCGCGCGCTCGAGGAGGCGCTGGAGCAGTTCGCCGGCTGCGCCGTCGTCGTCTCGCACGACCGCTGGTTCCTGGACCGCGTCGCCACGCACATCCTCGCCTTCGAGGGCGACAGCCAGGTGGCGTGGCACAACGGCAACTTCTCCAGCTACCTCGAGGACCTCCGCCGCCGTAAGGGCAAGGACGCCGACCAGCCTCACCGCATCAAGTACCGGAAGCTAGCGCGCTGAGATGCCGCGGCCGCCGGCGATTTGCGCTGCAAAGCGCCGCGTGCGGCTTACGGCTGGGGCATTCCCCGATGAATACCCTCGTCCGATCCGCCCGTCGCGTCGTCGCCCTGCCCATTCTCCTTCTCGGCGCCGCGGCCGCCGAGGCCGTCCGCCCCGCCCCCGCCGTGCCCGCTTCGGGTGAGGTGGTCGAGCTGAGCCCGTTCACCGTCGCGACCGAAAAGGACACCGGCTACTTCGCCGAGAACACCCTCGCCGGCAGCCGGCTCAACACGTCGCTCCGCGACACCGCCAGCTCCGTCTCCGTCTTCACCCGCGAATTCCTCGACGACGTCGCCATCACCAGCCTCAGCGAGCTCGTGCAGTACTCGGTCAACTCCGAGATGAACACCAACGAGAATCAGGCCGGTTCGGGCCAGAACCCCATCGTGAACGCCCAGGCCCTCACGCCGCCGGTGCTCGTCCGAGGCCTCGCCGCCAACCTCGGCATGGACTACTTCAACAGCATCACGCCCACCGACCCGTACCGGGTGGGCCGCTACGAGGACACGCGCGGACCCAACAGCATCTTGTTCGGCATCGGCGCGCCCGGCGGCATGCTCAACCAGACTTCCAAGGTCGCTTCGACGCGCGTCGACACCGCCTCCGTCCGCTACGGGCTCGGCTCATGGTCGCGCCAACGCACCGAGGTGGACGTGAACAAGGTCCTGCAACGCGACCGGCTCGCCCTGTCGGTCGCGGCCGTTCACCAGGAAAACGGCGGCTGGCGCCAGTTCGACTTCCAGGACAAGCGCCGCGTCTTCGGCTCCGTCACGTTCCGCCCCACGCGCACGCTCACCTTGACCGCGATGGGCGAGAGCGGCCGCGACCTCACCGCCGTGATGCGCAACACCGTGGAGTCCGACCAGGTGCTGGCATGGTACGACAACCTCAAGGCCCGGGGCGTCGACGCCGTCACCTTCACCCCCAGCACCCTCGCGCCGACCGCGGCCCAGGTGGCCCTGGGCGTCGTGAGCCGCGACAGCACCCGCACCGCCAGCAACCGCCGCGTCACCTTCATCGAGAACGACGGCGTCGTGTTCGACTTCTCGGGCGCCTTCATCACGGGCAGCTACAACAACGCCGGCGTGCGCGCGCCCGACGGCACGCCCGGCGTTACCGCCAGCACCCTAAAGGTCCACGATCCCGCGTTCTGGCCCTACGACATGAACGGCGCCGGTCCCGGCATGTACCGCGACCAGACACTGCGTAACTACACGCTCTCGGTCGATTGGCAGCCGCTGCCGAACCTCGCCGTCAACCTCGCGCACAACTACCAGGAGACCGACGCGCGGGTGAACCTCATGACCGGCGAGGACCCGACGCTACGCGGCGACGCGAACCGCACCCTCGGCGTCGGCGGCGCCCCCAACCCCTGGGCCGGCCGTCTCTACCTCGACGGCACGTGGCGCCGCGACGTCCACGCCGGCGACGTGCGCGAGACGCGCCTCGCCGTCTCGTACCAGCTCGACACCCGCTCGCGCGTCCTCGGCCGGCACCGCCTCGCCGCGATGGCCTCGCGCAACGCGCAGTTCGACGTGCGCGCCAACTCGTGGCTGGCCCTCGCCGGCCGCCCGTTCAACGCCACGCCGAACAACATCAGCAACCGCGTCACCGTGCGGAACTACGTCACTGAAGGCCGCTACACGACCTACCGCGTGGGCGACTGGCGCACGCTGCCTTCCCGGGTCCGGTTCCTCGGGGTCGACTACCCGCTCGTCTTCGCCAACGAGGTCTGGGGCGCGAACAACAGCGGGGGCGAGCAGGAGTCGGACTCCCTCCTCGGCGTCGTGCAGAGCCACTTCTTCAACAACTGCCTCGTCACCACCGCCGGCTACCGGCAGGACCGCGTCGATGTCTACGAGCTCGGGTTCCTCGACGATCCCGACATCGGCAACTACGTCGACCGCAACCGCGCCAAGGCGACCCTCACGAGCGCCACCGGACGCACCAGCGCGCTCGGCGCGGTGTGGCACGTGACCGACCAGATTTCAGTCATCGCGAACCGCTCATCGAACCAGGGCGTGCCGTCTTTCACCCGGAAAACCTTCCCGGACGGCAACCTCGCGCCCGCCTCGAAGGGCACCGGTGAGGACTACGGCGTGGGCCTCGACCTCCTCGGCGGTCGCCTCAACGCCAAGGTCGTGGCCTTCACCTCCTACGAGCAGGGCCGGATCACGACGACCGGCTTCGGCGGCGCCGCCGCGCGCAACACGCGCGTGATGGACGCGTTCGCCTCCACCCTGGTCGGCGCCGGCCGGCCCTACACCGCCAGCCAATGGGAGGCCGTCTACCGCCGGTACACGCCGCCCGCGACCGCCGCGTCGTCGGACTTCGAGGCCGAGGGCTACGAGGCGCGGCTCACCGCCAACCTCACCCGCAACTGGCGGCTCGTCGCCAACTACTCCTACACCGACTCGATCCGCCGCAACGTCGCGGGCGAGATCGCGGCCTGGTACGGGCTCCGCACCGAGAACGGACGCCTCGTGCAGGGCGTCTCGCAGGATGCCGCGGGCCGCTGGGTCATTAACCGCGCCGCCTTCGATCCCGCCGGCGCGGTCTCGAAATGGATCGAGCTCGGCGCCCAGCATCCCGACGCCAACCCCTCGGCCCTCACGACCGCGAACGCGATCACCGTCGCCCAGGAGATCTACAACCTCATCACGGGGATGAACGACGACAAGGAGCAGGAGGAGCGCCGCTGGGGCGTGCGGCCGCACAAGGTGAGCCTTTTCACGGCGTACGATTTCCGCGAGGGCCGGTTGCGCGGCCTTACCGTCGGCGGTGGTTGGCGCTGGCGCAGCGCCAACGTGATCGGCGAGGACTCGCAGGGCCGTGAGATCACGGGCCGTGTGATCGCCGCCACGGACCTCATGCTCGCCTACACCCTCCGGCTCCCGCGCGTCCCGGGCCGGCTCCGCTTCCAGGCCAACGTCGCGAACGTCCTTAACAACACGCGCATCATTCCCGCGCGCCTCGCCACCGGCGCCGCCGCGCCCGACGGATTCCTCGTCCCCGGCGGCCGCGGCGTCGCCTACTCGCGCTACGACCTCGTCACCCCGCGCGAATTGCGGCTCACGACCACCTGGTCTTATTGAAGGGTGGACCGATCGGAGGTTGCGTCCCCGATCGGATCAAGCTACGTAAGAGGGGCATGAACGTTACAGGTCGAACCTTGACCGTCTCCCGCGCGCAGGCGGGGCTGCCCAAGCTTTGCAATTCCGGGCAAAGCTATCTCATCACGAATCGCGACCAGCCCACCGCGGTGCTGCTTCCGATCGGGGACTACGAGGCCCTGATCGAGACGCTCGACCTGCTCGCCAATCCCAAGGCGATGAAGGTCCTCAACGCGGCCAAGGCCGGCCGCTTGTCGTACAAGGACCTCGATCTCGAGGATGAGAATCTCGGCCTCTGAGCCCGTCCGGATCTGGCTCCGCGCGTTGCCACCCGAGGGCAAGACGCGGGTGCGGCGCGCCCTGAAGGGGCTCGCCCGGGGCGGCATCCGGTCGCTCGACATCAAGCCGCTCCGCCGGGAGCTCGAGGGATTCCACCGGTTGCGCGTCGGCGACTACCGCGTCCTCTACCATTTCGGATCCGGCGATCTCCTGCGGCTGGATTACGCCGACATCCGCGACGTGGTCTACGACGCGTTCCGCACGCTGCGGGGCTTGCGGGAGAAAGGCTAATCAGGCTGCCGCAGACCGCGGCCGGCCCCGACCGGATGCGAAGTCGAGGGGTTTCCTTCGCGCGGAATCCGGTTATCGTTCCGAAATGAAAATCCTCCGCTTGGTCGGTCTGTTCGCCGCCACCCTTGCCGTCGCCCTGCCTGCAACCGTAGCGGCCAAGGACAAGGTTGAGGCGAAGCGCGACGAGGTGCGGAAGATGCGCGACGAGGTGCTCGCCCGGCTCTACGAGGCCCACCCGGGCGCCAAGGCCCGGATCCGCGACGCCGCCGGCTACGCCGTCTTCTCCAACGTCGGCGTGAACGTCTTCTTCGCGAGCGTGGCCGGCGGCACCGGGATCGTCGTCGAGCGCGGCACGCTCCGCGACACCGAGACGTTCATGAACATGGGCTCAGCCGGGGTCGGCCTCGGGCTTGGCGTGAAGGACTTCCGCGCCGTCTTCGTGTTCAGCGACCGCGCCCGTCTGCGGGAGTTTGTCGACAAGGGCTGGGATTTCAGTGGCCAGGCCGACGCCGCCGCGAAGTCCGACGACAAGGGCACCGCGGTATCCGGCGCCGTTACCGTCATACCGGGCGTCGAGGTCTACCAACTCACCAAGAATGGCGTCGCGCTGCAGCTGACGCTGCAGGGTACGAAGTACTGGAAGGACCGTGACCTGAATTGAAGGCAGGGCGGTCGCGGAGCGCACGGATCAAGTCCCGAGAGCGCAGTTGCCGTCGAACGCGTGGGGAAGCCTCGGACCGGCGTCCCACCTGACGCGGAGGCCTCACCGGCCGAACCGCGTGCCCCGCCGGCGGTCGTTCCGGGCTCACTGCGGCGCTCCTGCGCGCTCGCCTCGAGGTCGCGGCGCCTCCCACCTTGGGAGCATGTTCCCCCGCCCGAACCCGCTCCGCCGCGCGGCCGCCGCCGCACTCGTGCTGGCCGCCTTCGTCGGTTTCCTGCGCGCCGCCGACGCATCAAGGCCCAACATCGTCATCATCCTCGCCGACGACTGGGGCTGGGGTGACCTCTCCGGCCACGGCTCGACTTGGCTCAAGACTCCGCACTTGGACCGCCTCGCGCGTGAGGGCATCGACTTCGGCCAATTCAATGTGCTCAACCCGGTGTGCTCGCCCAGCCGCACCGCCGTGATGACCGGCCAGTACCCGGCGCGCTGGGGCGTGCATCAGCACTTCGCCCATCCGGCCCAGAACCGCGAACGCGGCATGCCCGACTGGCTCGACCCTCGCGCGCCAACCCTCCCGCGCCTTCTGCAGCAAGCCGGGTACCGCACCGGCCATTTCGGCAAGTGGCACCTCACCAACCGCCAGACACCGGGCGCGCCGCAGCCCGGCGCATACGGCTTCGATGCATGGGCGGTCTTCAACGGCGGAGCCGGCTGGCCCGCCGCCAACGCCAGCGACACCGCCACCAACGCCATCGCCTTCATCAGGGCCAACCGGGAGCGTCCTTTCTTCGTCAACGTCTGGCTGCACGAGACCCACACGCCGCACTCGCCGAGCCCCGAGGCCATGGCGCTCTGGAGCGAGCTCGACGAACAGAGGCGGGTCTATGCCGCGGTCGTCACTGACGGCGACGCCGCCGTCGGCCGCATCCTCGGCGCCCTGCGCGAGGCGGGCGTCGACGGGAACACCCTCGTCATCTTCTCCAGCGACAACGGCCCGGAGAACACCGGCAAGGTGAAGCGACCAGCCTACACTGAAGCGGATTCCGGCGTCACCGGCTACGACACCTACCACAGCGTGGGCGGAACCGGAGGCCTCCGGGGCCGCAAGCGCAGCCTTTTCGAGGGCGGCGTGCGCGTGCCATTCCTCGTGCGCTGGCCCGGGCGGGCACCCGCCGGTCTCCGGGACGACGCCACCGTCATCACCGCCGTCGACCTCCTACCCACGCTCTGCGCCGCGGCCGGCCTGACGCCACCCGCCGGCTCCCGGAGCGACGGCGAGAACCTCCTGCCGGCCCTGCTCGGCCAACCCACCGCACGCTCCGGACCGGTGTTCTGGGAATGGCGTGGCAACCAGACAGAACCCGATTGGTGGCCGCGCCTCGCCGTGCGCGAGGGTGAATGGAAACTGCTCCTGACCCACGACGCGAAGCGCGTCTCCCTCCACCGCCTGCCGGCCGACCGGGAAGAGATGCTGGACGTTTCCGCCGGCAATCCGGCCGTCGTGGCCCGCCTGAGCCGACTTGCCCTGGATTGGAAGGCCTCCTTGCCGGAGAACCCGCCGCCCGGTTGCTTCGCCCCGGCCGACCAGGTCAAACCGCCGCCGCCGACCCGGAAGGCGCCCGGCCCGAAGGGCGGATCCGCAGAGGCCAAGCGGTCTCCCTGACGCGGTCGGACCGCCGCAGCCGCGGATCTACGCCGCTCCCTGCGGCACGACGCCTTGCCTCGCCTCGTCGCGGCCGTACGCTCCGCGCCCTCCCCCATGCCCGCTCCCCGCCTCCTCCGCGCCGCGTTGCTCGCGGCCCTGCTTCCCGCCTTCGCCGGCGTCCGCGCCGCCGAATCCGACGACGAGGACCGTTCCGCCACGCGCGGCCGGATCCGCGACGCCGGCACGCGGCAGGCGGCGCCCGACGTCGCCCCCGCCTCCGACGAGGGCGAGCAGGCCCTGAAGCGCATGCGGCTGCCCGCCGGCCTCGAGGCGCGCCTCTGGGCGGCCGAACCCATGCTCGCCAATCCCGTGGCGTTCACCTTCGACGAGAAGGGCCGCGTGTTCGTGGCCGAGACGTACCGCTACCGCAGCAGCGTCCTCGATATCCGCGACTACATGTGGATGCTCGAGGAGGAACTCGCCTGCCGCACCGTCGAGGACCGCGCCGCGCTGATCAAGAAGGCGTTCGGGCCCGCCGGGGAGAAGGAGCTTTCGATCGAGGGCGAAGTGGTGCGGCTGGTGTCCGACACCGATGGCGACGGCCGGGCCGACAAGAGCGTGATCTACGCGGACGGCTTCAATTCCCCGCTCGACGGGATCGGCTCAGGTGTCCTCGCGCGCCGCGGCGAAGTCTGGTTCACCAACATCCCGAGCGTGTGGCGCTTCCAAGGCGCCGACCGGGCGGAAAAACGCACGGAGATCAGCCGCGGCTACGGCGTGCGCTTCAATTTCACGGGCCATGACCTGCACGGCCTCATCTTCGGACCCGACGGCCGGCTCTACTTCAGCAACGGTGACCGCGGCGCCACGGTGCCGACCCGTGAGGGCACGACCCTCGCCGTGCCCGACGAGGGCGCGGTCTTCCGCTGCAACCCCGACGGCTCCGGCCTCGAGATTTTCGCGACCGGTCTCCGTAACCCGCAGTCGCTCGTCTTCAACGAAGTCGGCGACCTGTTCACCGGCGACAACGACTGCGACAACGGCGACGAGGAGCGCTTCGTGCACGTCGTCGAGGGCGGCGACAGCGGCTGGCGCGTCGGCTACCAGTTCGCGCCGCTCGGCAAGGCCGGGCCGTGGAACACGGAGCGGCTGTGGCACCAGCGTCACCCCGGCCAGCCCGCCTACATCGTCCCCCCGATCTGCAACGTCGAGGACGGTCCTTCCGGCATCGAGTACTACCCGGGCACGGGCCTCAACCCGTCCTACCGTGGTCATTTCTTCATGACGCACTTCAAGGGCTCGGCCTCGAGCAGCGGCATCCACACCTACACCCTCAAGCCCAAGGGCGCCTCGTACGAGATCGGCGAGGCCAAGCCGTTCCTCACCTCCGCCCTGCCCACCGACGTGAAGTTCGGGCCCGACGGCCGTCTCTACACCGCGGACTGGGCCACCGGCTGGCCGAAGTCGAAGCGCGGCCGCATTTACGCCATCACCGACCCGAAGCATGAGAAGGACCCGCTCGTCGCCGAGACCAAGGCCCTCATCGGAGGAGACTGGACGAAGCGTGCGCCCGCCGAACTCGCCCGGCTGCTCGGCCACGCCGACTGGCGCGTCCGCCTCGAGGCCCAGTTCGAACTCGCCGGCCGCGGCGCCGCCAGCATCGCGACGTTCGCCACCGTGGCCGCCGACGCGGCAGCTCCCCGCCTCGCCCGGCTGCACGCGCTCTGGGGGCTCGGTCAGCTCGGAACCAAGCATCCCGCGGCGTTCGCCCACGTCGAGCGCGCCGCCGCCGACCCGGAACCCGAGGTTCGCGCGCAAGCCCTGCGGGTCACCGCCGATCAGGTCCGCGGCGGCGGGTTTTCCCCGGCCTTCCTCGCGGGTCTGTCCCGCTTCCTCGACGACCCGGCTCCGCGCGTGCGCTACTTCGCGGCCCAGGTGATCGGCAAGTTGGGCCGAGCGTCCGACACCCCCGCCCTGCTCGTGGCGCTGCGCGCCAACCGGGATGAGGACGCCGTCCTCCGCCATGCGCTCGTCATGGGCCTCGCCGGCGCCGGCGACCGCGCGGCCCTCGCCGCAGCCGCGGCCGACGCCTCGCCCGCGGTTCGCCTCGCCGCCG